>Ga0209147_100046_pt1 | contig 295158 bp, 265 predicted proteins | sample AraplaCol_mLB_r2_FD_184278 | JGI IMG/M metagenome (GOLD analysis project Ga0209147, IMG submission 184278) | Arabidopsis root microbial communities from North Carolina, USA - plate scrape CL_Col_mLB_r2 (SPAdes) (version 2) | ecosystem: Host-associated > Plants > Roots > Endosphere | place: USA... | reverse complement strand
CCATCCGACCGCATTCGAGTCTGGCTTATCTGACGCCCGACGAGTTCAAGCAGCGGTATTGTTCAACTGAAGCAACCGAGGCCGTTCTCCAAGATTGAAATGGTCCGAAGAAATCAGGCAGGTCACCGGCTTATCCGGGATTGACGTGACCCGCGCATCGATCGGGGCGAGGCCCGATCCCGGCGAATCGCTGGATTCGACCGGGAAAGAACGTGGCCTCGATTCAGGCCGACGAACTAAAGTTGCCCTATTTTGGAATGCTGGGGAAGGCAGGCGTATCAAGCTTCGCCGGTGCCGCACACTTCCTGAGAGCGCAACTTTAGTTCCAAAATTTCGGAACTAAAGTTTGGACAAAGTTGATGCGTGAACTAAAGTTGCGCGATTTCTGCCATGCAGGCGAATGTGTTTGGCGGGAACTGGATTGTCTTGTGTGATGACATGTATCAGTTGAGGACACCGGCAACTGCGTTCACATTCGGTGAACGGTCCCTTGGTAGTTGGATTGGGAACATCCTATTTGTCTGATTAGTGGGTGCAACGTCTTGCGACGAAACGAGTCAGTCAGGGCCGTCTGACTACTGACATTGGTCTAGTTGACTGTTGCGGCGCGACTCGCGGAATCGACTTGGAGGTGGCGGCGGGCGATATCGATGCCGCTGAGGCTGTGGACTTTGCGGCCCAAAAGATCAATCTCTAAGCTAAGCCCTCCGGAATGCAGGCGGGATATTTCAATTTCCCTTCGTCATAGCAGTGGTCTGGCCACCGTGTTTGCTCCACTAACGACATTTCGCTTTCCTCTAGTTGATGCACTTTCTGCATCACAAGGAGGTCCATAGAGGCGAATTGGTGGCAACTGCGGATCGCGTTGATTCGAATTATTCACGGAGCAGACTTTGCTCCGACTTTGTAGAACAAAGGAAAAATAAAGCCGTGGCGTCAACTAAAGTTGGATAGCGTGTGCATTGCAGACGCATCGGTTCCTGAACGGACACAATTAGCAGTATCTACGAACTTCAACAAATACATGGACTACGTCCAAAGTAGTCCAAGATTTTGTCCGCATCCCCTCCGGACGCAGGGCCGCAATCCTGGCCTTCAAACCGTCGTGCAAACGAAGGTTTGGCACCCCGGAGGCGTCCATGCGTGCTCGACGGAAGGCGAGCAGGACCTCAAGGCCGCACGGACGGCGCAAGCGCCAGGGCGGTTTCGAGCACGGCCCGTCCGAATGTGCGGGCGTATGCGGTCGCATCGGCGTCGTCACGCGGTCGGTCGGCGCTCTCCTTGAACGGCAATTCGATGGTCATCGCCAGCGCATCGAATTGCTCCGCGACCCACGGGATGCACTTCCTTGGGCTCGCGTGGTCAGGTCGGTCGACGGAATAGCCGCGCGCTGTCTGGAACACGGGGGAGCGTCGCAGCAGGTCCTCGTCGAACGTGCGGCGCAGGGCCTGCAAGCGTGGCGTCCAGGCGGGGCTGCCGTCGGCGCCCACCGAGAAGACGTGGGGCAGGACCTCGTCGCCATGGAAGTCGACGAGCAGGTCGAGTCCGAGCGCTTGCATGCGACGGCGCACGGCGGCCGTCTCGGGCGCATCAGGATACTCGCGGTCCCAGCAGCGGTTGAGGTTGGCGCCGCGCGCGTTCGTGCGCAGGTTGCCCAGGCGCACGCCGTCCGGATTGGCATTGACGACGACATGCACGGCTGAGCCACCGTTCTCCCAAACAGGACGCAGCTCGTCGCACAGCCCCTGCACGAGGCCCTCGAGGCAATAACCGCCCTGCGATTCGCCCGGATGCTGGCGAGCCATGAACCAGAGGCGAGTGCGTGGCGCATCGCCCTCGAACGAGAGCATGCGGATCGGCTCGCCGAGCGCGGAGGTCCCGAGGGTCTCCAGCGTTGCGCCTGCCTGCGTCGCCTGAGCGACGAGGTTGTCTTCGGCGACGCGGTCGAAGGTCGGAAAATAGGCAAAGCGCAGGCGCCGGGCCGGGCCGGGCGCGTGGAACGCGAGCGCATCGCCATCGAAGTCTGTTGGCAGGCGGCGCCAGGCCGCCGCCTCGCCGCCATCGGCGCGCATGCAGACGCGGTAATCGACCCAGCCTTTAGGGTAGGACGAGCCGGCCAAACCCTCGATACGCACGTCGACGCCGCCGGGCGGTAGATCGACCAGCTCGAACGCGAACCATTGAGCGAATTCGGCGGCGTTGTCGCTGCGCAGACGCAAACGCAGGGGCGAGCCGCTGGTGGGAGAGGCAACGTGATCGATGGCGGCGGCTTCGAAATCGGTGTCGATGTGCATAGGTCTGGTGTTAGGACAGTGTCAGGGCCTGCAGGCTTACAACGCGACATTTTGCGCGCCGTTGATGCAGGCGTTTGTGGCACGGGACGAAGGTGCCGCAGCGGACGCGAGATCCGCCAGCAGCAGATCCACGACGCGGGCAGCGTGAGCTGCGTTCAGCACGAGGTTACTGGTGAGCAAGAACACGCCTTGCGTACTGTTCCCGATCGCGAATAATCGGTGCGCGCTTCCGTGAGCGCCGATCACGCGGTTGGTGTGCGGATCGACGTCGATGCCGCCGAAAGGGTGACGACGCGCGAGCCCCCCGGCGATCAGGCTCGGATAGAGCGGCCCTGCCGACGCGTCCGGGCCGCCCACCAGACCGGTGCAGTTCACGAGCACCGGCACGCGCAGATCCGGGGCCAGCGTCGGTCCCCCCGTTCCGAAGCGCAGCACGAAGGCCTCGCCGTCGTGAGTCACCTCCTTCAGGGGCCAGAGATTGGTGACGCGGCCGGCCCGCAGCAGTCCTGCCACCTTGCGGCCGTTCTCGAGCGGGATGGAGACACGGTAGCCCATGTACGCGCCGTAGGCGCCGCGCATGAGGCGGCGGCGGTCGTCATCGGGCAGGGCGTTCCAAAAATCCGCGACGTAGTCGTTGAAGGGGATCAGGGCGTCTTGCCAGGGCTTGCGTACGTTGGCTTCGCGTTCCTCGACGCAGGCTAGAAAGGCCTGCGTGGGCGAGAGTTCGGGCCGCGTGATGCTGCGCACCGGCAGGCGTCTGCCCTCGGCACGCGCCATCTCGCGCAACATCAGGCGCATGAGGCGCACCAGCGAGACCGATCCGGGACCGGCGTGGCGTGCGTATCGAGCGACCTCCAGCGTCGCCGGCGCCAACACATGATTGCCGTTACCGCCGCCCACCATGGGCAACTGACCGGTGCGCGAGGCCAGGAAGACGGGCCCGCGATGCCCCTGGTCCGTCAGCGCGATGGCCGTGTCCACTGCGCTCAGGCGGCTGCCCAGCAACGCGACCGGCGCGTCGGCACCGATGCGCCGCGAGAGCCCTTCGTTCGGATAAGGCAGGGCGACGTAGCCTTCCTGCCCCTCGAAGCGCCGGAACGCCGATGACGGCCCGTTGCCGGTGGCAAGCACCACGCTGCGCGCGACGAAGCTGGCGCCGTTCGATACGGTGACCTGGTATGATCCGGATTCCTCATCGATATCGAGGACCATGCCGCGCTCCTTGCGCACGCGCCAGCCCAGCGCCGCCAGTGCTGCCAACGTACGGCGCACGCGGCTGACCAGGTAATCCCCGAACAGGGGACGCGGGGCATAGCCGTCCGCCTCAAGCGGCACGTTGGCGTGCTGGGGCTCGAGCCGTCCCGCAGCGCGCTCCTCGACGAACCAGCGGAAGAACTCGCCGAGATCGTCGGCGCGCACCGAGATGGCGGCGTTCGCGCGATTGAGAAGGTTGCTGTTCGCGTCGCGGCCGTAGGCGATGCCGCGCCCCGGCTCCTCCGCCGGATCGACGATGACCACGCTACCGACGAAGCCGCCGGCGTCGACTTCCAGTCTCGCGAGGAAGGACGCCCCGACCGCGCCGCAGCCGACGAGCGCAATGTCGCAGGGTTCACGCATACCGTCCTCCGACCTGCTGTCCGTCGTGCGCATCACGAGCGCCAGATCGTGCGTTGCGCGTGCCAGTCGACAAGCTTGTCCCAGCGCGACGTGACTTCACCGACGGTGTCCGCGTGGTAGACGAAGCTCGCAACCTCGGCGTTGGTCATCGCCGGGCCGTTGTACGCGCGCCCGGGTTGACCGTAGGCCGTGTATTTGACGACCCACGGAATATCGCAGTCCTTGGGAATGGCTTCCAGCACGGCGGGCTGCGGCGGCAAGAGGATGCGAGCGGCCAGCCGCTCGCGCAGTGTGGGCCGCCACGCTTCGGCGTATCCGGGCAGGCAGCAGCAGCGCACGTATTCCATCTTCAGGTCGACGCCGGTGGCCGCAATGATCTCGTCATTGATCGCGCCGCCGCCGATGCGCGCGGCAATCTCGCACAGCATCAATCCCTCGTGCCTGTCCTGCAGCAACTGTGCATGGAACATCATGGTCGGCGCCGACGGCAGGGCGCGTCCGACCAGATGCGTGACGAACTCTTCCACCGCGAGCCGTTCGGCATCGTCCGCAGGCAGCGAATACGTGCCGACGGCTTGGCCTTTCATGAAGTCCAGCGTGGTGTTGATGTACTTGGCGACCTGCATGAACGCGGGCTCACCGCGCAGCACGAGACCGTCGATACGGAACATCGGGCCGTCGCAGAAGGTCTCCACGAACAGTTGCGGGCGGAAATCCGTCGCGGCGATCGCACCGGACGCGAGGTAGGCCTCGAGCTCCTCATCGGTGCGCAGGACGCCAACCTGCGCCGAACCACGGCCCGAAATCGGGCGCACGATGACAGGCAGTCCGTTGGCCCGCACGAAGTGCAGCAGGTCGAAGGCGCTTTCCACGCGGGCGAACCGCGGCGTGCCGAGGCCCGCCGCGCGTGCACGTTCCTTCATCAGCAGCTTGTCGCGGAAGATCCACGCATTCGCTTCGGAGTGCCCCGGGATGCCGCAGCGTTCACGAATGCGCGCGGTGCGCAGCACGTCGACCTCCGACAGCGAGACCACGTTGCGCAGCGGCGTGGCCGTGTGGATCTCGTGCGCTCGCTTCTCAGGCAGATCGTTGTGCTCGTAATTGCAGAAGGTGTGGACGCGGGAAAACGCGCCGTCCACGTGGGCCTCGATGCGCTGACGCGCGTCGTCGGTGTCCGCGCCGGTGAAGAGGATGGCATCGGGGCCGACCGATCGCCGCCACTCCGCAGCGGGGGTAGACATCAGTACCTTGGGCGTAACGAAAAGAAGATTTCTCATAGCGGAAGCCGCAGCGGCAAGGCCCGGCGCAAAGGGGGTTGTCGAGGCCGGCAAGTCAGGCTGCGGTGGTGTCGAGGACGACTCGCAGCCGATCGCGACTATTCTCTGCAGCGGTGGCCGCTTCACCAGGCGTCGTGCCAACGGCCAGGCAATAACCGAGTCGCTGACTGGAACTCGCGGCCGGCGCGACGCGGCTGCCCGTCTTGGCGTCGAGATGCACGGCGCGCACGCCCGGCACCGCCGCGGCGTGCTCGATATTGTCGATACCCTTGACCGTGCCGGCGCCGGGGCTCAAGAGGAAGCGGATCGCCGCGGCCGGTGCCTGTTGCGGCAGGGGCTCGATGGCGCGCCCGTACAGGCGCGCCAGGGTTTCGCGATAGACGTTGCGGCCCGTCACGATGTGCACGAGCTCCCAGATCTGGTCGCCGCCTGGACGCGTCTGCGTCTCGATGGCCTTCGGCCCTTGCGGGGTGAGCCGGAACTCGGAATGGCAGGGCCCGTTGCGATGGGCGATTGCGGTCAGCACATCGATCGCCGCAGCACCGAGGGCTTCGAGATCGTGCACGCCGCGCGAGGCCGGGATCACGTGCCCGAGTTCGACGAAGTTCGGCGCGCCCGTGGTCAGCTTCTCCGTCACCGCCAGCACCTCATGCACGCCGTCCGCGCTGATGGTTTCGACGCTGAACTCCGGGCCGTCGACGTATTCCTCGACGATGATGGCGCCGCCCTTCGCGCCGGTGGCGTGCCGCCAGGCGGCCTCGAGCTCGGAAGCGTCGCGCACGAGACCGACACCGCGGCTCCCGCTCGCGCCCACCGGCTTGACGATGATCGGCTCGCCAATTTCCGCGAGGAAGGCCCGTGCGTCGTCCAGGTCAGCGCAGCGGCGGTAGCGCACGCCGTTGCAGCCAGCGGCGGCAAGGGCGTCGCGCGTCGCGGCCTTATCGCACGCGGTGCGGATGGCTGCGGGCGGATTCCAGCACACGCCGAGCGCTTCGCCGACGGCCGCCGCCGCGAGGAGCCAGGGTTCCTGGAAGGTAATGACGCTCGCATAAGGCCTGCGCGCATGCTCGCGGAGGGCGAAGTCGGCGATGCGCGCGACGTCGTCGTGCTCGGCGAGAAAGACTTCGCTTGCAGCAGCGCGCTGGCGCTCGGTCAGGCCTTTCTCGCTTTGTATCAGGTCGGCGCGGCAACCGAGTTCGGTCAGCCACTCGACGCTTGAGTCGCGGCCGCCGAGGATGAGGATCTTGTCGTCTGCAGTCATGAGGAGCATTCAGGGAAAATAGGTTCGGACGGCTACGAAGGCGAGCGCAAGCGCCGGCGCAAGCAGCAGCCCGTCGTAGAAGCGGGAGATCACGAGGTACAGGGCGATGACGCCGACCAGGGCTGCCTCGCGGTGCCAGCCGCCCGAGAGCGGCGAGATGCCGCCCGGGAGCAGCAGGCCGACCACCATCGAGGCAATGCAGCAAGCCAGGAAGGCGCGGTTGAAGCGATCCATGGTCGGCGAGATTTCTCCGGTCATGCGACGCCTCGCAAGCAGCGGGAGCAGGCGCAGCGCCAGCGTGAGGGCGCCGGTAACCGCGATCACGGACCAGATGGCAAGGTGTGTCATGGCTTTTGCGAATGTGCCTGACGCCGAGGGCGGCCCATGACGTCGACGATGCGCGGCGAGACCGCGAACAGCCAGGACAGCACGAACACCATCAGCAGCGTGCCGAAGGCCGGGTTCAGCGTCTTGGACAACGGGGTCAGCACTGCGCAGGCGATTGCCACGGTCACGAAGCCGGGGCCGCCCCCGGCGTTGAAGATGCGGCCCACGAGCAGCATCGCGACCATCACGTCGAGGCCATCGACCCACACCGGCGTCGCCAGGCCGCCGAGTGCGTTGCCCACGGCCGTCGACAGGACCGCAGCGACATACAGCAGCACGCAGGACACTGCGAGCTCAAGCTCCTCGCGCCACGCGTCCTCCTCCGCCTCGCTATCGCGCTGGTGCAGCTTGAAGCGCGTGAACGACAGGCCACTCAGCATCGCGCACCAGATCGCCATGCGCCGCGCCGGCACTGTGCGCAGGCTGCTGACCACGGTGAAGGCCATGAACAGCAGGCGCAGGTTGATGATCACGACGGCCGCGCTCACCGCGCCGATGCCGACGCCCGACTTGAGCATGTCGATCATCACGAGCTGCGCGGGCGCAGCGAATACGAATGCCGTCATGGCAACGGCGTCGGGCAGGTTGAAGCCCGCGCTGCGCGCAGCCGCCCCCACCGTCATGAACGATACGACGATGGAGCCGAGCAGCGGCAGCGTAGGCGCGGCCGCCGCTCGCAAGGTAGCGAGATCGAGGCGCGCGCGCGTCATCGGGCGGGAAGTTCCTGGACGCTGTTGGATGCCGCGGTGTCGGTCCACGATTCGCCGTTCACTTCGTCGCGCGCCGATGTCAGCGAGCGGCCGGCGCACGGGCCCTTGACGCAGTGGCCCGATGCGTCGAAGAGGGCACCGTGGACGCTGCAGACAAGGTAGCCGTTTTCGGTGCAGAGCGGCGACATCGAGTCCAGACGGGCACCCGTGTGCGGGCAGGAGTTGACGAAGGTCGTCGTGCCGGCACGGCCGACGACGACGATGGTGCTGCCACCCGGCGCCGCGCCGATCGCGACGGTCCGAACGTCGCCCTCACGCAGGGAGGTCCCACCGGGCGTGTTGGAAGGGCCGGCGACGTCGCGTGCCCGGTCGTGACCCTCGAAGCGGGCGCGGTAGTCGATGGCCTTGTCCAGAAAGCGCTGGAAGTCGCAGTTGCGCACGAACTCCTCGACGATCGCTCCGCCCTCATAGCCTGCGGCGCCGAGACGGTGCAGGACTTCGTCGAGCGGGAAATCGCCGTCGCCGATCGGTACGTGGGCATGGTTGCGCCCCTTCATATCGGCGATGTGGACGTTGGCGACGTAGGGCGCAATCTGCGTCAACGCGTCGAGGAAGTCGGCCTCGCTGTCGTAGCGTGAGCGCAGGTGGATCACGTCCAGGGTCACGCGAGCGCCCGTGGCCTGACACATGGCGATCTGTTCCTCGACCGAGTGGACGATGTAGGAAGGGCGTTCGTCGCCCATGTTCTCGAGACTGATCTGCACGCCGCGCGACTCGGCGTAGCGCACCGCCTCCACCAACGATTCGTGCAAGTGGCGGTTGAAGATCTCTCGTTCCTGGCCTTCGTGGTAGCCGGGGTGGCAGGTCACGATGCGCGCACCGATGTCGGCGCCGAAGTCAACGGCGCGCGAGAGCAGGGTGATCGAACGCGCGCGCTCGTCGGCGCTCGGCGACGCAAGGTTCGTGGCCTCCCCGAACCAGGGCGCGTGCACGCTCAGGCGCACGCCGGTGCGTTGCGCGGTTTCGCGGAGGGAGGCGACGAGTGCGTCGTAACGCTCGTGGCCGCATTCGAGGACGGCGGGCTGGGCGTCTTCCGATATCTCGATCTCCACGGCGCCGAAACGTTCGGACAGGAAGGCGACCGCGGTGGCAACATCGGCCGGCGCGAGCGCCGTGTTGGTCGGATGATTCAGGACGTTGGTGGAAAAGCCAATCGTCGGCAGGCGGGGCGTGGTTGCGGGTTGCATGGGGGAGTCCCTCTCAACAATCGGATGCAAACTCGATGGGGTGGTCGCCGGATGGGCGCGGCGCAGCGCGGGTCGCGGAGGTAAGGTCCGGCTCGCAGAACGAATAGCCCACGGCCGCGAACTGGCCGAGGTATTCGCGCACGTCGGCACGGATGCGGTCGGGCGATTCGTCCGTCCTGCCCGCGCGTCGGATCAGCTCCGCGAGCGGCTTGATGTCGCGGACCCGCACGTTGCGACGCGTGAGTTCCTGGATGCCGATGCGAATCAATTCGCCGGCGCGATCGGTCCGCGCGTTGACCGACAGGCCGCATGCACGCAAGCGCGCACAGAACTCGTAGGCACGCCCGCCCTCGAAGCCGCCGATCAACAGCATGTGCGACGCCGTGGCCGCGCCGTCGGCGCGCCGACGCACCGCGAAGCCCATTGCGCTGAGGGCATCGGCCAGCGCGAGCGCGTTCGTCACGACCTGGCGCGCATACGCCCTGGCGTGCACTTCCATCTCGAGCAGCGTCACGTACAGCGCGAGCGCGTGATGCGTGTGCTGGCTGGAGATGACGTAGTCGCACATCGTCTCGCCGATTCGCCGGCCCACGGCCTCGCGTGCCGCGAGGATCATGCCTTTCTGCGGGCCGGGGAATGTCTTGTGCGTGTTGCCCTGGAGGACGTCGGCACCTTCGCCGATCGGATCCTGGAACTGACCGCCCGCGATGAGGCCGAGCGTATGCGACGCGTCGTAGCTGATACACACGTCGCTGCGCACGGCCGCGCGCAATGCGGCGACGGGCTGAGGGAAACGAGGTGCGCTGTGGTCGATCAGCACGAGCGAGCCATCGGGCAGGGCCTCGACCTGGCGCGCCGCGGCCTCGGCGTCGATTATGTCGCGCGCTTTGTCCCACGCGAGGTACGCCGAGCGGCGGCCGAGCGCGGTAACGAGGCCGCGCGTTGCGAAATGTCCGTTGTGAGCGGGATCGATCGACAGCACCACGGCGCCCGGCCGCGACAGCGACAGCAGCGTCGCCAGCGTCGCATGGAGCCCGGAGAGGGGGCGCAATTCGACGGCCTCGACTCCGTACATCGCACGCGCTGCCGCGACCGCCCGCTGCTCGAGCGCCGTCACGGCGGGAAGGCCATCAAGCATGAGGCCGCCCTTGACGAAATCGCGGCCCTGCTCGCCGCGCTCGTCGGCCTGGCCGAGGAGATATCGGTGTGAGAGCAGGCTGGCCTGTACCGCACAGGCGAGATCCGACATGCGGTTCTCGTTGGCGGTGAGGGGAATGTAGTCGTCGACGCGACGCTCCTCGTGTGAGAGGTTCTCTAGCAAGCCGCGCAATGCAGGCGGGGCCGCGGGTGCGAGTCTTAGTGTCAGCATGGCGTATTCAAACTCCAGGCGGCCGGATCAATGTCGGCGAGACCGGCATTCGCTCGGGAAGCTGTGGGGATTGGTGGTGAGATCGGCGATGCAACGCCGGATTTCAAAATGTGCACCGTGAGTTGTGTTCGAACGTCACGTATGTCCGATAGATAAATCAACACCACGTGGATATACCAACTCCACGACTCGGAAAGCACCCGCTGGCTTATTCATCGGTATCTCCTTACCCGCCCTGACATCGGCGGAACTCGAAACGACGGATATCGACCCTTCGGAATAGTACTGAGGGCAATTTGACCGGGTTCGGCAATAACTACCTCGACGGTTATTTGAACGTAACCGACTTATCAATTGCTTTGGTGCTGATTTACGGGAATCGAGTGGCAAAAGCATTTCGTGCCCGTGCCGCCTTCGACACATCTCTTCTTTCAAATCGTTTTCAATTTCCCGGAGAAGTGACGCCGATATCTCCTGACGAAATTGTGAGCAAAGTATATGTAAATTTTTAAGCGATACAACAGGGGATCAAGGGTTTTTATTAAAACTTTCGACTAGAAAATTTCGTTGACCGGAAAATTTCAGCATGCTAAATCGCGATCGTGATTTTGGATTGGCTTCCCAGTATTTGGAAATCTCTTTTTGCTGTTTATTAACTTCGATAGATGCATCTGGTGAAACAAATGAGTTAATTTATTAACTCATGGTGATTGGATGGTTTCAGGGAATCGAACATTCCGAACTGCCGAGAAATTGAGATGGCTCCTGGGCACGCTTGCCAAGTCATTGGTGTTGATTCCTGGCCGCACAACTTGCTGGGTTGTGTCGAGCGTGTGTGAGGCTTGACCGGGATTCTCAAAAAAATCCGCCGCATCTCGGCCTAAGCTGCTGATTTTAATGAAAAATCAATGCTCGGATCGAGCGGCAGAACAGGCCGCAGGAGATCCAGCAGGTAGTCGCCGAGCCGGGGGTGTAAGCCGGCCCCAAGATTTGTTTGGAGTTCTTTCAATTTGGCAGACCAGCGGCTATTTGCGGGCGGCAACCCCCTGAAAAGAGCGCGACTTTAGTTCGTCGGACTCAAGTTGGACGCATCGCGACAGCCCGCTTGCTCCCGTGAAATTGTCATGCTAGTTTTTCATGAAATTTCTCCGCAAGAATTTCACGGGAGTCCGCATGTTCGTGCAGTCCGACCGTCACGTCGCAAGCTACTACGCCGGTACGTATCCGGAGCCGATCCCGCATCGTCCGGAACTGGACGAGCGCATCGACGCCGACGTGCTCGTCGTCGGCGCGGGGTTCAGCGGGCTGCATACGGCGCTGCGCCTTGCGCTCGCCGGCAAGCGGGTCGTCATGCTCGAAGCGAGCCGCGTCGCGTGGGCCGCGTCGGGCCGCAACGGCGGGCAGGCGCTGCTCGGCTGGTCGTGCGACATGCAGCCGCTCGAGGATTCGCTCGGCCGCGACGGCGCGCGCCTGCTGTGGGACAGCATGCGCTGGGCCGCGACCGAGGTGCGGGAACTGCCCGGGCGGCATGGTTTCGACATCGACTATCGGCCCGGCAGCCTGTGGGCGGCGGTGCGGCCGCGCCGCGTCGCGATGCTCGCGCAGGCCCGCGACGAAGCGGCCGAGCGTTGGGGCTACGACCGGCTGCGCGTGATCGAGCGGGCCGACATGCCCGAATGGATCGGCGGCACGCGCTATCTCGCGGCGCTCTACGATCCCGAGGCCGGCCACCTGAACCCGCTGAAGCTCGCGCTCGGCCTCGCCCGGACGATCGAGCGCGCGGGCGGCCGCATCTTCGAGCAGAGCCGCGTGCTCGACTGCCGCGAAACGGCCGGGGGCCACGTGGCCCGCACGGCGCGCGGCGAAGTGCGCGCGGACGTCCTCGTGCTGGCCTGCAACGCGTATGTCGACCGGCTCGATCGCGACCTCGCGCGCCGGCTGCTGCCGGTCGGCACGTACCAGGTCGCGACCGCGCCGCTCGCGCCCGACGTCGCGCGTTCGCTGCTGCCGCGGAACAGCTGCGTGATCGACAACCAGTTCGTGCCCGACTATTTCCGGCTGAGCCCCGACAACCGGCTGCTGTTCGGCGGCGGCTGCACGTATCTCGGCGGCATCCCGGCCGATATCGCGGCGGCCACGCGCCCGCACCTCGAACGCGTGTTTCCGCAGCTGGCCGGCGTGCCGCTCGATTACGCGTGGGGCGGCCATATCGACATCAGCATGCGCCGCACGCCGGACATCGGCCGCCTCGGGCAGCGTTTCTGGCTGCAGGGCTTCTCGGGGCACGGCGTGCTGCCGACACTCGCGGGCGCGCGCGCGGTGGCCGACGCCGTGCTCGGCGACGAACGCCTGCTTGCGCAGTACCAGCGCATCCGCAACCCGCGCTTCCCCGGCGGCGACCGGCTTGCCGCGCCGCTGGAAGCGGTCGGCAAGGCCTGGTACCGTCTGCGCGATACCGTTTGAGTACACCGGAACCCACCATGAACGAACAGGAAGAGATAGAAAGCCTGGCGATCCTGATCCGCGACCTGCGCAAGCATCGCAAGGTCACGCTCAACGATCTCGCGGAACGGATCGGCCGCTCGGTCGGCTTTCTGTCGCAGGTCGAGCGCGGGCTGTCGCGCCCGACTGTCGCGGATCTCACCGCGATCGGCGAGGCGCTCGGCGTGCCGACCACCTATTTCTACAGCCTGAGCAAGCCGCGCAGCGTGCCGTGGGTCACGCGGCCCGACGAGCGGCGCACCGTGTATTACGCGGCCGGCATTACCGACATCCTCGTGTCCCCGAACATGCGCTCGCGCTTCTCGATCCTCGAAAGCCATCTCGCGCCGGGCGCGAGCAGCGGCGAGCGGCCCGTCGACGACAGCGACGAGCAGGGCGGTTTCGTGCTCGAAGGAGAACTGACGATCTGGATCGACGGCGACGACACACCGGTCACGCTCGGCCCGAACGACGCATTCCAGCTCCCCGCGCACAGGCGCTTCCGTTATGCCAACCTGACCGACGCGCCGACGCGCGTGATCTGGGTATTCACCTGAGTGGTCGGCGGGGCCGGCGGCATGACGGGCCGCCCCGCTACGCAGCCTGTTTGCAGTACTGATCGACATGATGCATGCGACGTGATGCATGCGCGTGAATCCGGTTCGCCGCGCTGCGGCACCGCCATACAAGACATGGAAAGGATGAGACATGGCTGACGTCGTTCCCGCGCTGGTCGGTGAAGTCCGCGCATTCCGGCAGGCGCACCCCGAGATCCGTTATGTCGACCTGATCTGCCTCGACCTGCCCGGGCATTTCTACGGCAAGCGCTACCCGATCGACGCGCTTGAAAAGGTCGCGTCGGGCTCGTTGCTGAAGCTGCCGCAGAATTGCGTGCTGCTCGGCACACAGGGCGGCCTCTACAAGATCGGCGACTATTGCTTCAACGACGGCGACCCGGACGCGCCGCGCCGGCTGATTCCCGGCACGTTGAAGCCCGTGCGCTGGGAGCGGCAGCCGCTCGCGCAGATGCTGATCAGCTCCGACGGCACCGATTCGCCGATCGAGTTCGAGCCGCGCGAGGTGCTCGCGCGCGTGCTGCGGCGTTTCGCGGCGCGCGGCATCCGGCCGGTCGTCGCATTCGAGCTCGAGTTCTACCTGTTCGCCGCGCAGCTCGCGGAAGGGATGCCGCAATATCCGCGCGACCGCCTGAGCGACGATCGCGACGATCAGCCGAACATGCATATCGAGCGCCTGTCGCGCTTCTCCGACGTGCTGCACGAGATGGTCGAGGCCGCGTGCGAGCAGGGCGTCGACGCGACGGTGATCACGGCCGAGCTCGGTCCCGGCCAGTTCGAGATCAATTTCGGCCACACCGACGATGCGTTGCGCGCGGCCGACTGGTCGGCGCTGTTCTGCCGCAGCACGCGCGGCGTCGCGTTGCAGCACGGCTATCGCGCGAGCTTCATGGGCAAGCCGTACCTGCATGCGCCGGGCAGCGGGATGCACGTGCACGTGAGCCTCTACGACGATGCGGGGCGCAACCTGCTCGCGGCGGACGGGCAGCGGCCGCTGCGGCACGCGGTGGCCGGATGCCTCGCGGTGCTGCCGCACTGCATGCCCGTGTTCGCGCCGAATCACAACGCGTTCCGGCGCTACGGATCGATGGTGAATGCGGCGAGCCGCGCAAGCTGGGGCTTCGAGGATCGCGATGCGTGCATCCGGATTCCCGAGTCGGATGCGCGCAACCTGCGGATCGAGCACCGGCTCGCGAGCGCGGACGCGAACCCGTATCTGGTGCTCGCCGCGATTCTCACCGGGATGGAGCATGGGCTCGATGCACGGATCGAGCCGATCGCGCCGCTCAACGAGGATCGCGGCAGCGGGATCGATTTCCCGAAGGAGATGCTGTCGGCCGTCGCGGCGATGCAGGATCATCCGGCCGTGCGTGAAGGGCTCGGCAGCGAGTTCGTGATGGTGTATTGCGAGAACAAGCGGCAGGAGGAGCTGGATTTTCGCAATGAAATCGGCGCGCGGGAGTATCGGTGGTTCTTGTGAGCGGACGCTGCCGCGCGCGCGTCTTATCGTCAGCGCGCCTGCGCCATCGGCAGGTGCGCGCCCCACGCGTTTGTCAGGGCCTCGATTTCCGCGACCGGGTCGATCTGTTGTCGCGCGCTTTCGTTCACGTTCTCGCCGAACAGCAGGTGCGCAAAATCACGCGCACGCTCGGTGATTGCCGTGGTTTTCGAGCGGCGCCGCAGCGTGAAGGAGGCGAGCGTGGCATCGAGGTTGCTGTCGTTGCGTGCCGCGTGCTCGTCGAGGCAACGGGCAAGATGCCACGCGTCCTCGAGCGCCTGGCAAGCGCCTTGTCCGGAGGTCGGTAGCGGGGCGTGAGCGGCATCGCCGATCATCAGCACGTTGCCGCGGTGCCACACGTCGACCGGATCGAGATCGTGCACGTGGATCTTCGTGATCGTATCCGACGGTGTCGCACGTATCGCGTCCGCGACGGGTGCCGGCCACGCAGCGAAGCGCTGTTCCAGCATCGCCGCGGGATCGCTTTCCGTCTCCTCGCCCGGATCGGTTTCGGGCCATGCCGCCGCCCAATACATCCGATGCCGGTCGAGCGCGACGATGCCGAAACGCTCGCGCACGCCCCAGTAGTCGAATACCGACACCTCGTCGACCAGCGGCACATCACTTTGTGCAATACCGATCCAGTTGACGAATCCCTGGTAGACGGGCGCGTTGTGACCGACCACGTAGTGTCGCGCGACGGAATTCATGCGGCCGTCCGCGCCGATCACGAGATCGGGGGCGATCGTCGTTCCGTCGTCAAAGTGAACGATGGCGCGGCCGTCCGTTCCGGTTTCGATGGCCGTCGCCCCGTGGCCGAAGCGGACGTCGATGCTGCGCGCGGCGAGGTGCCGTGCCAGCACGGCCTGCAGGTCGCGCCGCAGGATCGAATACGTCGGGAAACCCATGCGGCGGTCGAGTGCGCGGATATCGGTAGCCTTGAGCGCGGTGCCGTGCCGGTCGATGCGTCGCATCGCATGCAGGTGGCCGCCGACCTCGACGATGTCCGGCAGCAGGCCGAGTTGCTCGAGCACGAAGCCGGCATTCGGCCACAGCACGACGCCCGCGCCCATCGTCGATTCCGATGGCCGGCGTTCGTACAACCGGATCCGGTGGCCGCGCCCGGCGAGTGCGAGTGCGGTGCTCATGCCGGCAACGCCGGCGCCCAGAATGGCGATTTCCATCTTGTTCCTTCCTTGTGTCGTGCGAGCGCTCGCCGGGCCGCGGGTTCGCGCGTCGGCGTCGCGTTGACGGGATGAGCATCGTAAATTATGGTCTCGGGCGGGATAAGCCGTGAAAATCGGCACGCTTTGATATCTGAAATGGGCTAATGATGCGGAGCAAGCTGGATCTGAACGCGGTGCGTGTGTTCGTGGCGGTCGTCGACGAAGGCAGCTTCGCCGGCGCCGCGCGCGTGCTCGAGATGCCGGCTTCCAACGTGAGCCGTCACGTGGCGCAACTGGAGTCGAGGCTCGGTGTGCGCCTGCTCGAGCGCAGTACGCGGCACTTGCGCATGACCGAGGCCGGGCGTTTGCTGCACGAGCGCGCGCGACCGATGCTCGATGCGCTGACGCAGGCCGAGTCCGAACTGACGTCGCAGCAGACGGAACTGCGCGGCGTGCTGAAGCTCTGCGTGCCCGGCGAAATCGGGCCGCGCATGCTCGGGCCGATCGTCGCGGAATTCGCGAGCCGTCACCCGCGCGTCGAAATCGACTGCGATACGAGCCTCGCCGGCGTGTCGACGCTGCGCGACGATATCGACCTGTCGATCATCGTCAATCGCGGGAAGCTGGACGACAGCGCATTCGTCGTCAGGCCGCTCGTGAGTTTGCCGAGCGTCGTCGTGGCCGCGCCGTCGCTCGTCGCGCGAGTTGGCTTGCCGACCCGGACGGAACAGCTCACGCAACTGCCGTGCATCACGACGTTGAGCACGCTGAAAGGGCAGCCGTGGCAATTTGCCGACGGTGAAGGGCGCATTCACAAGATTCCGGTGGCGAGCCGGTATCGCGTCAATAGCGGCGAGATGGCTGGGCTGGCCGCGGTGAACGGGATCGGCTTCGCGATTCTCGTCGAGCGCGCGTGCGCGGTCGAACTGGCCGAGGGGCGGCTGGTGCGCGTGCCGCTGGAGATGGCGCCTGCGCCGCTGGAGCTGCATGCCGCTTATGCGAGCCGGAATTCGGTCAATGCGAAGATTCGCGAGTTGCTGCGGATGATGCAGGAGCGGCTGGCGGTGGAGGCGGCGAAACCGTCAACGCGATCGCTTCGGTAACGCGCGCCAATAGCGCACCTCTTCGATAGGAGTCCCGTCGATCTCGAACGTCTTGATGTCGTCTTCGGCGACGAAGCCTTCGCGTTCGTAGAACGCCCTGGCCCGACGGTTCTTGAGCAGGACCCACAGCGACACCCACGCATGGCCCAGGTCGTACAACGACCGGCATGCATGGTCGACCAGCGCCGCGCCGATCCCCTGGCCGCAATACGACGGGTGCAGATAGATCGCTTCGATTTCTCCCCACGCACGATCCTTGTCGGTGTCGCGTGTCGGACCATAGGCGATCCAGCCTGCCGGCGTGTTGTCCGCGACCGGGACCGCGAGTGCGACGCGCGGCCGCCCGGCGTCGAACGCACAGCGCCACGAGGCCGTGCGCTTCTCGACCGACAGGCCGGCGAGGAACGCCGCCGGCATGATGTCCGTGTAGGTCGCCTGCCACGATGCGACGTGGATGTCGGCGATGGCCGGCGCGTCGGCGGAGGTGGCCGTGCGGATGTCGATCGCCGTCGTGTTCGGTGTCATGCGTGCCTCGTCAGATCGTGTGCCGTTTGCCGCGTTGCCGCGCGCGGGATTCATTCCGCCGGATCCAGGCTGCCGTCGATCGCGAAACGGTAGCCGAGGTCCACTTGCGACGTGTCGCCCGGCGTATCGGTCCGCTTCAGCACGAACTCGAACGCGGGCTCGAACCAGCCGTTGCGCGGCACTTCGCCACCGAGGACTTCGACGTCGTACCAGCCGTTGTCGAGGTCGATCACGGGCCGGCCCGGTTCGCGATAACGCGCAAGCAGCGCGTTCACCGATTCGTCGTTGAAGCGTTCGAGAATGCGCCACGTGTAAAGCATCACCGAACGGTGTTCGACGCGCAGCACGTATCCGCCGCGCCGATGCTGCAGGCGGCTTCCGGCCTTCAGCAGTTCGGGCGTGCCGTCGTCCAGCGTGAAGATGACCGTATACGGATGGTTCTCGATACCGGCCAGCGGAATGACGACGCCTTCGAGCACGGCGTTGTCGCCGCTGTCGCCGCTCGTGAACGCGGACGCGACGTTGTCCGGCAGCCGATGTGTTTCCTTGTAGCGCTTCAGCAGCAGAAGATCGCCGACGAGGAAACAGTCGATCAGGTCGTTGAGGACTTCGGAGAATTCATGCCGCATCGTCGTGTCTTTCGAAGGCGGCGTGCCGCGACCTGCACGGCGGCACACCGCGTCCGGCGAGCTTACTCGCCGAGCCTGGACGTCACGCAACCCGTGCTCGAGCATTCGCGCTCACGCTCGCGCAGGAACGACAGCCGAGACTGCGTCATGTCGTTCGCGCACTGGATATCCACGAGGTAGCTGTTGTTGCGCGTTTCGCTGCACTGCGCATCGCGTTGCTTCAGCCACGCGAGCTGGCCGGCCTTCAGCGCGGCCTGCTGGTCGCCGCTCAGTTGCTTGCGCAGGCGGCCGTATTCGTCGTTCAGATCGCGATCGGACTGAGAGAACTGCGTGCTGGTGCAGTACACCTGGTCGAACGCGCTGCGCGGCTTCCCGCAGCCGGCCGCGTGCGCGGCGAACGGAACGACAAGCGCGAGCAGTGCGCAGGATGCGAGCAGATTCTTCTTTTTCATGGTGATGCTCCTGACTGGGTGAAAACCGTTGGGCCCGATGGGCGATTTCATCGTCTATTGCGGCGCGGTGCACGCGTCGATCCCGCCCGCGATCGCGGCGGACAGCTTCTGGATCGTTTCGCGACGCGCAAGCCGTGCTTCCTCGTCCGGGTTGACGATCACGCCGGCCTCGACGAGCACCGCCGGAATCGGCGCGGTGCGCAGCACGACGAGATCGTCGAAGCGGTGAATGCCGAGTGGCGGGTCGATCAGCGGGCGGTTCTCGCCGCGGATCGGCTGCGCGTGATACAGCGACGGCCGTTCGCCGGCCGCGACCAGCCGCTCGGCGATCGCCTTCGCGCAACGCAGGCTTTCCGCATAGTGCGGATTGCGTTCCGACACGAACACCGAGAAGCCGCGGAATTCGCGCTGCCGGCCGGCGTCGATGAACTGCTGCTGCATCGAGTCGTGATGGATCGACACGAACAGGTTCGCGTCGGGCGCCTGGGTCGAGCGCTGGTCGAGCGAGATCTCGCGGCCGTCGGCCGACGTGCGCAGCACGCGGTCGCCATGCGCGGCGAGTTTTTCGGCGACCGCCGCGGACAGATCGAGGTTGTACAGGTATTCGACGCGGCCGCTCGCGCCGGTGGAGCCCGGGTGAGCGGGCGTATGGCCGGTGTCGACGACGATGTAGCGCCCGGAGGTGGGCGCGGTGCCGGCGGTGGCCGCGGTGTCGGCCGCATGCAGCGCCGGCGGCACGCCGAGTAGCGCAGTGCAGGCGAGGACGCGCGCGGCGGCGCGCACGAACGGGCGAAGGCGTCGGATGGTTCGGTTCGTCATTGTTGTTGTCGAGGAGGGCATACGGCGCGTCGGACGGCGCGGCACCGTCGGCCTGCTCAATGCAGTCGGAATGTCGCGCGATTATAGCGGCTGGCGGCGGCGCCGCAATGACGGATGACGCCGGTCAGGCCAGCACGCGCCGGGCGGCGAGCATGCCCCAGTACGACGCTTCCTCGAACAGCGACAGCCCCGACAGGTCCGCATGCGCGAACACGACGGGGCCGTCGGCCTCGCGCAGCGCGAGCAGCCCCGGCCGGCTCAGGAAGCCGACGTCGGGTGTCGCCATCGCATGGCCGCGCACGGTGATCTCGAGCGCCGTCGCGTGCTTCCAGAGTTCGCGTCCGTAGACGGCCTGCAGGTCGATCGCCGCCTGTTCGCGCAACGCATCCGGCTTGGCCTGGGCAAGCCAGCGGCGCGTGTCGTCCGGCGTTTGCGTACTCAACGCCTGATAGGCGGAGAACACCGAACGCGTCGGCGGCGACATCCGGATCAACTGGTGCGTCGACACGACATAACCGAGCGCCGCGCCGTCGTACACGACGTTGTCCCACGCGAGCGGCACGCCCGCTTCCTCGGCCGGCATGCCGTCGAGCAGGAAGTTGGACACGAGCCACGGCGCGCGCGGCGGCAGGTCGCGCGCGGGGTCGAAGCCGTATGCGCCGAGCTGCGGAAACACGCGCGCCGCGACGAACAGCGGCATCGCGCTCACGACGCGCCGTGCCTTCAGCATGAACGTCGACAGCGCACCGTCGTCGCCGACGCGCGCGCACAGCACGTCGACGCCGCCCGCGCGTTCGGTCGCGCGCACCGCGAAGCCGTCGCGCGACCACGCGCCGGAGCCGGTGCGCGCGGTGATCGAATCGCTCAGCTTCGTCACCATCGTGTGCAGCCCGTCGGGCCAGGTCAGCACCGCGCCGTCGCTCGCATCGCCCGCGTGGCCGCCGCGCGACGAGAAGTAGTGCAGGCCGGCCCACGCGGACACGCGCTCGTACCCGGCGCCATAGTCGTCGCGGCAGCAGTAGTTCAGGTACCAGTGCAACTCCTTTGCCGTATAGCCCTCGTCGAGCAGCCACTGGCGGAACGAGCGCCGGTCCAGCGCGCGCCAGCGCGGGTCGCGCGACGATTCGGCGATCGGGATGCAGAACACCTTGCGGCCATCGGCGCCGCGCGCGGTGCGCAGCCCGTCGGTGTAGGCAAAGAACTTCGCCTGTTGCGCGAGTTCGTCTGCGCCGAGGCCGGCGGTCGGCACGATGCCGTCCTGCCACTGGCCGGCGATGAAGAGCCGTTCGTCGGGCGCATGCACGAGCGCGCGTTCGTCGTACACAGGGCGTGCGGCGAACGGCGCGGATTCGATCACGCCGAGATCGGCGAGCATGTCGCGCAGGTGCGCGGATTCGAGCGACGGCAGCGGCAGGTAGTGCGCGCCCTTTGGATAACCGAGATCGCCGAAGCGGCCGCCGGCGGCATTGCCGCCGAATTCTGGGCCCGCGAGCACCGTGAAGCGCGTGTGCCCTGCGCGCGCGAGCTGCCATGCGCACGACAGCCCGGCAGCACCCGCGCCGAGGATCGCGACGTCGGTTTCGATCGTGCCGGAAGGCGGCGGCAGCGTCGCATGGTCGCGCAGCGCATGGCCTTCCCGCATGCCGGGGTAGCCGACCTGCGGCGTCGTCTCGATCCAGCCGGTGCGCCCGCAGGCGGCGAGCGATGCGGCGGCCGACGCGACGAGGAACGTGCGGCGGTCCATCAGCGCAGCACGTGCTTCCAGTCGTCGTCGAAGCGGCGCACGAGCGGCTGGTCGTTGAGTTCGTTCGGCGACATCGGCAGCGCCGGCATGTCGGCCGGGAAGTGGAACATCTCGGCGGCCGTTTGCGCGTCGAGCCAGCGGGTGGGCACCGAGTAGTGCGTCGGGACCGTGAAATCGCGGCGCTTGCCGGCGATCACGAAGCCCCAGTCGCCGAACGACGGCACGTAGCAGTGGTACGGCCACGTGTTGAGCCCCGCTTCGTGCAGCGTCGCGATGATGGTCCAGTAAGCGTGCGGCGCGAAATACGGCGACGTCGACTGGATCACCGCATAGCCGTTCTCCGACAGGTGGCGCGCGAGCAGCCGGAACACGGGCACCGAATACAGCCGGCCGAGCCCGAAGTTGGTCGGGTCGGGGAAGTCGACCACGATCGCGTCGTACACGTCGGCGTTCGATTCGAGCCAGCGTATCGCGTCGTCGTTGATCACGTGCACGCGCGGGTCCTTCAGCGAGCCCTGGTTCAGCTTGACGAGCGGGGCGGACGTCGAGAACAGCTTCGTCATCGCGGGGTCGAGATCGACGAGCGTGATCTGTTCGAGGTGGCGGTGCTTCAGCAGTTCACGCACCGCGAGCCCGTCGCCGCCTCCGAGCACGAGCACGCGCTTCGCCCACGGCAGTGCCTCGATCGTCGGGTGGATCAGCGCTTCGTGATAACGATGCTCGTCGCGCGACGAGAACTGCAGGTTGCCGTTCAGGTACAGCCGCATGTCGTCGTGCCACTGCGTGAGCACGATGCGCTGGTACGGTGTTGTTTCCGAATAGATCGTCTCGTCGCCGTACACGCCGTGTTCGGCCCAGTGCGTGATGCGGTCGGACAGCACGAAGCCGGCGACGAGCAGCCCGATCACGAGCGACGCGCGCATCAGCTTGCCGCGCACGTTGCGGATCTCGTCGCGGAACAGGTGCGTCGTCCACAGCGCGACGAAGGCGTTCAGGAGCCCGAACAGGAAGCTGGTGCGCAGCAGGCCCAGGCGCGGCGCGAGGACGAGCGGGAAGATCAGCGACACGGCGAGCGAGCCGAGATAGTCGAAGGTCAGCACTTCGCTGACGGTATGGCGGAATGCCTGGCGACGCTGCTGGAACGCGCGCATCACGAGCGGGATCTCCATCCCGATCAGCAGGCCGAGCGCGAGCACCCATGCGTAAAGCGCCGCGCGGAACGGCGCGGCGAGCCAGGCGAACACCGCGAACAGCAGCGCGGCCGACACGCCGCCGAGCAGGCCGACCAGCAACTCGATATCGACGAAGCGGTCGAGCACGTCGTCGTCCTCGACGAACTTCGCGAGCCAGGAGCCGATCCCCATCGCGAACAGGTAGCTGCCGATCACCGACGAGAACTGCAGGATCGAATCGCCGAGCAGGTAGCTCGACAGTGCGCTGCTGATCAGTTCGTAGCCGAGCCCGCACGACGCGAGCACGAGAATCGACAGGACGAGCGCACGCTTATGCAGCATGGCGCATCCGTTGTGCAGTGTTCGGCAATGTGGATATACTGGCGCGGAATTTTGTCCGCCGGCCCTGCGGGGGCCGGCCGGCGACGGGGCGGCGAACCGAGCACAAAATCCGAGGGAAAGAATGAATAGTGCCTATCTCTATGCGGTTCATTTACTGTCGGCGTTCGTGCTGCTTCTTGTGTTCGCGGCAGTGTACCTGAAGGTCACCCCGTTCGACGAACTGGCGCTGATCCGCGACGGCAACGCGGCCGCGACGCTGTCGTTCGGCGGTGCGCTGATCGGCTTCTGCCTGACGCTCGCGTCCAGCATCGCGCACAATTCCACACTCGGCGAAGTCGTGATCTGGGCCGTCGGCGCGATGGTCGTGCAACTGATCACCTATGCGGCGCTGACGCGCCTGATGCCCGGCATGAATCATGCGATCGAGGATCGCAACGTCGCAATGGGCGGCCTGATGGGCACCGCGTCGCTCGTCGTCGGCATCATCAATGCCGCCTGCCTGACCTGACGCGCCACGCGTTTCGAGGAGACCGACATGAGTCTGGGATCGTTTATCCGCAAGCAGTTCATCGACGTCCTGCAATGGACGGAAGACACCGACGGCGTGCTGGCCTGGCGCTACCCGATGGAAGACCAGGAAATCCAGTACGGCGGCAAGCTGACCGTGCGCGAAACGCAGGTCGCGATCTTCGTCAACGAAGGCAAGGTGGCCGACGTGTTCCAGCCGGGGCTGTACACGCTGGAAACGAATACGCTGCCGGTGCTCACGTACCTGAAGAACTGGGACAAACTCTTTCAGTCGCCTTTCAAGTCGGACGTCTATTTCTTCAGCACGCGGCTGCAGCTCGGCCGCCGCTGGGGTACCGCGCAGCCGGTGACGATCCGCGACCGCGAATTCGGTTTCGTGCAGGTGCGCGCGTTCGGCATCTACTCGTACCGGATCGTCGACGCGGCCGCGTTCTATCGCGAGGTCAGCGGCACGCGCGCGCAGTACACGGTCGACGAGGTCGAACAGCAACTGCGCAACCTCGTCGTGACCGCGATGAGCACGACGTTCGGTTCGGCCGACGTGCCGTTCGTCGACATGGCCGCAAACCAGTCGCTATTGTCGCAGCGTGTCGCCGACGCGCTGGCGCCTGTGTTCACGCGCTACGGCCTCGCGCTCGACGCGTTCGCGGTCGAGAGCGTGTCGCTGCCGGCCGAGCTGCAGAAGGCGCTCGACCTGCGGATCGGCGCGGGGATGGCCGGCGATCTCGCACGCGCCACGCAATACCAGACCGCGCAGGCGATTCCGCTCGCCGCGCAGAACCCGGGCGGCATCGCGGGCGTCGGCGCGGGGCTCGCCGCGGGCGCGGCGATCGGGCAGGCGATGGCCGGACAGATCGCGGGCGCCGCGCAACCGGCGCCGGCCGCACCGCCCGCGCCCGCTGCAGCGCCGGTGGCGGCCGCGCCGGCGGAAGGCACCGACTACGTGCACCGGCTCGAACAGCTGAAGGCGCTGTTCGACAAGGGCCTCGTGACCGAAGACGAATATTCGCGCGCGAAGGCAGAGATCCTCGCGAAGCTCACCCGGTAAGCGTTGCGCATGTTCAGTACCTCGTGCCCCCAGTGCGGCGCGCCGGTCGAGTTTCGCTCGGCGGCGGCGGTGATGGCCGTCTGCGCGTTCTGCCGCAGCACGCTGCTCAAGCGCGGGACCGACGTCGAGCGGATCGGCGAACTGGCCACGGTGCTCGACGATGCGTCGCCGATCCAGATCGGCACGGCCGGGCGCTACGGCAAGCGCACGTTCACGGTGCTCGGGCGCATCCAGATGACCTACGACGCCGGCGTGTGGAGCGAGTGGTATGTCGTGTTCGACGACGGCACGTTCGGCTGGCTGTCGGATGCGTCGGGCCAGTACGCGGTGACGGTGCGCGAGCCCGACGATGCGTCCGGCGGCGCGTGGCCCGCGTTCGGCACGCTGGAGCCGGGCATGCGGATCGACCACGGCGGCCGCGCGTTTCTCGTGTCCGACGTGCGTACCGCGCGCTGCACGGGCGGCGACGGCGAGCTGCCGTTCCGCGTCGATGCCGGCTGGGAGGCGCGCGTCGTCGACCTGCGAACCGGCAACGCATTCGCGACGTACGACTATTCCGACGCCGGTTCGAACGGCGGGAGTCCGGCCGTCTATACGGGCGAAGCGCTGGAGTTCGATGCGCTCGCGTTCACCGGGCTGCGCGATACCGACAACGATACGCGCGAGAAGCGCGGTGCGGAGATGGTGCCGTTCGCGTGCCCGAGCTGCGGCGCGCCGCTGTCGTATGCGCCGAACGTGGCCGACTACGTGGTGTGCGGCAGTTGCCATGCGGGCGTGCAGTGCACGGCCGAGCAGCAGACCGTGTTCGCGGCGCAGCGCAAGCTCGAAGCGGTGAAGGGGGCGCTGGAACTCGGCGCGATCGGCACGTTCGACGGCGTGAAGTACACGGTGATCGGGATGATGCGCTGCCGCGTGCCGGGCGACGAAGAGACGTGGGACGAATACCTGCTGCTGAACCCGAAGCGCGGTTTCCTGTGGCTCGTGCAGAGCGAAGGGCGCTGGGAGCGTGTGCAGGTGCTCGACCAGTGGCCGACGATCGGCAGCGAGTCCGACGTGACCGACGGCGGCAAGACCTACCGCCTGCGCGAGGAATACGACTCGGAGGTCGTCTACGTGGTCGGCGCGTTCAACTGGCGCGTGCAGGTCGGCGATCGCACGTCGATCATCGACTATGGCTGGCAGAAGGACAAGCTGACGCGCGAGCGCAGCGACGCGGAGATCGTCTGGTCGCGCGCGCGGCCGCTGTCGGGCAGCACGCTTGCCGAACGCTTCGGCACGCCGGCGCTCGCGACGGCCGCGGCTGCGGCGGCAACGGGTGCCGCCGCGTCGACCGGCCTGTTCGGCCGGAAAGGCCCGCACAGTTTCGCGCCGCTGCCGCTCGTGTTCAGCGCGCTGCTCGTGATCCTGAACATGGGCTCGCTGTTCTCGTTCAGCGGCCGCTCCGTTTACGTGCTGGTCGGCCTGCTGGTGCTGTGGCTGCCTGAATGGCTGTGGAAGAGTTTTGCGTCGGACGGGGGCAACGCGTGATCCGGTACATCCTCTACGGTGTCTACGGCCTGATCGTCGTCACGCTGTTCAGCTGCGCATCGATCGGCGGCAGCGGTTCGGGCGGCGGTGGCTGGGGCAGTTCGTCGGCCCGCAGCGGCTACTCGTCGTACGGGTCGCACAAATGACCGCGCGCGACGGGATCGCGCCGCCGCGCGCGACGTTCGGCTCGCACGTGCTGGCCGACCTGGCCGGCATCGACGCGGCGTTGCTGCGCGACGCCGCGCGGCTCGAGACGCTGCTCACCGAAGCGGCGCGGCAGGCGGGCGCGCGCGTGATCGGCGCGCATTTCCATCATTTCGGCGGCGAGCACGGCGTGACGGGTGTCGTGCTGCTCGCCGAATCGCACATCACGATCCATACGTGGCCCGAGCATCGCTTCGCGGCCGTCGACGCGTTCATGTGCGGCGCGGCGCGCGCGGCCGAGGCGGTCGATGCGATTGCCGCCGCGCTCGGCACGCAGGCGCAAGTCCGGCAGCAGGTTGCGCGCGGCGGCGCGGCGACGTGAGCGGTCGTTCGACTCTCGTTGCCGAAATGCAAAAGAGCATCCGATTCTCCGCGTTGCTCGGCTGGGCACTGCTCGCCGGCCACGCTGCCGCCGATGTGCAGCCGAAGGCGCCCAGTCCGGTCGTGATGGTGCACTTCGATTACGACGAGAAGGACACGGCGCGCCTTCATGCGCTGGAGCAACGGCTGGATCGCGCGGTGAAGCGGGCAGGGGCCGGCGAACTGGGCGAGACCGAGCTGCATCGCGACGGCAACGACGGGTATCTGTACCTGTACGGCGCCAGCGCCGACCGGCTGTATGCGGTGGCGCGCCCGATCCTGAAATCGTCAGGATGGCTGACCGGCATGGAGGTGACGTTGCGCCGCGACGCCGGTGCGCAGACGTTCCCGTTGCGCCGCGACGGCGCCCGTTAGTGCGAAGGTGATCCGGGCGGTGCGGCCAGTGCCGCGGCCGTCGCGAATCGGGGCGGAAAAGGTGATTTCATCACGGCCGACGTTGGCGACATGCCGCCGGGGCGTCATCGAGATGACGCATCGCCGCCCGGCGAGTCGTATGCGGGAGGCCGGACACCGTGACGCTCCGGCCGCTAACGATCGAACCGGAACGTCGACACACTGTGCAGCGTCGCGTCGTCGGTGCCGACGAAGCCCTGCGTCCCCGCGACGGCCGAGCGCTGGCCGTTGCTCAGCACGGCCCAGTAGCATTCGCCGGCGGCCGAGTAAAAGCCGGTTTTCGGATCGCTGATGCGGCACATGATCGTCGCGCTCATGCCGTGCCAGCCGGGACCGGAGATGCGCTCGACTTCCTGCGGGATGCCGGGGCCGTACGACGTCACCCATTTGCCGTCATCCTGCTTCACGAATCCCGCTTCCTTTTCCGCGACCGGCTCCAGCGCGCCGTCGACCATCTCGAACGAGATGAACCTGCTGCTATAGGTCATGTTGCGGCCGACGATCGCGACGCAATGGTCGCTGCCGCCTTCCGGGCACGGCTTTTTCACCTGCCGGTTCGCGAGGTATTCGAACGAGATGCCGAGCGCCGGGTCGCGATAGGTTTTCCAGCCCGCGTGTTTCACCTGCTTCAGCGCTGTCGTGCGGTCGCGGTATGCGGTGGCGATGCAGGCCGTGTCGGCGCAGGCATTGCGCTGCGTGAGCCATGCGCGTTGCGACCGGATCACGGCCTGCTGATCGGCGGCGATGCCGACTGCATCGAAGTAGGCGTTCGACAATGCATTGTCGGCCGACATGAGTGCCTCGTCGGCGCAGATCAGGTGCTCGGCGCGCGTCGTCGCACGTGCGCATTGGATGCCGTCGGCATGGGCCGACCACGAGAGGCCGATGGCGGCCAGCGCGAGAGCGGAGCGAATGCCGAACATGGACGACTCCTCAACGGATTCGAACGGCGACTGTCGCGCCGCCGTCAGGTGACGCAATGGCGCACGCGGTTCGCGAAGCGTTGAACCCGTGCGCCATGCAGCGGGATACGACGGGGCGAAATCAGCGATTGATTTCGTCCGCCGAGATCAGCTCGGCCACCAGCACCGGCGCCGGCCCCTGCAGGTAGTACTCCTGCTCGAGCGGCTCACGCAGCTTCATGAACGTTTCCGCGCCGACCTGCATCGTTTCGCCCGCATGCATGCGCGCGCCGCTTTCCAGCAGGTAATGCATCACGCTGTTGAAGATGCCCGAATAGCGCTCGCCTTCGTGATGACCTTCCGCGAGCGCGGCGAAATCCGGCAGGCCGAACACGTCGGCGCCATAGGTGCGCATCCACACGCCCTGGACGCCTTCGACCTCGTATTTCACGAAGCCGCAGAAGAACAGGTTCAGCGGGATATTTCGCAGCACTTCGAGGCTTTCGTCGCCGAGTTCCTTCGCGTTGAAAACGCCCGCCGGCAGCGACGTGTGCGCGTGCTCGTTCAGCACCGCGAGGCCGTTCTGTTCGGCCAGCGCGCCGGCGACGGCCACCAGTGCGACGTACTGGTCGAGCGGATTCGTTTCGTGCCCCGCGTAGTAGAGGATCACGTGGCTGCGGCTCGCGCGCACCTGCTGTTTCAGGTCCTGCCCATAGTGGGCGGGCGCGACACACGCTTCCAGCGCGTCGGACGGATAGGGCGCATCGAAGCCGACGAGCCGGACGACGTGGTTGCCCCAGCCGGCGAGCCCGAACACCTGCGAGAGCGTCGGCTCGGTTTCGACGCGCGCCTGCTTCATGCTCGGGTGGTACGCGCGCAGTGCGGCCGTCAGCGCGGCGATATCGACCTGCAGCGGGCCGTCGAAGACGACCGCCACGCTCAGCGGATTCTCGACGTCGGGTGCCGCGGCCAGCGCGACGGGGTTTTCGGGTACTTCCTTGCGGCCAAAGAATCGGGATATCAGGCTCATCGGATTATGTTCGTGTCGAAGCCGTTTCAGGGAGGGGGCCCCGTTCTCTCGGTCGGGGCGCGCCGTCAGGGTGACGGCCGCCCGTAGTTTCCACGGGTTCGGCGAATCTGGCAAATGCGCGATGAGCGCGTGGCGGTGAGGCGACGGCGCGTTCGAATGCGTTCGGCAGGCGGGGCGCAGACACGCCGGGCCGTGCGGCCCGCGCTCGCCGGTCAGTGCGGCAGCGCTTCCGCTTCGGCCCAGCGCTTGAACGAATCGAGACGCCGGCGCGTCTGCACGAGATAGAACGCGCCGATCAGCGGTTCGAGCAGCCAGCGCAGCCAGGCCGGCTGGGCGCGGAAGTGGTACGTGAATTTCACCTCGGTCGTGCCGGGCGTGTGCTCGGTGAAGTTCCAGCTGCCGCTGAAGCGTTCGAGCACTTTCGGGCCGTCGACCATTTCGACGGCCGCGACCTGCGGCGGACGGTACGAGATGTAGCGCGACACCATCGTCGCGCCCGACTGGCTGCGGCAGAACGCATCGACGCCGACGTCGGCCGTCATGCCGTCGAGCAGATAGGCATCGGTGAGGAAGCTGTCCCACACGAGCCGCCGCGCGTAATCCTGCGACCACGTGAAGAGGCGCCTGCGATCGACGCCGACGGTCCGGCTGACTGAGATCCTCATGATGGCGGGTGCAATGGCGCGGATTGGGATGGAATCGAGTGTAACCCGCCGATTCGGAGCATTTCTTCATACTTCGTCAAGTCGAGCAAGGGCTCGATTGACGCCCTCCGGGATTTCCCCTACGATTCACACCAACCCTTCGGGAAAGACCCGAAGCGTTTCAATCTCTTGAGGGAGCCTCATGAGTACGCAACAGAACCGGCGCTTCGACGCGCTCGTTTTCATTGGTCGTTTCCAGCCTCCGCATCGTGGTCACCTGAACGTGCTGAAGTCGGCACTGAGCCGGGCCGAGCGCGTGTGCGTGCTGATCGGGTCGACCGACAAGCCCCGCACCATCAAGGATCCGTTCTCGTTCGACGAGCGCCGCCAGATGCTGGCTTCGCTGCTCGACGCGTCCGAGCGCGACCGCGTGACGATCGCGCCGTTGCAGGATTCGACCTACAACGACGGCGACTGGGTGCGCTGGGTGCAGGACGCCGTCGCGTCCGCGCTCGGCGACGTCGCGCAGCGCAAGGTCGGGCTGATCGGCCACGAGAAGGACGCCACGTCGTATTACCTGCGGATGTTCCCGCAATGGGAGCTCGTCGACGTCGACGCGACGGAAGACATATCCGCCACCGAGATCCGCGACCAGTATTTCGCCGAACGCACCAACAGCTTCGTGCAGTGGGCCGTGCCGGAACCCGTGTTCGGCTGGCTCGAGCGTTTCCGCACGCAGCCGGAATTCGCGCAGCTGAAGTCGGAAGCCGAATTCATCGCCGCGTATCGCAAGGCGTGGGCGGCCGCCCCGTATCCGGTCACGTTCGTGACGGTCGACGCGGTGGTCGTGCACTCGGGCCATATCCTGCTGGTGCGCCGCCGCAGCGAACCGGGCCGCGGCCTGTGGGCGCTGCCGGGCGGGTTCGTGAACCAGGACGAGCGGCTCGACGCGGCCTGCATCCGCGAGCTGCGCGAGGAGACCGGCCTGAAGCTGCCGGAGCCCGTGCTGCGCGGCTCGATCAAGGATCGCCAGGTGTTCGATCACCCGACGCGCTCGTTGCGCGGCCGCACGATCACGCACGCGTGCCTGTTCAATTTCCCGACCGGCGAGCTGCCGCGCGTGAAGGGCAGCGACGACGCCGACAAGGCGCGCTGGGTGCCGCTGAACGAATTCGCGCAGATGCGCAACGTGATGTTCGAGGATCACTTCGACATCGCGTATCACTTCCTGGGGAAGCTTTGATCCGCTGATTCCCCGCATTCCGGTCCGCCGCGACAGACGCGGCGGCACTTCAACGGCCTAGAGGAGCTCTAGCCATGCAAAACGTTCCCGGCGGCTTTGCCGCGGTTCTCGCCAATCCGATCCTCAACACGGATTCGTACAAGGCTTCCCACTTCCTGCAATATCCGCCCGACGCGCAGGCGATGTTCTCGTACGTCGAATCGCGTGGCGGTCGGTACGACCGCACGGTGTTCTTCGGACTGCAGATGTTGCTGAAGGAATATCTGTGCAAGCCGATCACGCACGCGATGATCGACGAGGCGCGCGATTTCTTCACGGTGCACGGCGAGCCGTTCAACGAAGCAGGCTGGCGTTATATCGTCGAACGCTACGACGGTTATCTGCCGGTGACGATCCGTGCGGTGCCGGAGGGTTCGGTCGTGCCGGTGCACAACGTGCTGATGACGGTCGAATGCGACGACCCGCAGGTGTTCTGGCTCGCGTCGTATCTCGAGACGATGCTGCTGCGCGTCTGGTATCCGGTGACGGTCGCGACGCGCAGCTGGCACCTGCGGCAGACGATCCGCCGCTTCCTCGAAAAGACCGACGACGATCTCGCGCAACTGCCGTTCAAGCTGCACGACTTCGGCGCGCGCGGCGTGTCGAGCGCGGAGTCGGCCGCGATCGGCGGCGCGGCGCACCTCGTGAACTTCATGGGCTCGGACACGGTGCTCGGCGTGCTGGCCGCGAACCGCTTCTATCGCGAGCCGATGGCCGCGTACTCGGTGCCGGCGGCGGAGCACAGCACGATTACGTCGTGGGGGCGCGAAGGCGAGGCCGACGCGTACCGGAACATGATTGCGCGCTTCGGCTTGCCCGGCGCGATCGTGTCGGTCGTGTCGGACTCCTACGATCTGTTCGCCGCACTCGACCTGTGGGGCGGCGAGCTTCGGCAGGCCGTGCTCGATTCGGGCGCGACGCTGGTCGTGCGTCCCGATTCGGGCGACCCCGTGAAGATCGTGCTGCAGACGGTGCGTGCGCTGGACGCTTCGTTCGGCTCGACCGTGAACGGCAAGGGGCGGCGCGTGCTGAACCGCGTGCGCGTGATCCAGGGCGATGGTGTCGACGAGCTGTCGATCGAAGCGATCCTTTCCGCGCTCGACGAAGCGGGTTACGCGGCCGGCAATGTGGTGTTCGGCATGGGGGGCGCGCTGCTGCAGCAGGTGAACCGCGATACGCAGCGCTTTGCGATGAAGTGCTCGGCGATCCGGCGCGGCGGCGAGTGGCACGACGTTCGCAAGGATCCGGTCACCGATCAGGGCAAGCGCTCGAAGAAAGGGCGGCTCACGCTGCTGCGCAATGATCGAACCGGCGAGTATCGGACGACGACGCTGCCGGTTGCGTGGGACGACCGGATGCTGGAAGGCGAGTGGGAAGAAGCGCTCGAGACGGTGTTCGATACGGGGCGCCTGCTCGTCGATACGTCGTTTGCCGAGGTGCGGGCGAGGGCGCACGCAGGGGAGGTGTGACGCGGGCGGCGGGGTATCCCGCCGCGTCGTTCGCGTTCAGGCGGCGTGGGCGACGGGCGTGCACGGCACGGCGTCTGCGTCGACTTCTCCCGTCAGTACGTTCGCAGGCGCCGGCACGAAATTGATGTCGCCTTCATCGAAACCATCGAGCGCGCTCGCCTGCCGTCACGATTCGCGGGCGAGCACGTGCCCCGCCGTGTTCGCCGCCCGCACCGCCTCCATCGCCCGCGCCAGCGCATCGAACACCGCCGGCCCCTTGCAGCGCGACACGTTGAAGCGCATGAACGAGGTCGCGCCGTGCGACGCACTGAACACGTTGCCCGGCGCGAGCACCACATCGTGATCGAGCGCATGGCGCGCGACACGCGCGGCGTCGAGCCCGTCGGGCAACTCCGCCCACACGAACAGGCCGCCGCGCGGCTCCGTCCAGATCCCGAGGCCCGCGCGTGCGAGGCGCCGGATCGTCTCGCCCATTGCATCCGCGAGACGCGCGCGCAGGCTGTCGAGATGGCGCCGGTACGTGCCGTCGACGAGCAGCCGGTGCACGACGTTCGCGCCGATCTGCGCATGGCCGAACGACGTCGCGAGCTTCAGGTCGACGAGCGCCTCGATCCATTCCGGGCGCGCGGCGACGTAGCCGCAGCGGACCGCGGCCGACAGCGTCTTCGAGAAGCTGCCGATCGACACGACGCGCGACAGCCCGTCGAAGGCCGCGAGGCGCGGCGCGGGCGTGCTCTCGAAATCCGCGAAGATGTCGTCCTCGACGATCAGCAGGCCGTGCTCGGCCGCGAGCGTCAGCAGGCGGTGTGCGACGGGCGGCGCGAGGGTCGCGCCGGTCGGGTTGTGCAGCGCCGCGTTGGTGATGTACAGGCGCGGCCGGTGCTCGGCCAGCACCTGCTCGAAGCGCGCGAGATCGGGCCCGTTCGGCGTGTACGGGACGCTGACGATCCGCGCGCGATGCGCGCGCAGCAGCGCCTGGAAGTTGAAGTAGCACGGATCGTCGAGCACGACCGTGTCGCCCGGCTCCAGCAGCAGGCGGCACACGAGGTCGAGCGCATGCGTGCCGCCGTCGGTCAGCATGATCTGCGCGGGTTCCGCGTGGACGCCGTGCTGCGCGAGCCGCCAGGCGAGCTGCTGGCGCAGCGCGGGCAGGCCGAGCGGCGTCGCGTAATCGGTCAGCGCGTCGGATTCGTCGCGCGACACGGCGCGCAGCGCGCGGCGCAGGCTCTCGTCCGGCAGCCACGACGGCGGCAGCCATCCGCAGCCGGGCTTCACGGTCGTCTGCGCGGCCTCGAGCGACTGGCGCGACAGCCACAGCGGGTCGAGCTCGCGATCGAGACGCGGGCCGAGATCGGCGAGCGCGAGCGGCGGCGCGTGCCCCGACACGTAGAAGCCCGAGCCGCGCCGCGCGACGAGCACGCCTTCGCTCGCGAGCCGCTCGTATGCATCGACGACGGTCGATTTCGACACGCCCAGCCCGTCGGCCATCATCCGGATCGACGGTACGCGCGCACCGGGCATCAGCGCGCGGCTCGCGATCCGCGCGCGCAAGGTGTCCATCACGGTTTCCACGCGCGTGCGCGACGGCGCGGGCGGAACGGGAAGCGGGGCGGAATGGCTCATGGCGAAGAATGAACTGTACGGATGGTTGTCCAGTACAGTTTGTCGGAATTGTATTGGGCTGTAGCTTACGCGCTTTTCACGGGCGGCGGATCATCGGTGATCCACTTTCCCCGTTCAGGATTTCCCGTGCAAAAGACGACCAACGGATGGCTCAGCGGCCTGCTGGGCGTGATCATCTTCAGCGGCTCGCTGCCCGCGACGCGTATCGCGGTGCAGGGGCTCGACCCGCTGTTCCTCACGTTCGCGCGCGCGACGATCGCCGGCGCGCTCGGCCTGCTGCTGCTCGTCGTGCTGAAGCAGCGGCGGCCGACCCGCGCCGAGGCCGTGTCGCTGGCCATCGTCGCGCTCGGGGTCGTCGTCGGTTTTCCGTTGCTGACGGCGCTCGCGCTGAAACATGTGACGTCCGCGCACGCGATCGTGTTCGTCGGGCTGCTGCCGCTCGCGACCGCGCTGTTCGGCGTGTGGCGCGGCGGCGAGCGGCCGCGGCTGCCGTTCTGGATCTTCTCGATCGTCGGCAGCGGTGCGGTGGCTGCGTTTGCGTTGCGCAACGGCGGCCAGGCGTCGGTGATCGGCGATGCGCTGATGCTGGCCGCGATCGTCGCATGCGGGCTGGGCTACGCGGAAGGCGCGCGCCTGTCGCGCCAGCTCGGCGGGTGGCAGGTGATCTCGTGGGCGCTCGTGCTGTCGCTGCCGCTGATGTTGCCGCTCACGTGGATTACCTCGCCTGCGTCGTTCGACGGCGTCGATGCCGCCGCACTGTGGGGGCTCGCGTACGTGTCGCTGTTCAGCATGCTGATCGGCTTCGTGTTCTGGTATCGCGGGCTCGCGCTCGGCGGGATCGCGAGCGTCGGCCAGTTGCAGCTGCTGCAGCCGTTCTTCGGCCTGCTGCTGGCGGCCGGGCTGCTGCACGAGACGGTGCCGCCGTCGATGGTCGTCGTGACGGTCGTTGTGGTCGGCTGCGTGGCGGGCGCGAAATACTTCTCGAAAGTGGCACCCGTGCGGCGCGCGGGCTGACGCGCGCGCCTGATAGAGGGAACGGGCGCGACCCGCCGCAGGTCGCGTCCGTTCGCGCTCAATCGTCTGGGGTGCACACGCGCAAGCGGTGGCCGTCCGGGTCGAGCGCGACGAACGTCAGGCCGAACACGGCCGTCATCGGCGCCTGCTCGAACGTCGCGCCGAGCGCCTTCCACGCTTCGTACAGGCGCCGCACCTCGTGGTCGTCGTCGACCCTAACGGATCGTGTGGCCATTCGCGCTCGGCTATTTCAATGACGTGCGCATCCTGGCGGCGTGGTGCGAAGGCCGGAACGATTTCCGGCATTTCCGGACGGATCGCATCGTCGCGCTCGAACGGCTGGACGTGCGCTATCCGCGGCGACGCGCGGCGTTGCTGAAGGCGTGGCGTGCGGCGGGCGCCGACGTGCGCGTGACGGTGAGGTGAGGGGGCGAGGTGCGCAGGCCGCGCACCCCGTTCCGTCGTGCCGGCCTTACTCGAACGTTTCGAGCGCGAGCAATTCGTCGATCGTCTGCCGGCGGCGGATCAGCCGCGGCGTGCCGCGATCGACGAGCACTTCCGGCGCGAGCGGCCGGCTGTTGTAGTTCGAGGACATCGACGCGCCGTACGCGCCCGCGTCGTGCAGGAACAGCAGGTCGCCGATCTGCGGCTGCGCGAGCTTGCGGTGCGTGACCACGCCGCCCGCGTCCTGCGTGAACACGTCGCCCGATTCGCACAGCGGCCCCGCGATCGCGAGGTCGACCAGCGGCCGTCCGGCCGGCAGCGCGCCGTCGTGCGCGTGCACCGACACCGCGTGGTAGCTGCCGTACATCGACGGGCGCATCAGGTCGTTGAAGCCCGCGTCGATCAGCACGAAATCGTGCTTCGGCCGGCGGTTGACGGCCTGCACTTCGGTGACGAGCGTGCCGGCTTCGGCGACGAGGAAGCGACCCGGTTCGATCTCGATGCGCACCGGGTGGCCGAGATGCCGTTCGATCCGCTTGCGCGCGGCGTCCCACTGGCTGAAGTAGTGACCGACGTCGACGCGCGGCTCGCCGTCGCGATACGGGATCGACAGGCCGCCGCCGGCCGAGATCGCGTCGATGTCATGGCCGAGCGACGTGACGAGGTCGACCATCGCATCGCATACCTGCGACAGGTGGCCGTAGTCGACGCCCGACCCGATATGCATGTGGATGCCGACCAGCTTCAGCCCGTACTGGCGCACGATCTCGATTGCGCGCGGCACGTCGTCGATCCAGATGCCGTGCTTGCTCTGCGGGCCGCCGGTGTTGGTCTTGTTGCTGTGGCCGTGGCCGAAACCGGGGTTGACGCGCAGCCACACGCGGTGGCCGGGCGCGTGCTCGCCGATGCGCGCGAGCATGTCGAGCGAACCGGCGTTCACGGTCACGCCGTGCTTCAGTACCGCCGCGAGCGTCGGGCGGTCGATCAGGTCGGCCGTGAACACGACGCCTTCCGGCTCGCCGGCCGGGCTGAACCCCGCCGCGAGGCTGCGCTCGATCTCGCCGAGCGACACGGCATCGACGCACGCGCCTTCCTCGCGCATCAGCTTCAGGATATGGACGTTCGAGTTGGCCTTCTGCGCATAGCGGATCACGTCGAACTGACGCAGTTGGGCGATGCGGTCGCGGATGACGTCGGCGTCGTACACCCACAGCGGGGTGCCGTATTGCTGCGCGAGCGTCGCGAGCTGGCGGGAATCGAGGGACATGGCGGATGAATCGGGTCGAATGAACGGATAACGTGAATGATGCGCCTGTTTATCTATGCAGTAAAATGCCTATTTATCGAAATTCGATTCATATTTGATATAGACGATCATGCTCACGCACCGCCATATCGAGGTCTTTCGCGCGCTGATGGTCACCGGCAGCACGACGCGCGCGGCCGAGATGCTCTATACGTCGCAACCGACGATCAGCCGCGAGCTCGCGCGCATGGAGCAGGTCGTCGGCTTCGCGCTGTTCGAGCGCGCGCACGGCCGGTTGCGGCCGACGATGGCCGCGCTCACGCTGTTCGACGACGTGCGGCTCGCGTATGTGGGGCTTGAACGCGTCGCGGCCACGGCCGCGCGCCTGCGCGAGTTTCGCGACGGTCAACTGTCGGTGATCGCGCTGCCGGCGTTCTCGCACGCGATCCTCCCCGGCGCGGCGCGCCGGTTTCGCGACGCCCATGCGGGCGTCAGCCTGTCGGTCGAAACGCAGGAATCGCCGATGCTCGAAGAGTGGCTCACCGCGCAGCGTTACGACCTCGGGCTGACCGAGCACGACGTCGCGCCGGCCGGCACCGTGCTCACGCCGCTGCTCGAAGTCGATGAAGTATGCGTGCTGCCCGACGGCCATCCGCTGCTCGCGCAGGATGCGATCGATCTGCCGGATCTCGCCGATCGCCCGTTCGTGAGCCTGTCGCTGAACGATCCGTACCGCATCCTGATCGACGAGGCGTTTGCGCAGCTCGGCGTGGCGCCGCGCTCGGTCGTCGACACGCCGTCGGCCGTGTCGGTGTGCGCGTTCGTGCGGCAGGGGCTCGGCGTCGCGATCGTCAATCCGTTGACCGCGCTCGATTTCGTCGGGCGCGACCTGCACGTGCGGCCGCTCACACGGTCGTTTCCGTACCGCGTCAGCGTGATCGTGCCCGAGCACCGGCCGAAAAGCCTGCTCGTCGATGCGTTCACCGATGCGCTGCGCGGCGAGGCGAAGGCGATCCGCCGCCGGTTGGCCGCGATCCTCGGCTGACGCGGCCGTATGATGGGCGTTTCGCCGCCATCGCCGTTTTTTTCGTCTTTTCCGGAACCGCTCATGACCGATGCTTCCGCTTCCCTCGAACAACCGATTCTCACCGGCGAACGCGTCGAACTGCGGCCGCTCGAACGATCCGATCGGCAGGCGCTGCTGGACGCTGCCGCGGACGGCCGGTTGTGGAACCTGAAGGTCACGGTCGTGCCGGGCCCGGACACGATCGACGCGTATATCGACACGGCATTGCAGGGGCGTTCGGCCGGCACCGTGATGCCGTTCACGATCGTCGATCGCGCGTCGGGCCGTGCGATCGGCAGCACGCGTTTCTGGAAGATCGATCGCAAGAACCGCAAGCTCGAGATCGGCCATACGTGGCTGAGCGAATCGGCGCAGCGCACGCGTGCGAACACCGAAGCGAAATGGTTGCTGCTGGGTTATGCGTTCGACGTGCTGCAATGCGTGCGCGTGCAGTTCACGACCGACGAGCTGAACGAGAAATCGCGCGCGGCGATCCTGCGGCTCGGTGCGAAGCAGGAAGGCATCGTGCGGCACGAACGGATCATGCCGGATGGCCGCAAGCGCAATTCGGTGCGCTTCAGCATCATCGACGACGAATGGCCGGAGGTGAGGGCGAGGTTGATGGCGAAGCTTGCGACGTAACGTGTCGCGTTAGACGCCTGGCGTGCGTCGCGTCGCGTCGCCGGAGGGGGGCGGCGACGCGACGGCAGGGGAAGAAGCCGTGCGCCGCGCACGATGCGCGGCGCGGCGGCGCGTTACTGCGCCGATGCGAGGTGGTGGCGCTCCGCGAGCTTCTGCGCGTCGGCGTAATGCTTCTGCAGGATCGGCAGCGACTGGCGTGCGACTTCCTTCAGCTTCGTGTCGCGGCCCGATGCGATTTCGGCCTGGAAGGCCGAGATGGTCTTCTGCTGGCCGGCGAGCGCGACCTGCTCGATGTACGCCTTGTCGAACTCGGCGCCGCGCAGGGTCTTGATGCTGTTCAGCACGGCCGTGTCGGGGTCGTTGGCGGGCACGTCGACGCCGCGCGGGCTGGCTGCGCGCATCGCCTGGATGATCTTTTCATCGTCGGCCGACACGCGTTGCGCGAACGCCTTGACCTGGCTGTCCGACGTGCGCGAATCGGCGATGCGCGCCGCGTCGTGCTGCGTCGACACCGTTTTCGTGCCGTCCGTGATGAATGCCTGGTCGGCTTCGTGGATGCGCGTCGCGGCGGCGGCCGGCGCGGCCGGTGCCGGTTGTGCGGTTTGCGCGGTCGCCGTCACGGCGACGAGAAGCAGGCCAGCGGCAGACAAAGCAAGGCGCGAGACGTGGGGAAAGCGGTTCATGGGACCTCCTTTCAATCGGGGCTCTGGTTGAAAAACGGATCGGGTGATCCGTTGCTGTGCGAGAGACCGGGCGCGCCCGGGCCGGATTCGACCGCCGCTCTGCCGCGGCGCCGGTCGAAGTGTTTCCCGGCCCGACTGATTCTAGGAGCGCGATCCGGTAGCAGGTGCAACCGCGCTGTGGTTTGTGTAACGGTTGGTAAGACGAATCGATGAGCACGCGTGCCGGCAGGTATTGCGTACCTGTTGCGTGCGCGGCGGCGGCAATTTTTGCGCGCATGCGGCGTGCGGGATGCACGTGGGTGTCATCTGCCAGTCATCGACTTGCCGCGGTGACGTGCGCATCGAGCGTCGACGCTGGCCGGCTCGCGATGCGCGCGAACGCGTCACACGCGGTCGAGCAATGCGTCGAGACGCGGCAGCAACGGCGTCGCGCAATGTGCCTGCAACGCGTCGGGCGCGGTGTAGCCCCACGCGACACCCTGGAATGCGATGCGCGCGCGTCGTGCCGCGTCGGCATCGCGGATTTCATCGCCCACGTACAGCACTTCGTCGTTGCGCAGGCCGGCTTCATGAACGAGTGCGCGCAGGCGACGTGCCTTGCCGAACAGCGGGATGCCGCATGCGAAATGTTCGACGCGGCTGCTGGCGTGTGGGCCGAGCCGGTCGCGCACGATCTCCTCGGTGTTCGACGTCGCGATCGCGATGCGGATGCCGCGCGCGGCGAGCGCGTCGAACGTTTCGCCGACGCCGGGGAACAAGGCCACTTGCGCGACGCGCGGCCGCATCAGGCGACGCATGTCGATCGTCACGCGCGGCACTTTCCACATCGGCACGTCGAGCGCGCGAATGATGTCGCGCGCCGACATCCCGCGTAGTGCCGGGCGCAGCTCGGGCGTGGCGTCGCGAAAGCCGTGCATGCGCGACGCTTCCGACAGCGCCGCGAGAAAACTGTCGAGCGAATCGGCGAGCGTGCCGTCGAAGTCGAATGCGATGAGGCGGTAGGGCATGAAGCGGCGTGGCAGGTTATCGGGCAGACGACATTGTCACCGAATCGGGGCCCGTCGCCTGCACGGTTGATTGCGCCCGCGGAGAAACGAGAGGTCGAGCAGCTTCTTCGCGTCGTCCGGATGATCGGTGCTGTCCCTTGTCTCCCGCCGCGCTGCGCGGTATCGTCGACGCTTCGTTTTCCACCCACCGACCGGAGACCGACGTGCCTGCTGCCACCCCCGCCACGCTGAGATTTTCCACCGACAAGCGCGAACTCGACGTCGACGCGATCTTCGACTTCCTGCATCGCGATGCGTACTGGTCGCAGGGCATTCCGCGCGACGTGGTGGAGAAGGCGATCGAGGGTTCCCTGTGTTTCGGCGCGTATGTCGGCGACCGGCTCGTCGGCTTCGCGCGCCTCGTGACCGATCACGCGACGTTTGCGTACCTCTGTGATGTGTTCGTGCTGCCGGCCGAACGCGGCAACGGCTATGGCCGCGCGTTGATCGACCACGTGTTCGCGCAGGAGATGGTGCAGGGCCTGCGCCGCATCATGCTCGTGACGTCCGATGCGCACGAGCTGTACCGGCCGGTCGGCTTCGAGCCGTGCGCGAACCCCGAGCGGGTGATGGAGATTCGCCGCCCGGACATCTACGCGAAACGCTGACGCGCGGCGCAGCGCATACAATACGCGCTTTCCGTTTTTGCCGAAGAGAAACCCATCATGACCGAACAGGAAGCCGAACAGCTCGCGACGCATCGCCATTACAAGGGCGGGCTGTATCGCTACATCGGCGTTGCCCGCCATTCCGAAACCGAGGAATCGGTGGTCGTGTACGAACACCTGTGGCCGCATGCGCGCGGGCTGTGGGTGCGCCCGGAAGCGATGTTCAACGGGAACCTCGAAGACGGCACGCCGCGTTTTCGCAAGCTGCGCGACTGATCCTCGGCCGGCCGCGTAAGCCGGCCCTGTGAGCCGGCTGCGCGAGCCGAATGTCGAGCCGAATGTGCGGGTATCAGCCGGCGGCCAGCGCCTTCACCAGTTCCGGCGGTGCGTGCCGGGTCGTGACTTCCGGCGTGCCGTGCCATGCCGCGAGTTTCTTCACCGCCTTCGCGACATCGGCGGCGAGCCCCGTGCCGAACCGCACGCCCGGCTCGACATGCACGGCCTTCAGTTCGAACGTGCGGAGCGTGCGATGCGCCTTCGCGTCGACGCGCCCGACCAGCCGGCCGCGATGCAGCACGGGCAGGCAGAAATAGCCATAACGCCGCTTGTGCTCGGGCGTATAGCATTCGATCGTGTAGTCGAAACCGAATAGCGTCGATGCACGCCGCCGGTCCCATACGACCGGGTCGAACGGCGACAGCAGCGTCGTGACCGTCGAGCGCAGCGTGTCGGCCTCGGCGGCCGGCAGCAACGCTTCGAGCGAGCGATGCACGTAGGCCGGCTCCTTCCAGTCGTCGATCGCCACCGGGATCAGGTCGCCCGCGTCGGCGAGCTGCTCGAGCTCCGCGCGGTACGAGCGGCGCGGCAGCCGATAGTAGTCGGCCACCCAGTCCGCGCGCACGACGCCGAGTGCACGGCACGTGTAGTCGAGCAGCGCGGGCAGCACGGCTTCGCGCGGCGGCAGGTCGCGCGTGTCGTCCCAGCCGGGCAGCACGCGCTCGCGCACGTCGTACACGCGCTGGAAATTGCGGCGTTCCGACACCATCAGGTCGCCCGTCGTGAACAGCACTTCCAGGTGGCGCTTCTCGGGCTTGCGATCCCACCAGCCGTTGCCCTTCACGCCATCCTCGCGGACGAAATCCGCCGACTTCACCGGGCCTTCTTCGCGAATCCGCGCGAGCAGCCGCTCGATGTCGGGACGATTCTGTTCATGCCATTCGGCTGCATATTTCCAGCCCATCCCCGACGGATCGAGCATCTTGTAGCGCATCAGGCCGAACTGCTCGACCGGCAGGAAGCACGCTTCGTGCGACCAGTATTCGAACAGGCGCGCCTCGGCGAGATGCTCGTCGAGCCACTGCGGCGAGAAATCGCCGAGACGGCTGAACAGCACGAGATACGGGCTGCGCGCGACGACGTGGATGGTATCGATCTGCAGCTGCGCCATCCGGCGGATCGTGTCGAGCACGTCGGCTTTGGTCGCCTTGCGGCGGGGCGGTGTCAGCAGGCCCTGCGCGGCGAGATGCAGGGCGCGGGCGGCGGCGGGCGAGAGCGTAAGCATCGGAGGGGCGGCCGGGAGTGATGGTCGGGAACCACTTTAGCGCGAAAGCGGCGCGCGCGTGCGACGTGCCGAGGCAACGTGTCTGACAATGGTTGACAGATACGTTTCGCAAGTTTCCCTATAGTGCAGTCCATGGCGCGACGAAATGTGCGCGCAACGATTCCGCTTCCGACGCACATATGTCCATGGCACGCAGGAAGCGAATCCGGGATTCTCAACCCCCATCGGGAGACCCGGAACCCTGAGCGGACATCCATGCGGCTGTGCACCGGCCCCGTGTGGATGTCCGCTGATTTTTTTGTTTTTTTCCGGTTTGCTTCGCGGGCGGTTTTCCCTGCTGCCCGTTCTGCCCCGTCGCTATTCCCGCTCGTCCGACTGATTGCTACTGGCGCTTGCCGCGCGCGACTTCGTCGCCGGCGCCGGGCGGCAGCCGCCGCGTGATCGGAATCGATGCGAACGAGCACAGCCCGACCACGACGAACGCGGGCCAGAAATCCGACCACACCATCTTCTGATGACCCTGCAGCCAGTGCGAAATGTGCAGCACGAGGCCGGCCACCGTCACGCCAAGGCCGAGCGACATCTGCTGCACGACGCTGCCGAGGCTGGTCGCGCGGCCTGCGTCGCGCGGCGAGATGTCCGCATAGATCATCGAGTTCAGGCTCGTGAACTGCAGCGCGGGGAAGATGCCGCCGACGAGCACGATCAGCCAGATCGCCCAGGTCGCCATGCCGGGATGGAACACGCCGTACGCGGCGATCGCGAGCCCCGCGAATGCCGCGTTGTAGATCAGTACCGTGCGGAAGCCGAAGCGGCGCAGCGTATGGGTGGCCGTCGAGCGGCTCATCGCGCCGCCGAACGCGGACGCGCACGTGATGAGCCCCGAATGGAACGCGCTCATGCCGAGCCCTTCCTGCAGCGCGAGCGGCAGCAGGAACGGCACCGCGCCGAGGCCGATGCGGAACAGCGAGCCGCCGACGACGCTCGCGTGATACGTCGGGATCTTGAGGAAGCTGAGGTCGAGCACCGGGCGTTCCTTGCGGCGCGCGTACGGCACGTAGAGCGCGAGCAGGACGGTGCCGGTCACGCACATGGCGAGGGCGTTCGAGCGTGACGTGAGCGCACCGTCGATCAGCGTGAGGCCCATCAGCAGCAGTGCGGCGCCGCTGGCCGACAGCAGGAATCCGAACCAGTCGAGCGGGCCCGGGTCGGGCTCGTGCGTGTTCGCGATGTGCTTGCTCGCGAGGTAGATCCCGTAGATGCCGATCGGCACGTTGATGAAGAAGATCATCCGCCAGTGCAGGTAGGTCGTGATGAAGCCGCCGACGAGCGGCCCGACCGTGGGCCCGAACAGCGCGGGAATCGCGAGGTAGTTCATCGCGCGCACGAGATCGGCGCGCGGCACCGCGCGGAAGATGATGATGCGGCCGACCGGCACCATCATCGCGCCGCCGACGCCCTGAATGAAGCGCGCGAACGTGAGCACGCCGAGGGAGTTGGACGCCGCGCACATCAGCGAGCCGACGACGAAGATGCCGATCGCCGTGCGGAACACGGCGCGCGCGCTGAAGCGGTCGGCGAGCCAGCCGCAGATCGGGATGAACACGCCGAGGCCGACCACGTAGGCCGTGATCGCAATGTTCAGGGTGACGGGGTTGTGCCCGAAGTCCCTCGCCATCGCAGGCAGGGCGGTGACGATGATGTTCGCGTCGACGCTTTCCATGAACAACGCACAGGCAACGATGAGCGGTGCTAGAAAGACGGGCGACATGGGCTGGGCGCGCGGTAAAGACGCCATTATGCCCACAATGTGACCGTTGAGTCACGTACGACAACAGATGTTCCGCATAGTGCAACAGTCGTTCTTTTCGCGGGCGGCGCGGAAAGAACGACTGCGAAAACGCCGCGCATGCATCGCGTTTGTGCACCGCACGCGTCGCGGATCGGGTCCACGCGACGCATGCTGCATGCGCTCGGGTTGCGCGCCGCACATCGCCGTGCCGGACGTCGTCACGCACGATCTGCTCGCGATCGTGAAGGGGATCGTCGATGCGGCGGGCGCGCGCGGCGAGACCGAAGCGGAGGCACTCGACGCGCGTGCGTGGCGGGCCGGACGCAGGTTGCCTGCGCGAGCCGCGCGAATCGAAACTTGCTTGATGTGCACGTTTCGTGCGACAGTCAGGCCCACTCGCAACACAAAACGACGCGCATCGATCGAGGGCCATCGAGACGAGCGCGCGCGCGAACGAGACCTCGTGCCGACCCACTCACCATCGAAAGGAGGGGACACGTCATGACGTCACGTCGTGCCGCATCGATTGCATCTGGCATCTCAACGCGCATCCCAACCCGCTTTCCGCTCCATCGCTCACCGCCGCTCGGGCGCCCCGCGCCGCGTCTTCGCTGGGCCGCCGCACTGGCCGTCGCGTATCTCGCCGTTGCCGGCTGCGCCGCGCAGGCCGACAACGCGAACCGGGCCGCCGCGCAGGCGGTCGATCAGTCGGCGGCGCCCGCGACGGCCGCGGTTGCCGGCCCCGCGTCGGGCACGCTGCTGCCGCCGCCGAGCCAGCTCTACGGCGACCTGTTCGTCGCGGTGCAGACCGCGCAGATCTATCCCGACCAGAAGACCTTCGTCGACGCGACGCCCGACAGCGATCCCGCGACGATCGTGCAGTTGTATCAGCAACAGAAATCGCAGCCGGGCTTCTCGCTGAAGGCATTCGTCGGCCAGCATTTCACGCCGCCCCCGGAAGGCGGCGTCACGCCGCCGCCGAACCAGACGCTGCGCCAGCACATCGACTGGCTGTGGCCGCAGCTCACGCGCACGAGCACGACGGTGCCGCCCTACAGTTCGCTGATCCCGCTGCCGAAGCCGTATGTCGTGCCGGGCGGCCGCTTCCGCGAAGGCTACTACTGGGATACCTATTTCACGATGCTCGGGCTGCAGGTGTCGGGCCGCGAGGATCTCGTCGACGACATGCTCGACAACTTCGCCCATCTGATCGACACGATCGGGCACATCCCGAACGGCAATCGCACGTACTATGCGAGCCGCTCGCAGCCGCCGTTCTTCGCCTATATGGTCACGCTTGCCGCACAGGCCGAAGGCGACAAGGTCTACCAGAAATATCTGCCGGAGCTGCGCAGGGAGTACGCGTACTGGATGCAGGGCGAAACCACGACGCCACGCGGGCAGGCCGCGCGCAATGTGGTCGCGATGCCCGACGGCGCGGTGCTGAACCGCTATTGGGATGCGAGCGATACGCCGCGCGACGAGTCGTGTCTCGAGGACGTGACGACCGCGAAGTCGGCGCCGGGGCGTCCGGCGAACGAGGTGTACCGCGACCTGCGCGCGGGCGCCGAAAGCGGCTGGGACTACAGCTCGCGCTGGTTCGGCGACGGCAAGACGCTCGCGACGATCCGCACGACGTCGATCGTGCCGGTCGACCTGAACAGCCTGATGTTCCATCTCGAGACGACGATCGTGAAGGGCTGCGCGCTCACGCGCGACGTGGCCTGCGTGACCGATTTTTCCGGGCGCGCGGCGCGGCGTGCGGCCGCGATCAACCGCTATCTGTGGAACCGTCGCGGCTACTACGGCGACTACGACTGGCAGTTGCGCAAGCCGCGCGACGCCGTGACGGCCGCCGCGCTGTATCCGTTGTTCGCGGGCGTTGCCTGGCCCGAGCGCGCGAAGGCGACCGCGCGCGAGGTGCGCAAGACGCTGCTGCAGCCGGGTGGCCTCGCGACGACCACCGAGAACACGGGGCAGCAGTGGGACGCGCCGAACGGCTGGGCGCCGTTGCAGTGGATCGCGATCGACGGGCTGCGGCGCTATGGCGAACCGGCGCTCGCGAAGGACATCGGCACGCGTTTCCTGTCCGACGTGAAGCACGTGTATGCGACCGAAGGCAAGCTCGTCGAGAAGTACGTGGTCGAAGGCGCCGGCACGGGCGGCGGCGGGGGCGGCGAATATCCGCTGCAGGACGGCTTCGGCTGGACCAACGGCGTCACGCTGAAACTGCTCGGGCTGTACGGCGAGTGACGCGCGGCACGGGCCGCGCGCTTGCACCGCGAGAGAACGCACGGGCCGGACTGTCGCGTGAGCGGCCGTCCGGCCCGTGTCTGCATCCGGCGTGCGTCAGAACACGATCGTCGTGCGCACGCCGACCACCGTTTCGTCCCCGATGCGTGCACCGGCCGCGTTCGGGTTCGGGATGCCGCCGCCCGGACGGAAGAAGTGCTGCAGGTCGGCCTGCAACTGCCACCACGGCGTGACCTGGTACTGGTACGTCGCCTCGACGACCGTTTCCGCGCGGCGTACCGGATAGCCGGGTGTCGTGTATGCGCCGGTGTCGCCGTCGAGGCCGCGCGCATGCGAGCCGATCTTCGTGTAGCCGACCGCGAGACCCGCGACGTCGTTGTCGCGTCCCTTGAACGGCGCCTTCAGCGTCACGCCTGCATTGGCGGCGAAATCGACGGTATTGCGATCGCCCGGCGCGCCCATCACGCGCGCGAACACGCCCACCGAGCGCGGGCTGTCCGGCGCCGGCCGCCACACCATCTGGTCCGCGACCGCATAAAAACTGTAGTTGCCGCGATGCGTGGCCGGCATGCCGTTGCTCGCCGGATTCGCGAGCGACAGGCCATCGGTGCCGTAGCGCGGATCGTTCGCATGCTGCGACTGATACCAGAAGCCGAGCTTGTACGTGCCCGGCAGGCCGGCCGGCTGCGGCGCCTTCGGATCGGCGGGCGGCGCGTTCAGCGCATACTGCACTTCGCCGATCACGAACGCGCCGCTGCGCAGGTTGAAGTGGGTGCCGTGCGCGTTCAGCACCTGCGCATCGCCGTCGGTGCGGCCGGCCGGGTTGCCGTCGAATACGCCGACCATCGCGGTCCACGCATCGGCGGGCTTCACGCGCAGCCGCACGCCGAGCGACGACATCGGATACGCGGGGCCGCCGGCCGGCAGATCGGTCGACGGCAGCACGGGCCAGCCGAACGTGGCGTTCATGAAGGCCGCCGCGTTCTGGCTCACCATGAATTCCTGGTCGACGCTCTGCTGGCCGACCTTCACGTCGACCTTGTCGTCGAGCAGCGACTGCTGGTACCAGAGCTCCCACAGGCGCGTGGTCGAATTCGCCTCGATGCCGGTCGCGGTCTGCAGCGTCTGCAGATAGCGCTGCGTGAGGTTGGTGCCGTGAATCTGCAGCGCCGACACGTTGAACGTGCCGCCCGGCAGGCCGATCGCCTTGCCGGTGTCGACGTCGAAGCCGAATTGCGTGAGCCCCTGGTACGCGCCGCCGCGACCCGTGCCGCCCGACGTGTTGTACAGGTACTCGCTGGTCTCCTGCAGGCTCAGCGTGATGCCGTGATCGCCCAGCACGTCGCGCAGGCCGCCCATGTTGCCGAGCAGGTTCGAGCGCTCCCGGAAGCCGGTGGGCGCGGGCGCGGCAGCATCGGCGGCCTGTTGTGCGGGCGCGGCGGCGTCACTGGCGCCGGCCGCCGGTTCGGCCGCGGCCGGCGGCGACGATTGCGCGAACGCGGGCGCGGCGGCGAGCGACAGCAGCAGCGCGGCGAGCGCATTGAGGCGGAACGAGCGCGGGACGGGTTCGAGGTAGTTCTTCATGTGGGTTCCGTCGGTGGTTTGATTAGTTACGCTGAAGAAACGAAAACGTGGTGCGGAGAGCTTGACGCGGCGGTACATGGCACATGCCACCGCCGCGCGGGGCGGGGCTTACGGCAGCCAGCCGCCGATACGCCACACCTGCGCGAAGCCGAGGCGCGGCGCGGCCGAGCACAGCAGCGCGACGAGCGCGACCGCGGCCGCCATCACGGCGAACAGCAGGCAGTCGAGCGGGCGGGGCGCTGCCGGAACGTGGGCGAGCGCCGAGCTGCGCCAGTTGCCGAGTGCATGGGCGAGCGGCGAGAGGCCGGAAACGAACGAGCGGTCGCATGCGACATGCACGATGCGCTTGAGCCTGACCGCGAGCGATTGAAGAAACATGACGCTGCCTCCGTCCGGTCCGGCGAAGGCCGGACGACGTGATCGAGCGCGGGCGCGTGACGCGGCCTGCGATCGGAGGGTGGAACGTAACGGAGCGTGCAACGGACGAACCGGCGATGGCCGGCCCGGAAGGAAGCGCGCTAACCCGACGAATGCGAGCTAGCGGCGTAAGACATGCGTCTGGCTGCTATCTCGCGATGGCTTGGCCGGCCTGGACCGGCGTCGAACTGCAACTAGAGCATGTGTCCACGGAGGGACTCCTGTGATGAATTGCGGCGGATTGTATTCGCGTCGTTTGCTGCAGTGCAAGTAAAAAACGCATGAAAGGCGCCGTGCGTGGCGGACGCATCGTCGTGGAGCGCGCGGGTGCGAGGCCGCCACGACGAGGCGACGGCCGGGTGCCGCGCCGTTGTTCGCGCACATCGGATCGTGACCGTGACATGACGTGCTGAAAGGTTTCGGCACGTCATTTCAAGGGCAATTCTTTCAGTGCCGCGAAGGCGGAAATTTATTTCGGGAAATGGGGTTGGGCGGGGTTGACTTCACTTTCGGGCCGTCCATAGAATCCGGCATCTTCACTCTTGGGGCCGCCGCCTTGGACGCCTGCAGTAGTCGATCTTCGAACGAAATTTCCGCCTGAGCGACCGACGTCCGCGCCTCATCGAAGCCGCCGTTTGTCCCCCGGGCAAACGGTGCGCGCAGCAGTATTCCGCAGCAAATTCCTACGTGCACCCTGATTCGCGCCGGTTAGCGTGATGCGTTTTCGCATGCGCCGCCCGGTTTCACCGCCGCCTGGCAGGCGGCCGCGTTCGCGCACGCCTTTCCCTGGCGCGCGAATGCCGGCCCGCACGTCTGACGGCGGTCAACCGTGTTCTCCGGAACACCGCACAGGAGCCGCCATGAACGACAGTGACAGTTGTCCCTTATGCCCGTTGCACGCACAGACCCTTTTGAACCCGGGTCGCAGGGACAATCCGGCCGACTAGCCTGACACGCCGTTCAGGCGCCGGACTGGCCCCGCGCCCACCACGCGGCCGGCACGCTTGCCGTCGCCGCACGGAGCCAGACCATGAACTTCGGCCTTCTGCTGTCGAATCTCCCGCACGTCACGGAATCGCGCAACCACTACGACGCGATGCTGATGCTCGACGCCCGTCCGCGGGTGTTCTCCCGCCTGTTGAACCGGCTGAAATCGCTGATCCGCTGAAAGAAGCGCCGAGCGCGCCTCGGCATGCGCACGCGCGGCCGCCATCGGGCGGTCGCCCCGCGCGCATCCCAAGGTCGCACGCTCACCAGATAACCATTAGCCGTACGGAACACATCATGTCCACGCCATCCAACGTTTCTCCACCGATCGCCGTCGAACGCGCCGCCGTGCTCGACGAGGCCCACCTTGGCGACATCCGCGGCGCGCTCGGTACGATCGCGCATCACGACACCGGCACGCGCGGCTCGTGGTGGGCGCGCCTGCGCACGCTGCTCGCGATCATCGGCCCGGGCCTCATCGTGATGGTGGGCGACAACGACGCCGGCGCATTCGGCACCTACACGCAGGCCGGCCAGAACTACGGCACGACGCTGCTGTGGACGCTGCTGCTGCTCGTGCCCGTGCTGTACGTGAACCAGGAAATGGTGCTGCGCCTCGGCGCGGTGACGGGCGTCGGGCATGCACGGCTGATCTTCGAGCGCTTCGGCAAGTTCTGGGGCGCGTTCAGCGTGATCGACCTGTTCCTGCTCAATGCGCTCACCATCGTCACCGAGTTCATCGGCATCACGTTCGTGCTGGATTTCTTCGGGCTGCCGAAGGTCGCCGGCGTGTGCGTGGCCGCGGCGCTGACCATGGCCGCGGTGAGTACCGGGGATTTCAGGCGATTCGAGCGGTTCGCGATCGGGCTGTGCGTGCTGAGCCTGCTGCTCGTGCCGGTGCTCGTGTCGATCCATCCGCCCGTCGCGCAGATGACGCGCGATTTCTTCGTGCCGAACTGGCCCGCGCACGCGAAGCTGTCGGACGTGATGCTGCTCGTGATCGGCATCGTCGGCACGACCGTCGCGCCGTGGCAGCTGTTCTTCCAGCAGAGCTACGTGATCGACAAGCGCATCACGCCGCGCTTCATGAAGTATGAAAAGGCCGACCTGTGGATCGGCATCGTGTTCGTGCTGATCGGTGCGGTCGCCATGATCGGTTTCAGCGCCGCGCTGTTCAACGGGCATCCGGAAGCCGGCAACTTCACCGACGCGGGCGGCATCATCGCGGGCCTCGAGAAGTATGCCGGCCGCACGAGCGCAACGCTGTTCGCGGTGGCGCTGCTCGACGCGTGCATCATCGGCGCGGCGGCCGTGTCGCTGTCGACGGCCTATGCGATCGGCGACGTGTTCAAGATCCGTCACTCGCTGCACCGCGGCGTGTCCGATGCGAAGGGGTTCTATCTCGTGTATTTCGGCATCGTCGCGGCCGCGGCCACGCTCGTGCTGATTCCGGGCAGCCCGCTCGGCCTGCTGACGGAAGCGGTGCAGACGCTCGCGGGCGTGCTGCTGCCGAGCGCGACGGTGTTCCTGCTGGTGCTGTGCAACGACCGCCAGGTGCTCGGCCCGTGGGTCAACTCGACGAAGCTCAACGTGTTCACCGGTGCGGTGGTCTGGGTGCTCGTGCTGCTGTCGATCATCCTCACTGCGTCGGTGATGTATCCGGATATCAGCGGCGAAGCGATCGTCGACGTGCTGGTCGGCGGCACCGTGCTCGCGATCACGGGTTATATCGCGACGGTATTGATCCGTCGCAACAAGCGCGTGATCGAACCGGCGATCGATCGCACGTTGCGCGACACGTGGCGCATGCCGCCGCTCGATACGCTCGAGCCGCAGAACATGACGCTGGCGACGCGAATCTGGATGGCCGTGCTGCGCGGCTATCTCGTGATCGCGGTCGGTCTCGTGATCGTCAAGGTGGTGCAGATGACGCTGCTGAAGTAACGCAGGCCGTCTGCCAGGAAGCGGCGCCGGGCCCGGCACCGCGCCGCAACCCGCACATGCCGGCCTTCGTGGCCGGCATGTGCGTTTACGCGCTTGCTTGCGGCACGTCGCACGCGCCGCGCGGCGGTCAGATCAATTCGAGCTTCGACGTCAGGTACGTGAGCTGGATGCGGTTCGCGACGCCGAAGCGCTTGCGCAGCTTGCGCAGGTGATAGTCGACGTTGTGCGCGCTGGTGTCGAGGCGCCGGCCGATCTCCTTGTCGGATGCGCCTTCGGCGATGCCTAGCAGCAGTTCCTGCTCGAACGGCGTGAGCCCGTTCACCGCGCGCTCGCGCGAGGTCGAGATCAGCTGCGGCGACGCGAACTTGTGTACCGACAGCCCGATCGACAGCGCCTGCTCGATCGTCGCCGGCGTGATCCATTCGCGCGTGCGGCGCGGCGCGGTGAAGCTCATGAACGCATGCAGCCGCGTGCCGGGCACGGCCATCGAATACATGATGCCGCTGCACATCCCGTCGTCCTGCATCGTCTGCAGGAAGCCGTCGAGCGCGGCCGGCGTCACGCGCGGGCCGGCGTCGCGCTCGCGGTGTTCGCGGCGCAACTGCTGCAGGTCCCACACGATCGGCATGTTGCACACGCGTGCGCCGAGCGTGCGCGGATCGACGTCGTGATGCTGGTGGCGCACGTAGTCGCCGCGGTAGGTGGACGGCGTGAATGCTTCGTGCAGATAGAGACTTTCGACCCGCTCGTGCGCGAATTCGAGCGCGAAGTACGCGAACGTCGAGAAGCCCGTCAGGTGCAGCAGGCTTGCGACGATCCGGCTGCGCTCGGCCGTGCTCTGCGCGTGCGCGAGCGTATCGGCCACGCCGAGTTTCGGCGCGTGCGGCTGCGTGACGTCGCCGCGTTTCACGTCGTCGCACCAGACGACCTGCACGGGGCGCTCCCGCAGCGCGTCGGGGCATGCGCCCGGCCCGTGCGACGGGCGGGGAAAGGTTGAGGCGACCGCTTCTTCATGCAATGCAATGTCGGACATGTGCCATCCCTCGGAATCGACGCATCTCGCCTGACGGCGGCCGTATCGTGTACGGCCGTCGCGGCGGTGCGATCGAGCATCGGTGTGATATGCGCGGATCGTCATCCATGACGCAGCGCGGGGGCATTGTACAAAAACGCTTGTGTACGCGTAATATGCCGTAATACTAATGGCGGCGGAAGATTCCTATTCGCACGCAAATAACGAAGACCAGAAAATCCATCGAGACAAGACCAGATCGTGACGGGGCGCAGGTTCACATATTGGGAAAGGGCGGGCTCCTCATGACATACGCTGACGGCGCACCACGCGTCGAGTGGTTTTCGCAGGCCGATATCGCAACGGCCGCGGCTTATTCGAATGAATATCAGGCAATCGGGCACGACGTTTTTACCGGCGCGCAAATCGAATTCGGTAAAACCGACCCGGCTTTGGTCGATTTCGCGTCATGCCATGCGCGCTTGCGGCAAATCGGTTTCAGTACGCTCGGTTACGGCGCTTTCGAAATGATCGGGCGGCGCATCCTGTGCGCGCACCTGCTTCGCGATCTCGCTCCCGCGACGTTCATGCAGCCGTTTTTCGAGGGCATGCTCTACGAGAGCGACCCGCGGTTCGCGCAGGTGCGGCAGAGCGGCTTTCCGGTCGCGTGGCAGCTCGACGAGATCGAGGCGGCCGCGCAGGGCAGCGGCGACCGCAAGATGCTGGCGCTCGCCGGCCATCTGCGTGCGCACGCGATGAACAGCGGCGTGCTGTTCGGCCTGTCGGCGCCGCGCCTCGACCTGCGTGTCGCGGTGAACGTGACGTCGGAGACGCACGGCACCGAATGGATCGACGATCGCGTGATCGGCGGCGCGCTGTCGGTCAGCCTCGCGGTGCATCGTGTCGCGCTGCCGTTCCTCGAGGCACGCATCGCGCGCATGCGCGGCTTCGCGCTCGGCGACGAGCAACTACAGGTGCTCGACCGCCTCGTGCACGGTCTGTCCGACCAGGAGATCGCGAGTGCGCTGCGCACGTCGCTGCACAAGGTCGGCCACCATATCCGCTCGCTCGAAAAACTCTTCAACGTGCAGAACCGCGCGCAGCTCGCATACCTGGCGGCCCGCCGGCTGCCGTCCTGACGCCGCGCGTCCGCCGCGTTCGTCCCCGTTTTTTCCCGCGACCGATGAACGTCGGGCCGGCCCGTGCGTGGCCGGCCCGACGCGCCGCTGCGGCCGCGCGCGCCGGCGCGCTGCGCACACGATGCTTGACAGCGGTTTTTTCGAGTGATTGACGAGTTCACCTATGAATTATTGCTGATTTATTTCTTCGTAATATGGCCCGATCGTCACGCCGGACGGCGGGCCGCGAGGTTGCGCCGTGCGTGACGGAACTGGTCAACAGGGGCGGACAAATCAATGTGCGGAATCGACGGCTTTTTGAATAGCGTCGCCTGCGATGAGGAGACAGCGCGCGGCACACTCGCGCGCATGACGGCGAGCCTTGCGCATCGCGGGCCGGACGGGCAGGGGATCTGGGTCGACCCGGAGGCCGGCATCGCGCTCGGCCACCGACGGCTCGCGATCGTCGACCTGTCGGTACACGGCCGACAGCCGATGGCATCCGCGTGCGGTCGCTACGTCATGGTCTTCAACGGCGAAATCTACAACCATCGCGAACTGCGCGCGGAGCTCGAGCGCGCGGGGCGCGCACCGGCGTGGCGCGGCCACTCCGACAGCGAGGTGCTGATCGCGGCGATCGTCGCGTGGGGTGTCGACGCGACGCTGCGGCGCGCGACCGGCATGTTTGCGTTCGCGCTGTGGAATCGGGCATCGCGGGTGCTGACGCTCGCGCGCGACCGGATCGGCGAAAAACCGCTCTACTACGGCCGGATCGGCGACGCGCTCGTGTTCGCGTCCGAACTGAAGGCGCTGCGCGGCTATCCGGGCTTCGACGGCGCGATCGATCGCGATGCGCTGTGCCTGTACCTGCGCCAGTCGAGCGTGCCCGCGCCGTATACGATCTATCGCGGCATCCACAAGCTGCCGCCCGGCACGTATATCCAGTTCGAGCATGCGCGCGACACGCCGCGCCTGCGTGCGTACTGGACGCTCGAACAGGTGATCGAGGACGGTCGCGCGGAGCCGTTCGAGGGCAGTGCCGACGACGCGGTGGGCCAGCTCGACGTGGTCCTGCGCCAGGCCGTCGCGCGGCAGATGGAAGCCGACGTGCCGCTCGGCGCGTTCCTGTCCGGCGGCGTCGATTCGTCGACGATCGTCGCGCTGATGCAGGCGCAATCGTCGACACCGGTCGATACGTTCACGATCGGCTTCCATGAGGCCGGCTACGACGAGGCCGGTTATGCAAAGGCCGTCGCGCGCCATCTCGGCACGCGCCATACCGAGCTCTACGTCACGGCCGACCACGCGCTCGGTGTCGTGCCGAAGCTGCCGTCGATCTACGACGAGCCGTTTTCCGATGCGTCGCAGATCCCGACCTTTCTCGTGTCGGAGCTGACGCGCCGGCATGTGAAGGTGAGCCTGTCCGGCGACGGCGGCGACGAGCTGTTCGGCGGCTACACGCGCTACTTCCTGACGCCGCGCCTGTGGCGCAAGCTGCATCGCGTGCCGGGCGCCGTGCGCGCGCGGATCGCCGCCGCGCTGCATGCGTTGCGGCCCGATCACGCGGATCAGCTTGCGGCCGTCGCGCAGGGGGCGTGGGGCGGCGTGGAGGCACGCGAATCGGCGGCGCGCATCGGCGATCGCCTGCACAAGCTCGGCCACGTGATGACCGCCGAGAGCCGCATCGGGTTGTACCGGCTGCTGATGTCGTCGGTGCATCATCCCGAGCGCCTCGCGCTGTCGGGGCAGGAGCCGGCGACGCCGCTCGATACCGTATCCGCGTGGCCCGCGCACCTGAGCTTCGCCGAGCAGGCGATGGCGATCGACACGCTCACGTACCTGCCGACCGACATCCTCGCGAAAGTCGATCGCGCGGCGATGGCGGTGAGCCTCGAAACGCGCATGCCGTTCCTCGATCATCACGTCGTCGAATTCGCGTGGCGCGTGCCAGCGCACGTGCGCTTGCCGGAAGGGCAATCGAAGGCGCTGCTGCGCCGGCTGCTCGACCGCTACGTGCCGTCCGCGCTGATCGACCGGCCGAAGCAGGGCTTCTGCGCGCCCGTCGATCACTGGCTGCGCGGCGCGCTGCGCGACTGGGCCGAGGCGCTGCTGCGGCCGTCGCGGTTGCGCGAGGAAGGCTATTTCGATGCGGACGCGGTCGAACGTCTGTGGCGGCAGCACGTGACCGGCCGCATGAACTGGCAGCACCAGCTGTGGACGGTGCTGATGTTCCAGGCGTGGCTGGAGGCGCAACGCGCCGCATGAGGCGGCGCGTTGCGCGTCGTTACTGATCGAGGCAGCGCATGCAGCGCCGCTTCGCGTCGTTCGAGTGGAGGCCGCGACACATCGTCATCACGGGCCGGGCATGGCACGAAGGCGGATCGGCGGAGGCCGCCGGCGAAGCTTGCCGGCGCACGCGATCGGGCGGCGTGGTTGCAGCGGCATCCATCCGTCGCTGGCGTGCGGGCGGCGTGTCGCGACCGGCGCTGCCGTCATCCGGATCGCCCGGCGTCATCGACGCGACGCGAAGCGTGGTGTCGTTCGCCGCGTGCGCAACGGGCGGCGCGGTGCACACGAGTGCGACCAGCGCGGCCAACGCGCAATGGCAGGCGACGGCGGTTCGCGAATCGCGCATCTTCATGATCGTTCCGTTCGTTCCGGGGCCGACGGCGCGGAGGGCGCGCGGCTACCGGGTCGATTGTAGGGACGGCGATGGTCGTGTGTCACGCCGGATTCCGTAGTCGCGGGCATCGGCGGCGGGGGCACGAGTGGACGCGACGACGCGTGACGAAGCGCGGTGTCGTGCGGCCGCCGGCGCCCAAAAGCGACCGCCGCCCGGAGGCGGCGGTCGGGTCGCGACTGGCTGGCGGGCCGGGCGGCGTGCGGGCCGCGCCCGACGGGCGTGCCGCGAAGCGCTGCGGATCGGCGCAGCGCGGTGGGGGGAGCTCGCAGGCGAGCCGCACGCAATGCGGCTCGCGGGTAAATCTTCAGGCGTAGTCGGCGGCCATCACGGCTTGCGGTGCCGCGCGCAGGATCGGCGCGGCTTCGTGGCGCTCGACGTGCGTCATCGCCGCACCGAACAGCACCAGGCGATAGCCGACCGCGTAGATCGGAATGATCCGCAGGTTCTTGTCGTGATCGAGTTGCAGCTTCGAGCGGATACGCGAGATATGGGTGTCGAGCGTGCGCGACGACACGCCGAGTTCACGGCCCCACACGGCTTCCTGGATTGCCTGCCGCGGCACGATCTTGTTCATGTTGTCGAGCAGGAATTCGACGACGTCGAATTCACGCGGCGTGACGTCGACGATCTTGTTGTCGATTTCGATCGTGCGGCGCACGAAGTTGATTTTTATGTTGTCGATGTACAGGTATTTGCAATCCATGGTGGCCCTCGCATGTCCATAAAGGAGTGTTTGCGGGTCCTGTGCTGCAACTTCCGGGCCAGGGAAGGGATTGTCATGTCACGACAGGGGGCGGCACCCGAGCGGACGGCGCTGTGGCCTTGAATTTAAAAGAATTTTTAAGGAGTGGCGGGCCGCGGGTAGAGAAAGGGTCCGAGCAAAGGTGAAGGATTGTTACGTAGCATCGGCAGGCGACGTTACGGGCGTTACGTCCGACGTAACGCGGGGGGAGCCGGGGGCAACATGCGCGCGATCCGGATCGGCGGCAGGGGATGGGAACCCTACATCGAACCCGACATGGTTCGATGGAAAATCCATATGAATCAGTGACATAAGTGGCCATAATTGCCGACATCGAACCCTACATGAAACCCTGCACGGAAGCATGACGACCGTCGCCACCTTTGAGCCGTCGTTTCCCGAAGATCGCGTATTCGATCCGCTGCTTGAGCAGGCCGCCGAACTCGTCGATTCGTCGCAGCGGTTGCTTGCCGTACGCGATACCCCGCTGGCGACTGCGCTCTGCTGACTTCGCCCTCGCATCGCGGTGAACTTTCGTTCGGATTGCCGCTGAGCAGCCTCTGGTTTCTGTTTCCGAGGCTTTGGCCGGAAGTCGAGCAGGAGTAAGGGGGCCGACGGGCCGCGTGAGGTCGGGCGGCGTCGGCTCGAACAAGCACGACATTCCCGCGATACATTGAAAACGCCGGCCGCAGGGCGTCTCCGCCCCGCGGCCGACGTGTCGCCCCGCCGTCAAGCCTTCGCGCTATCCGCCGAATCGAACGGCAGCACGTAATGCCGCTTGCCCGTTGCCGCGAAGATCGCGTTCGCGACCGCGGGCCCGACCGGCGCGACGCCCGGCTCACCGACCCCGGTCGGCGCTTCGGCCGACGGCACGATATGCACCTCGACCTTCGGCATCTCCGCGATGCGCAGCACGTGGTAGCCGTCGAAGTTGCGCTGTTCGACCTGGCCGTCCTTCAGCGTGATCGCGCTGTGCATCACCGCGCCGAGCCCGAAGCCGATGCCGCCCTCCATCTGCGCGGCGACGATGTCGGGATTGATCGCGATCCCGCAATCGACCGCGCACACCACGCGCTCGACCTTCACCTTGCCGTCCGCGTCGACCGACACCTCGGCCACCTGCGCGACATAGCTCTTGAACGCCTCGGCGACGGCGATCCCGCGCCCGCGGCCCTTCGGCAGCGGCTTGGCCGGATCCCAGCCGGCCTTCTGCGCGGCCAGGTCCAGCACCGCGCGCATGCGCGGCTCCTTCGCGAGCAGGTCGCGGCGGAATGCGTACGGATCCTTGCCCGCCGTGTGCGCGGCTTCGTCGATGAACGCCTCGACGGCATACGCGGTGTGCGAGCTGCCGACCACGCGCCACCACAGCACGGGCAGGCCTACCTTGGTGGTGGTGAGTTCGACCGACACGTTCGGCACCGCGTACGGCAGGTTCGCCGCGCCCTCGACCGAGGTGGCGTCGATGCCGTTCTTGACCATGAACGCTTCGAACGGCGTGCCGGCGAGAATCGACTGGCCGACGATCCGGTGGCGCCAGCCGACCAGCTTGCCGTCCGCGGTCAGCCCCGCGTCGAGCTTGTGGAAGTACATCGGCCGGTAGAAGCCGCCCTGGATGTCGTCCTCGCGTGTCCATTGCAGCTTGACGGGCTTGCCGTCAGCGCCGAGCGCCTTCGCGATCGACACGGCCTCGACCACGTAGTCGGACCACGCGTTCGCGCGCCGGCCGAAGCTGCCGCCCGCGTACAGCGTGTGGATCTGCACCTGTTCGGGCTTCAGGCCGGCCGTCCTGGCCGCGTTGGCCTGGTCGACCGTCTGGAACTGGTCGCCGGCCCAGATTTCGCAGCTGTCCGCCGTCAGCTTGACGACCGCGTCGAGCGGCTCCATCGGCGCGTGCGCGAGATACGGGAATTCGTACGTCGCGCCGATCTTGCGCGCGGCGCCCGCGATCGCCGCATCGGCATCGCCGTCCTTGCGTGCCGACGTGCCCGGCTTGTCGGCGAGCTGCCGGTATTCGCGCATGATCTCGTCCGAGCCGCGCTTTTCGGCGTGCGCTTCGTCCCATTCGACCTTCAGCGCGTCGCGCCCCTGTTTCGCGGCCCAGAAGCCGGTTCCGACGACCGCGACGCCGCCCGGCACCTGCACGACCGACACGACACCCGGCACGGCCCTGGCGGCCGTCGCGTCGAATGATTTCACCGTGGCGCCGAAGCGCGGCGGGCGCTGCAGCAGCGCGACCCGCATGCCGGGGAAGGTCGTGTCGAGCGTGAAATGCGCGGTGCCGTTCGATTTCGGCGACGCGTCGACGCGCGGAATCCGCTGGCCGATCAGCTTGAAATCGGCCGGCTGCTTCAGCACGACCTTGTCCGGCACCGGCAGCTTCGACGCATCGGCGACGAGCGTGCCGTATGAGGCCTTCTTGCCGCTCTTCGCGTGCGTGACGACGCCGTTGGCGGTCGTCAGCTCGCCGGCCGGAACCTTCCAGCGGGCCGCCGCGGCCGACACCAGCATCGCGCGGGCCTTGCCGCCCGCTTCGCGCAGCTGCTGCCACGAGTTCGCCATCGCCGAGCTGCCGCCCGTGCCCTGCATCGTGCCGAACGCGAGGTTCGCGTAGCGTTTCGCATCGGCCGGCGCGCTTTCGACGCGCACGGTCGACCAGTCGGCGTCGAGCTCCTCGGCGACGATCGTCGCGATGCCCGTATACGCACCCTGGCCCATTTCGACGTGCTTCGCGATGACCGTGACGGCGCCGTCGGGCGTGATGCGCAGGAACGCATTCGGCGCGAAGTCCGCGGCGGGCGCGGTCGCGGCCAGCGCGCGGCGGCCGAGGCCGGCCCATTCGAAGCCGATGGTCAGGCTGACGGCGGCCGCGGCACCCGCGGCCTTCAGGAACGTGCGGCGCGACGGACGCACCGACCCGGTGTTGTCGAGTTCGATCGTCATGGTCAGGCTCCCAGTGTCGCGGCCGCGTCGTGGATCGCCGCCCGGATGCGGGCGTAGGTCGCACAGCGGCACAGGTTGCCGTTCATCGCGGCGTCGATGTCCGCGTCGGTCGGCTTCGGGTTCTGTTCGAGCAGCGCGGTGGCCGACATGATCTGGCCGGACTGGCAGTAGCCGCACTGCGGCACCTGCAGCTTGACCCAGGCGGCCTGCACGGCCTGCGCGGGCTTGCTCTGCAGTCCTTCGATCGTCGTGATGTGCTTGCCCGCGATGCCGGCGAGCGGCAGCACGCACGAGCGGACGGCCTGGCCTTCGAGATGTACCGTGCACGCGCCGCACTGCGCCATGCCGCAGCCGAACTTCGTGCCGGTCAGTCCCGCGTGTTCGCGAATCGCCCAGAGGACGGGCATCGACGGATCGGCGTCGAGCGTGACGTTCTTGCCGTTCAGGACAAACGAGGTTGGCATTTTGATTGTCTCCGTGGGGAAAACCCGGCATGCGCCCGGTTACAGGGTCTGCTCACGCTCATAGCGGGCTTGCGCTGGCCCCCAGAAGGGCCGAGCGCAAGGAGCATGACGCCGCGATCGGCCCTTCTGGGGGCCAGCCCCAAGAATGAATTTTCCCAAACAGGGGAACGTGCGTTGCCGGCCGTATTGCGGCGTCGATCGTCCCTTATTTGGCGCGGCCAAACGGCGCTCCTCACTCCTTGCACTACGACCGGCAACGCACGTTCGCAAGCCCGCTATGAGCGTGAGCAGGCCCTGAGTGTGCGCGAGGCGCCGGTTTTTGCGTCTACCCAATCCTGCAAATTTATTGAACAATCCTGCAAATCCCCGGCAGGCTCCGGGCGGTTTCGCTATGCTCCCGCGACATGGGGAAATCTATCGAGGAAGTGTCATGGACATGACCGATATCGTGACGTCGCGCGAATCCGGGCGGCGCGAGCTGGCGACGCTGATCGGCCGTTTCGCGCCGGCGGACGGCTCGCATTCGACGGCCGTGCCGGGCCTGATGCTGCACCGGCACTCGCGGCCGGTCGATCTCGGCTGCGGCGTATCGCGGGCCGCGCTCGTGATCGCCGCGCAGGGCGCGAAGCGCGTGATCGTCGCCGGCCAGGCTTACGAGTACGACACGCAGAATTGCCTGATTACATCGATCGACTTGCCGATCCTGTCGCGCGTGACGCACGCGTCGCCGGAAGCGCCTTACCTGTGCCTGTCGCTGACGCTCGATCCGCAGCGCATCGTCGAGCTCGCGGCCGAGATGCGGCTGCCCGAACCCGACGCGGGCCCCGAAGGCGAGGGGATCGCGCTCGCCGAGCTCACGCCGCCGCTGCTCGATGCCGCGCTGCGCCTGACGCGGCTGCTCGATACGCCGGCCGACATTCCGGTCGTCGCGCCGCTGATCGAAAAGGAACTGCTGTACCGGCTGATGACGAGCGGGCAGGGCACGCGGCTGCGGCACATGGCGATCGCGGGCAGCCAGACGCACCGGATCGCGCGCGCGATCGAATGGCTCCGCGATCACTTCGCGGAGCCGATGCGCGTCGAGTCGCTCGCGCAGGCAGTCAACATGAGCGTGTCGTCGCTGCACCACCATTTCAAGCACGTGACGACGCTGAGCCCGTTGCAGTACCAGAAGCAGCTGCGGCTGCACGAGGCGCGGCGGCTGTTGCTGCGGCAGGGCGGCGATGTCGGGTCGGTGGCGGCCGTCGTCGGCTACGAAAGCGCGTCGCAGTTCAGCCGCGAATACAGCCGGCTGTTCGGCGCGCCGCCGATGCGCGACGTCGTGCAGCTGCGGAAGAAGGAACTGCTCGGCTGACGGCCGGCAGCCGGCGCGCGGCCGGTCGCCGGTCACCTCATTTCATCGGGCGACCACCGTCGTCTGCAGGAACGTCGGCGCGATCCGCCAGTCCGGCACGTAATGCGCCGGCCACGCGCCCGGCGTATCGACCGCGTTGAAATACACGACCGCCTTCAGCAGCGGATAACGCCACAGCGACCGCTGGAGTTCGTCGAGTGCCTCGCGCTTGCGCGAACCGGACCCGTCGACGCCGAGCTCCGTGATCATCACCGGCAGCCCGTAATCGGTCACCCGCTCGTATTTGGTCCGCAGGATGCTCGCGGCGGAGGCATGGCCGCCGGCCGGCCAGATCGCGCAGCGCGGGCAGTCGAACACGGACAGGCCGACGGCGTCCACATAACCGCGGCCCGGAAAATAGTCGTCGAGGTTCCGGTTGCCGGCCGGCGACCACACGTAGCGGAGCTGGTCGGTCATCGCGCGGCACGTGGTCACGACGCGCCGGTACGCATCCACGTAGGCCGGCGCATCGCCGATGGCCCACGGATAGCGCCCGGTGTCGGCCTCCATCTCGTGGCCCCAGCGCACGAACACGGGGCCCTTCAACGCGGCGAGCGCCGAGCAGGTGGCCGCGATCCGCGCGTCGTAGCGCCCGAGCGCGATATCCGCGAGCAGCGCGCCTGGGCGCGTGTCGCCCGCCGCCCAGGGCTCGACGGTCAGCATCAGCGAGCGGTTCCGTGCCTGCGCGTTCCGGTAGGCTGCGTCGATTTCCGCGCGGATGTCGGGCGCGTTCCACGACACGAACACATGGTCGAACGCGAGATCCCGGTTGGCCGCGAGCGTGTTGTCGGGATCGTATGCGCCGAGCTCGGGCTGCTTCACCGGTTCGCCCGGTGCGGGCGCGACCACGGCCGGCAGGCCCGAGCGCCACATCATCGCCTGCCAGCCTTTCGGCGCGCGCAGCCCGATGCCCGCGAGCAGCATCGCGAGCGCGAACACGAACAGCGCGTTGCGCACCGGCAGGCGGCTGAAGAACATCTGCCGGAACGCCGACCATTCGAGCCCTTGCTCCCTGCCGTGATTCACCGCGACGACGGCCGCGATCACGAGATACAGGGTGCTCGTCAGCGTCGAGAACAGATAGAAGCCGGCGGCATTGCGCGGGTTCTCGACCGTGACGACGGGCAGGCTGCAGAACAGCGAGATCAGCAGGTACGGCGCGACCACGCGCAGCGGCGCGTCCTGTTCGATCGTGCCGCCCTTCGGCGTGACCTTGAACGGGAATTCCTTGCCGCGCACGAAGTCGAGCACGGCCGACGCGCAGCCGAGCACGACCCAGGGCCAGCGCGCGAACACGAACGACAGCCCTTCCCACGACAGCAGCTTCGTATTCAGCGGGCGGCACGACTGGGTCGAATGCGTGGCCCAGGTCACGACGCACAGGAGCAGCACGGCCAGCGGCAGCGCGTAGGTGAGGTACGTGAGGTAGTCGACGTGTGCCCACACGCGGCCGGTGAGCAGCGCGACGACCGGAATCACGACGCCGCCGGCCATCGCGAGCGCACACAGCGGGTACCACAGCTGGCAGAACAGGAACTGCGCCTTCAGCTTCAGCGGCAGCCCCATGAAATAGTGGCGCGTGTAGCGCAGCATGATGATCATCACGCTCTTGGACCACTGGAACTCCTGCGTGGCGAGGTCGCCGAACGTGCGCGGTCCTTCGCCGTTCGCGATCGCGTTCAGCGCGTGCATGCCGCGCCAGCCCTTCGAATTGAAGATCATCGTGGTCGAGTGATCCTCGGCGAGTTCGGGCCCGAGCCCGCCGATCTCGCGCAGCGCACGGCAGCGCACCGCATAGTGCGAGCCGATGCACAGCGGCGCGAGCCCGCCCGCATAACCGGCCTGCATCGTGCCGTGCAGCGGCCCCTCGACGTTCACGCGCCCGCGCGCGCTCCAGCTCCCGGCCGCGTTGCTGTCGCAGATGCTCGGTGCCGACACGTAGCCCACTTCCGGATCGACGAACGGCCGCAGCATCTCCTCGAGATAGGTGCGGGTCGGCACGTGGTCGGCGTCGAGCTGCGACACGAAATCGTAGTTGTCGTAGCCGACCATGTCGTAGAAGTACGCGAGATTGCCTTCCTTGCATTTGGTGCGGCGTGGCCAGCTCGCGCGGTGGTACGCGGCGATGCCGCGCCGCGTCGACACGAATACGCCGTGCTCGCGGCACCAGTCGAGCGTCTCGGGCGACGGGTCTTCATCCGCGAGCCACGTATCGTGCGGGTAGGTCTGGTCGAGCATCGCGAGCAGCGTCGTGCGGACGATGTCGAACGGCTCCGACGGCGCCTTGGTGACGACCATCGCGACGCGCCAGTCGCGCGGCACCGGCAGCGCGGGGTTCGGCACGACCGCCGAGCGGATGATGAAGATGAAGTAGCCGGGAATGAAGGTGGTCCAGAACAGCACGAAGCAGTTGACGCCGAAGCGGAATGCGTCGACGTAGTGCTCGTCGCGCAGCCACCAGCGCCAGAAGATGCCCAGCGCGACGAACCAGCACAGCGCGAGGATGTGGAAGACGATCCTGGTCCCGCTGTCCATCAACGGGACGACGAGCGGGACGTCTGCCTGCTGCGAGTCGGTGCGAACGGCTTCGGTGTCGGGTTCGGCGGTATCGGTGGTGTCGGCGGTATCCGGCACAGAGCCGCCGGCAAGCGACGCAACCAGCTTCTTCATGGTGTTCTCCCGTCAAGGTCAGATCATCAGTCTTGAAGCAGGCCGCGTTGCGGCCGGGTGTCCTCGCTGGCGTGCTGTTGTTCCGGTTCCGGGGCCGCCGGCGTGCGTTCGCCGCACGAGCGGCCCACGCGTTCGTAGCGGCGAAAGCCGCTGTCGACGGCCAGCCGTTCGCTGAACAGGTTGCGCATGTCGAGCATCACGGGATCGGCCATGTGATCCGCGAGATCGGCGAGATCGAGTGCCTCGAACGCCTTCCATTCGGTCATCACGACGACGGCGTCCGCGCTGCGCACCGCGTCGATCGCGGAGCCCTCCATGAACACCTGCGGCAGCAGCCGCGACGCTTCGTGCGGACGCGCCGGGTCGTATGCGCGGATATGCGCGCCCGCGCCGACGAGCAGCTGGATCACGTCGATGCTCGGGCTTTCGCGCACGTCGTCGGTCTGACCTTTGAACGTGAGGCCGAGCACCGCGATGCGCTTGTCCTTGATCGAGCCGCCGCAGGCCTTCTCGATGCGGCGCAGGATCTGCTCCTTGCGCAGCGCGTTCGATTCGATCGCCGCGCTGACGATGCGCAGCGGCACCGCGTGTTCGGACGCCGTCGCCTTCAGCGCGCGCGTGTCCTTCGGAAAGCACGAGCCGCCCCAGCCGGGGCCGGCCTTCAGGAACGATGCGCCGATGCGGCGGTCGAGGCCCATTCCGTTCGCGACCAGTTCGACATCGGCGCCGACCGCTTCGCACAGGTCCGAGATCTCGTTGATGTAGCTGATCTTCACCGCGAGGAACGCATTCGCCGCGTATTTCACGAGTTCGGCCGTTTCGATCTCGGTCGCGAGCACGAGGTGGCCCGTCGCTTCGAGCGGCGCATAGATGGCCTTCATGATCTCGATCGCGCGCGGATGCTCGGCGCCGAACACGACGCGGTCCGGATGCATGAAATCGTCGATCGCCGAGCCTTCGCGCAGGAATTCCGGATTCGATGCGATCGCCGCGTCGACGCCTGCCGGCGCGTGGCGTTCGACGATCTGCTTGACGACCCGGTTGGTGCCGACCGGCACCGTCGACTTCGTGACGACGACCGCGAAACCGGTCAGGTTCGACGCGATCTCGCGTGCGGCTGCCTCGACGTACTGCAGGTCTGCCTGGTCGGTGCCCGGCAGCGTCGGCGTGCCGACCGCGATGAATACCGCGTCGCGATCGCACACGCTCGCCGCGAGGTCGCTGCTGAAGCGCAGCGTGCCGCGTTCGACGTTGCGTGCGACGAGTGCGTCGAGGCCCGGTTCGTAGATCGGGATGCGGCCTTCGTTCAGCGCGTCGATCTTGCCGCGATTGTTGTCGATGCAGACGACGTCATGCCCGAGATCCGCAAAGCACGCGCCGCTCACCAGCCCGACGTAACCGGTGCCGACGATGGCGATCCGCACATTCATGGTGATTCCCCTGGGTGGCGTTCAAGGAGACCGGCTCACTTGCCGGATTCGACTTGCAGTGCTTTCTGAAACCAGGCCGCGGCGTGTTCGACCATCGGTTCGATCGCGGTGAAACGCGGCCGCCAGCCGAGCACGAGCGCGGCTTTCGTGGCATCGGCGTACAGCTCGGGCGGGTCGCCCGGGCGGCGCGCGGCCGTCACCGTCGGCACGCGGCGGCCCGTCACGGCTTCGACGGCGCGCAGCGCGTCGAGCACCGACGTCCCTTTGCCGGTGCCGAGATTCAATGCGACGCTGTGGCCGCCGCCGCACAGATAGGCGGTCGCCTGCAGGTGCGCGTCGGCGAGGTCGCTCACGTGCACGTAGTCGCGAATCGCCGAGCCGTCGGGCGTCGGGTAGTCGGTGCCCATCACCTGGAACGCGTCGCCCGTGCCGAGTGCCGCGCGGATCGCGAGCGGCAGCGCGTGCGTTTCCGGTTCGTGGCATTCGCCGATCATGCCGTCAGGGTCCGCGCCTGCCGCGTTGAAGTAGCGCAGCGCAACCCACCTGGTTCCGTACGCGCGCTCGAAATCGGCGGCCATCCGTTCCATCGCGTACTTGGTGAAGCCGTATGGATTGATCGGCCGCTGCGGCGTGCGTTCCGAGATCGGCAGCGCATCCGGAATGCCGTAAGTCGCGCACGACGACGACATCACGATCCGCCCGACGCCGGCCGCGCGCATCGCGCTCAGCAGCGTGCCGGTGCCCGTGACGTTGACCGTGTAATAGCGCTCGGGCGCGAGCACCGATTCGCCGACGTAGGCGAGCGCGGCGAAATGGATCACGACGTCGGGCCGATGCACGGCGAACGCCTTCGACAGCGCGTCGCGATCGAGAATGTCGGCCGCGACGAGCGGCCCCCACCGAACGGCGTCGCGATGGCCGGTCGACAGATTGTCGTAGGCGACCGGCTCGTGTCCCGCTGCCGCGAGCGCCTTGCAGGTATGGCTGCCGATATAGCCCGCTCCGCCTGTCACGAGCACCTTCATGCCGTGGCCCCGGTCATGCGCAGCACCGGCTCGAGCCACAGTTCCCGGCTGAAATAGTCGACGGTCCGGCGCAGCCCTTCGTCGAGATCGACGGCCGGCCGCCAGCCGAGCTCGGCCGCCGCGATCGAGATGTCGGGCCTGCGCTGGTGCGGATCGTCGATCGGCAGCGGCCGGAACAGGATCTCCGATTTCGAGCCCGTCATCGCGAGCACTTTCTCCGCGAGTTCGAGCATCGTGAATTCGCCGGGGTTGCCGAGGTTGACCGGCGTGCCGATGTTGCGCTCGGCACTCATCAGGCAGAAGAAGCCGTCGACGAGATCGGTCGCGAAGCAGAACGAGCGTGTCTGCATGCCGTCGCCGTAGATCTCGAGCGGCGCGCCGTTGAGCGCGCCGACGATGAAGTTCGACACGACGCGGCCGTCGCGCGGCGACATCCGCGGGCCGTAGGTGTTGAAGATGCGCGCGACGCGCACGTCGATGCCGTGCATGCGGTAGTAGTCGTAACACAGCGCCTCGGCCGCGCGCTTGCCTTCGTCGTAGCACGCGCGCGGGCCGATCGTGTTGACGTTGCCGCGATAGGTTTCCGTCTGCGGATGCACGGCCGGGTCGCCGTAAATCTCGCTGGTCGACGCCTGGAACACGCGCGCGCCCGTCTTGCGCGCGAGCGCGAGGCAGTGGTGCATGCCGAGCACGTTCGTCATCATCGTGTGGACGGGATCGATCTGGTAGGTGGGCGGCGATGCCGCGCACGCGAGATTCCAGATCTCGTCCACCTGCAGTTGCGGCAGGCCGAGCGAGACGTCGCCCTTCACGAACTCGAAGCGGCCGGACGCCTTCAGGTCGGCGACGTTGAGCTTGCGCCCCGTCAGCAGGCTGTCGATGCACGTGACGGATGCGCCTTCCATGACCAGGCGCTCGCATACATAGCTGCCGAGAAAGCCGGCGCCGCCCGTGACGAGGACACGCTGCCCGGCGCGCGTCTCGAGCGTGACCCTGTCATTCATGGCTTTCACCTTCGTCGTTCAGCTCGGGGAACAACACGTCGATCAGTTCGACGGCGGCGCGCACGCGTTCCATCCCGCTGCACGGGTGTCGCTTCGGCAAGCGCCGGTTCGCATGTACGGAGGTTGACGAAGCGCCGCGACAGGCACTCCGGTTTCGCTGACTACCCCGTTGAAGCTTGAACGACGCAAGCGTCGATCGATCGGTGGTGATCTTCATCGCCTTTTCCCCGATACGCTGATTGACGAGCAGGCCGCCGTTCGTGATCTTGTGCCACGGCGTGCCGCTCGGTGAGAGCCGGATATCAGGCAATCGGCATGCCATGAACGATGTCGGCACGATGCGCACGGGCGCGGCGGCGAGATTGCAGCGTGATATGCGCGCTTCTGTTTCATGCGTGAATCGTGGGGCCAGAAAAGCCCGCAGGCCGATTGCCGGATCGATGCGATTCGATACGACGAAACACGCGATAAATCAGGCTTTTGCGGCATTCGCTTCGTCAAGCGGATGTTGAGCGGGAATGTTTCATCAATGAGAAATGAGCTGATAAAGGGATAAAAACGTTTCTTGAACGTGCAGCCAATCTGGAGATTGGGTGAATGAAAGGCTGGGGAATGAAAGTGAAAAAATGTTGTATGGCGTCCGGGTGAGGCCGCGTGTTTTCATTTGTTTTAATTATTACGCCGGTGCGAAAGTTTTAATTTTTACGGTTATTTCGACTTTCGAGCGTCGTGTGATCCCGTCGGTATTTTCACGAATGAATCAAATTCGTTTCGGTCATCCGGAGGAACGCGTGCCCACGGCATGCAGGGGGCTGATGTACCGGGCTCTCCGGGCATTGTGCCGGGCGAATCGATTCTCGTTTGTGATGGCGCGGCAGGGACCATACGCGCGTCGACCGGCGGTTCGCAAGCGGAAATGCCGGCGCCGCCGGCCTTGCGCGGCCATGCGCTTCTCAAGTTTGAAACACTCGTTCATCTGACCATCAGACGCACGGCCGCGAGCCGGATTCGTCCGTCAAATCCGGCAGTTGCGTCGCGGCGCTCGGCAAGCGCCGAGGGTGTCGAACCGCCATTGCGATACATTCCTGAAACAAAAAATGTCGTTCCCGGCGATGCAGGCAGCCGGGGCGGCCGTTTGCCGTGCGCAATCTCCGGTGGAATAACGAGTGGCACGCTGCTTGCGGTACTGGACGCACCGGCGGGCGGTCGACACGAAGCAACGAACAGGTGGGGCGGCCAACTCGTCAATAAGCAGTCGGGGAAACGGCGATGAAGACCATAAGCTGTAGGTTGATCGGCGCGTACTTTGCGCATCAGTGGGGTAGTCGGAAAGGCCGGGGTGACGCTCGCGACGCTGTGCCAGCATCGCGGGTTGCGCTGTCCCGGTTTCTTGCCCGCCGCGCGCTTCGCGTGCTGGCGAGGTTGTCGCGCCGCACGGCAGTCGGGCGACAGCGATACTCACTTTCATTCGGTTCATCGGGATGGATCAGGCTGTTCGTGCCGGACAGCGTGATGCCGATTCGTCTTCGGCCGTGCAGGGCCGCTTCGATCGCGCCTGGCCCATGCCGGCGCCGGCCGGATTAGATCGAACGCCCGTCGGCCGGATTATCCGGAAGACCTTTCGTCGACAGCTCAGGGAGACGACATGCCACCTGGCTGCAATGCAGGCCCGTTGTCGCCTGAATAAAAGGTGTATTTTTCAACGTCGCTGCATTTGCAGTGGTTAATGTATTCGCGAATTTTCGATTCCGGAATGGAGTGCCGCGTGCCGGCACGCCGACCGGCGGGGTATCGAATATCGCGGGCCGGAAATGTGTCTGCATCTTTCCGGCTTGTCAGGCCGATTGTGTTTTTTTAATAAATCCAATGTTCATAAAAATAATAGAAAACACCTACCAAAAAAATTTGGATAACCAAAAAACACGAGACTAAGCTTCGTCTGGCCAAATTCGCAAAAAACAGAAATTGAAAAGGCAGCATGATTTCTTAATTTGATAGTGATCCTTAATTTCGAGGATTGCTCAAGTCAGGAAGGTTGATGGCGTGCGATCTTCCTGACTCACTCCGTCCACGCCGTTTTGGAGTCGACCATGAAGAAGCTTCTGATTGCAGCAGCAGTTCTGGCGGTTTCGGGTGCAGCGTTCGCAGGTAGCGGCACGGTGTCGAGCAGCAGCTCGTCGAGCGGCGGTTCGACGATGGCAGGCGTTGCCGGCTTCGGCCATTTCACCGCGACCGATTCCGGCTCTGCACTCGGTGCAGCCGGCGCACTTGCCGGTGGCCCGGGCAGCGGTTCGGTCTCGTACACGAACCACACGCAATCGTCGTCGGTTAGCGGTTTCGGCTTCGGTGGCGCACAGGCAGGTGGCACCAGCGGCGCGAATGCCGGCTCGATCGGCTGGACGGTTCACCACTATTAAGCCGCGACGCGTAGCGTTCGTCATTGGCTGGCGGTACGGATGCCGGGTTCCGCTCGATGGGGGTAGACCCGGCTCCGCCACCGCCGAACTTACTCACAGCAAGGAATTGCTATGAAAGCCAAAGTCATTTTCGCGACAGCGCTCACCGTCATATCGTCGGCTGCATTGGCAGCGGGTTCCTCCACGACCAACCAGACACAGTCCGTTGCGGCGGGTGTTTCCGGTTCGGTTCTGGTCGGCTCTGGCAGCTATACCAGCAATTCGACTTCGACGGCGGGCGCGAACGCGGGCAGTACGGTGACACCCGCTGGTTCCGCCGGCACGGCATCCGCCTTCCACAACACGACCTCGACAGCCAGCGGTTCGGGCACGAACGGGGGCGCGTTCGCGGCAGGCGGCGGTATCGGTGCCGCAGGCTCGTACGGTGGAAACAGCAAAACGAACGAGAACGCGAATGCGCTGTCGGGAGGGGTGAGTGCCACGATCGTGCTGGGTGCAAACCACTACACGGCCAGCAGCGCGAACGACCAGGGCAATGCCAACGCGGGTGCCGCTGGGCTGACCGGCAGTGCTGGGTCAGGCGCGATCACGGGTTCGAATCACTACAACTCGTCGACCGTGTGGAGTACCGGTTCGGCCGGCTCGCCGTCCGCATCGGGCGGAAGCAACGCCAGTTCAAGTGCGACCGGAAGCAGTCATTAGTCAGGTGTGGGGGGGGACCAGTTTCCCAGCGACGCTGGTCTCTTTTGCCCACATTGTTGTCACGTAAGGAGTTGGCATGAAGCAGAAACTGATTGCCGCCGCTCTGATGCTCGCGTCTCTGACGGCGTATGGCGCTGACCGTATTGCCAACGACGTGCAATCGAATTTGCAGACGTCAAACAACCCTGACCAGACAACCAAACCGTCAGAACAACAAACGCTTTCTTCGGGCAGTGCCATCGGCGGACCAGACGCCCAGCAGTGGCAGGGCATGTCGGCCGGCTCGTGGTCCCAGCTGGGCAACGGCTGGAAGCAGTTCGGGGAAGCAGGCAAAGCTGAAGGGAATCAGGGGAATTAGTACGGTTGCCTGGGTGGGAGGTCAAACCTCGTCCGGAGAGTGAAATGAACAGCAACAGGATCAAGGTGGCATGCGCTGCGATGTTCGCGATGACCACGATCGGCGCCCAAGCGCAAACCGCCGATTCGACTTCGAGCGCGCAGTCGTCGACGTCGTCGACGGCAGTCAGCCAGGGCGGCGGCTCGAGCATGAACACGAACACCACGAGCTCGCGCGGCGGCAACGCCACCAGCTCCAGCGGGGTTCGCAGCAGCGGCAATTCGAGCGTGAACGTGAACGTGACGATGCCGTCCAGCACGAGTGGCGGCACGAACGTGACGCCGCAGTCGCTGCAGTCGTCCGGCGCGCCCGGCACCAACCCGTACAACACCCAGTCGTCGGAAAACGTCAATTATTCCGGGACGCAGACGATCAAGACGAACCCCGCGATCCAGGCGCCGGGCCTCACGACCACGCTGTCCGATACCTGCATGGGATCGGTGAGCGTCGGCGTGTCGTTCCCGGGGTTCGGCGCGACGGGCGGCACGACGCTGGTCGACCAGGCCTGCGTGCGGCGTCTCGATGCGCGTGAATTCCGTGCGATGGGCCTGACCGACGTGGCGCTCGCGCTGCTCTGCCAGAGCGACGCGAACCGGCGTGCGGTGGAAGCGACCGGGCATCTGTGCCCGGGCACGACGACGCCGCTCGCACGTTCGAACGTGGCGCCGAGCGTGGAAGCGACGGTCGCCGACGACGTGAAGTATCGCGATCCGATCGTGCGTGACCGCATGGGCTTGCCGCCGCTGGGCGCTGCCGCGCCGGCACCGGCGCAGGCCCGCCCGGTGGCGACGACCTCGGTGCAGGCGGCGCCCGTGTCGGTGCCGGTACCCGTGCCCGTGCCGTCGATCGCGCCGGTTGCCGCCGCGCCGGCCGTTGCCGCACCGGCCGTTGCTGCTGCCGCGCCGGCAGTGGCGGCGCCGGCTGTTGCTGCCGCGGCCCCCGCCGTTGCCCCTGCCGTTGCCAAACCCGCCATTGCAGCCGCGGCACCGGCCGTCGCCGCAGCGCCTGCGGTGGCTGCCGCACCGGCTGTCGCGGCCGCGCCCGCAGCCTCGGTCGTACCGGCGGCCGCGATCGCCGCCGTGCCGGCTGCCGCCGTGCTCGCCGCGCCGGCCGTTGCGGACAAGGCATCGCCGGTGCCTGCCGCGCCGGTCGCCGACACGAAGGCCCCCGAACCCGTGCAGCCCGTCGCCGACAAGGCACCGGAGCCTGCACCGGCGGTCGCCGACAAGGCACCGGAGCCCGCACCGGCGGTTGCCGACAAGGCACCGGAGCCCACACCGGCGGTTGCCGACAAGGCGCCCGAACCCGCACCGGCAATCGCCGACAAGGCCCCCGAGCCTGTGCAGCCCGTCGCCGACAAGGCACCGGAGCCGATGCCGGCCGCGACCGACAACGCAGCGCAGGCCGCTGCCGCGCCGGCTGCGGATACGACGCCGGCCGCTGCCGTCGTCGCGGCGCCCGCAGCCGAGGCCGCGATGCCCGCACCGGCAGCCGATGTGAAGGCCGCCGAACCGGCTCCGGTCGCCGCGGAAGCGCCCGCACCGGAACCCGTGCAGCCTGCAGCCGCCGCGGCCGCAGCGCCTGCCGACATGCCGGCAGCCGATGCGAAGGTGCCGGACCAGGCAGCCGCGCAGCCCGCCGAGATGCCGGCGTTGTCCGATCCGGCGCAAGGATTGCCGGCGGCTCCGGTCGACCAGCAGGCCGCCCCGGCTGTACCGGTCATGCCGGCTCCGGCTGTCATCTCGACGAGCACGTCGTCGTAAGCACGCGGGTCCGGCTCCCGTGCGCCGGAATGGCGGTGCACGGGAGCCGTCCGGACCCGATGCCCGACGGTCGTTTCCTGTTTGACGGGTGTTGGTCCCATCCCCGAGGTCAACACCTCTTTTTGCCTGCCGAGGATGCAAGGAGGCCTCAATCATGAGGATCTTTTTGGTCGCTCTGTTGTTGTACAGCGCACAAGCCGCAGCACAGGCGGTATTTCAGAACCCGGCGGTCTTCGTGATCCTGGGCGAGCAGACCGCGGCAAACGCCACGAGCGTCGCGCAGGCGCTGACGACGCTCGGTCGCGCCGACAACACGGCGTGCGCGCCGATGATGATGATCGGCGATCCGCAGATGATCTACATGATGCCGGAGGAGGGTCACGCGCCTTCGTGGCAATCGCCGGTGTACGGCCGTGGCGCGCCGTTCGAGGCGCAGAGGGGGCCGACGCCGACCGGCAAGACGGTCGGCGCGATGCAGCATGCCGAGGACATGCAGACGCAGCCGTGGAGCGACGGCAGCGCGATCACGCAGAAGATCGCAGGCGATGCGAGCGTGACGGCGGCGGACCAGGTGAGCGGCTGGCAGCGCAACGGGCTCAACTCGATCGAGACGGCCCGTGCGACGGAAGTGACGGTGAACGGCAAGACCTACCGGGCCTATCGTGACGACCTCAACGGTTCCGCGAAGCCGGTCGTCGAGCCGCAGATCTACACGCAGCGCGTCGTTTTCTGCCGATAACGAACGTCAATCCGAGGACGGCCCGGCGCCGCGCCGCGGGACCACGGTGCCCCGCTCCACGCGATCCGGCGACGGCCGTTTCGACAACCAACCCAAGCGACGAGGCCATCGTGAACTATTGCTGCCAGATCAGGGTGTCGGGCCCGCAGGATCTCGAACGCGATGCGGGGACGGCGCCGTTCATTGCCGTCCGCCGCAACCATGTCGTGCCGTCGCGGCCGCTCGTCTACCTGTCGCAGCAGCACGACGGCGCGCTCGTCGACTGTCTCGCGTCGCGCGGCTGGGACGTGTGGCGCGCGAAAACCGTTGCGGACGCACTGAATCTCGTCAGGGCGAACCGTCTGCATGCGGGCATCGTCGATTTCGGCAGCTTCGCGTCGCCCGACGTCACGTCGTTCGAGGCGCTGCTGCGCGACCCGCGCGTCGGCTGGCTCGCGTTTGCCGACGACGAGCGGCTGCGGGATATTTCGATCGCGCGCCTGATTCGCCACTGCTGTTTCGATTACGTGCGCAACGCGACCGCGTACACGACGATCGGCTATCTGGTCGGCCATGCGTACGGGATGCTGAGGCTCGCGGACGGCAGCCCGGACGCCGATGCGGCGCCCCCCGGCGGCACGATGATCGGCTCGTGCGACGCGATGCGCCGGCTGTTCGCGACGATCCGCAAGGTCGCGAATACGGAGGCGACCGTCTTCATCGCCGGCGAGTCCGGCACCGGCAAGGAGCTGACGGCGGCGGCGATTCACCAGCAGTCGTCGCGCGCCGACGCGCCGTTCGTCGCCGTGAACTGCGCGGCCATTCCGTCGACGCTGCTGCAGGCCGAACTGTTCGGCCACGAGCGCGGCGCCTTCACGGGCGCGCACCAGCGCAAGATCGGCCGTATCGAGGCCGCGCACGGCGGTACGCTGTTTCTCGATGAAATCGGCGACATGCCGTTCGAGAGCCAGGCGAGCCTGCTGCGCTTCCTGCAGGAAGGCACGATCGAGCGCCTCGGCGGGCACGCGTCGATTCCGGTGGACGTGCGGATCGTGTCGGCGACCCACGTCGATCTCGAGGCCGCGATGCAGGCGGGGCGGTTCCGTGCCGACCTGTACTACCGCCTGTGCGTGCTGCGCATCGACGAACCGCCGCTGCGCGTGCGCGGCCGCGACATCATGCTGCTCGCCGATCATGTGCTGCAGCGCTATCGCGGCGACAGTTCGCAACGGATTCGCGGCTTCATGCCGAGCGCGGTCGAAGCGATCCACAACTATCCGTGGCCGGGCAACGTGCGCGAGCTGATCAACCGGATCCGGCTCGCGGTCGTGATGACGAACGGCCCGATGATCTCGGCCGCCGATCTCGAACTGCACCAGTACACGTCGCGGCAGCCGCCGACGCTCGCCGAAACGCGCCGGCGGGCCGAGCGGCGCGCGATCGAGGAAACGCTGATGCGCCACCGCCACCAGCATGCCGACGTGGCGGCCGAGCTGGGCATCTCGCGCGCGACGCTGTATCGGCTGATGACCGCGCACGGGCTGCACGGCTGACACGCCGCGGCGCGTAGCCGCTCAAGACCGCGCGACGTCGGCCGTTAAGACATGAAACGGCCCGTCCGGACCGCCGGCGCGGCGATGCGCGCGCGGCCGGCATGCGGCGCATCACGCTTATCCGAGGTTACCGTGGCAGAGTGCAGTCACTGCGGCAGGACGTTCCTGGTCGGCGGGCGGTCGATCGACGGCCGCCGCTATTGCCGTCCGGCGTGCGCCCGGGCGCATCCGATCGTCGTCGAGGCGGAGCGGGTGCCCGACGCGAAGGTCTGGGAGTACGTACACGACTGGCGTTACGGGCCGTGCCCGATCTGCCGTCGCGACGACCGGCCGGTCGATGTCCATGCGTCGCATCGCGTCGTGTCGCTGCTGTTCGTCACGCGCTGGGCGACACGGCACCACGTGTGCTGCCGGCGTTGCGGCCGCAGGAAGCAGGCGGTCGCGTTGCTGGCGTCGGCCGCGTTCGGCTGGTGGGGGCTGCCGTGGGGCCTCGTGCTGACGCCGATCCAGCTCGCGCGCAACGCGCTCGGGCTGGCCGCGCGCGATCCGCAGGTCGCGACGCGGCAGTTCGAGCAGCTCGTGCGGCGCAAGCTGGCGGCGCGCCGGCTGCAGCGCGCGCGGCAGGGCGCCGGCGCCTGAGCGCGTGGCCCGGCGTGCCGCGCGCGATCAGGAGGCCGGCCGCTCGAAGCCCGAGGCGACCCAGCGCTCGGCACCGGCCTTGTTGAGCTTGAAACCGGCCGACACCTTGGCCTCGGCCAGCAGCTCGCCATACGGATCGAATGCCTTGAGCTGCGCGTAAGGCTCGAATTCGTCCGGCACGATGTCGAGCGTCACCGACACATCCTGGCCGTCCTCGCCCTGAACCGTCACTTCCTTGTGCAGCATCGCGCGCCGCTGCTGCTCGTGGCGCATCAGCACCTCGGTCGCGGTCTTCACGAGCGTGCGGAACGCGTTCGCGTCCATCGGCTTGGGGTTCTTCTTGTCGCGGCCCATGGTCCACGGCCCGACGAGCGCGGGCTCGGACTCGCCGTCCTTGATCATTTCGACGGCCCAGCCGTCGTCGTCTTCGTTCTTGATGATGCGGGCCGTCCAGCCGTTGTCGCGCCAGAGGCCGTCTTCGTGGATGGAGGTGTCGTCGGATTGCAGGTCGGATTCGGTCATGAGGAAAGCGGGGCGGGGCCACCGGAGTACGGGCGCGGGCGCAGGGCGGCGGCGCGCGGCCGGCATCGGCGCGTCGCTCGCCGCCGGCGGCCCGGCGCGGCATGCAAAGGCGTCGATTTTACCTGCTGGCCGGCCGGATGGCCCGTGTGGGCCGCCACGCCGGCCATCCGGCCGATGTTTCCAGGTGCCGGCCGCTCCGGGACGGCCGCTCGAACCGGCGCAAATTCAAACTCGTATTACGTCCCTGACGACCAATCCCGTTACCGTCCGATATCCCGTCCGCGTGCGGCTTCATAGAATCGGCGTTCAGGCTAAAAATAGCCTGAATGTCCGATCAACGCCAAACCGGCCGTGCGCGTTCCGCGTCGCGCGGCCGATGAACCACCGGGAACCACGCATGAGGAAATTCAACGTTCGCATCGTCTTCGCGTACGACTGGCCGTTGACGCTGGCCGGCATCGAGCAGGTCGCGGGCAGCGCCTGCGCGATCGAGCTCGTCGCGGTGTGCCGGAATGTGGCCGAGCTGGCCGCGTCGCTCGGCGGCGTCGACTGCGATGTCGTGCTGGTCGACTATGCGATCCGCGGGGACGTGCAGATGGACGGCCTCGGGCTGCTCGACTGGCTGCGGCGCACGCGTCCGAACGTCGGGGTCGTCGTGCTGGTCGCGAACGAGAATCCGCTGATCGTCGGGTCGATCCTCGCGATCGACGGCGTGAGCGTCGTCAGCAAGTTCGACGAGGTCGGCCATATCGTCACGGCCATTCATTCGACCTACAGCGGCGGGCGCTACCTGTCGCCGCTCGTCAGGCGCGTGATCGAGGCGGCCGGCGAGCGCGGCGACGCGCCCGTGAAGCTGTCGGCGCGCGAGATCGAGGTCATTCGCCTGTATCTGTCGGGGGTGCCGATCAAGACGATCGCGCAGCGTCTGAGCAAGGGCAAGCAGACGGTCAGCGCGCAGAAGATCAGTGCGATGAAGAAGCTCGGCGCGAACAACGACGTCGAGCTGGTCCAGCGGGCGGCGGGGCTGGGGCTCGGCATCGGCCCCGCCGCGTCACGGCCCGGCGACGCCGCGTGAGCAAGCGTGCGCCGGGCGGCCGCCGTCAGGCCGGCAGCGCAAACCGCGTCACGGCGTCCCGCAGCGCCTCGGCCTGATCGCGCAGCGAGTGCGCGGCGGCCGCCGCTTCTTCGACGAGCGCCGCGTTCTGCTGCGTGACCTGGTCCATCTCGCCCACCGCGCGATTGACCTGCTCGATCCCGGCGCTCTGTTCGCGCGACGCATGGCTGATCTCGTCGAGGATCTCGTTCACGCGCCGCACCGACTGCACGATCTCGGCCATCGTCTCGCCCGCGTGCGTGACGAGCGCCGCGCCTTGCTCGACGGTCTCGTTCGACGACACGATCAGCGACTTGATTTCCTTCGCCGCCGTTGCCGAGCGTTGCGCGAGCGAGCGCACTTCGGCCGCGACCACCGCGAAGCCGCGGCCCTGTTCGCCCGCGCGCGCGGCTTCGACGGCCGCATTCAGCGCGAGGATGTTGGTCTGGAACGCGATCCCGTCGATCACGCCGATGATGTCGCCGATCTTGTGCGAGCGGTCGGTGATCTCGTTCATCGTGCGCACGACGTCGTCGACCACCGCGCTGCCGCGCGTCGCGACCTGTGCGGCCTGGCCGGCGAGCGACGCGGCCTGGGCGGCGCTGTCCGCGTTCTGCTTCACGTTCGCGGTCATCTGGTCCATGCTCGACGCGGTCTGCACGAGCGCGGCCGCCTGTTCCTCGGTGCGCTGCGACAGGTCCGTGTTGCCCGACGCGATCTCGCTTGCGCCGACGTTGATGTTCTCGGTACCCATCCGCACGCGCGACACCATGTCGATCAGCCCGCCTTGCATCGTGTGCAGCGCGTGCAGCAGGCTGCCGCGATCGTCGTGCTTCACGGCGACGTGCGCGGTCAGGTCGCCCTGCGCGATGCGCTGCGCGGCGTCGAGTGCCACTTCCAGCTCGCCGCCGAGGTTCGCGCGCACGCTTTTCAGCACCAGCACCATCACGGCGGTCGCGATCCCGCCGAGCACGGTCGTCATCGCGAGCCAGCGGCCGACGCTTTCGAGCACGGCGGTGCGCACGTCGTTCATGTACATGCCGGTCACGATGTACCAGTCCCAGGGTGCGAAGCGCTGCACGGCGCTGGTTTTCTCCTGCGGCTTGTCGGCGCCCGGCTTCGGCCACAGATACTCGACGAAGCCCTTGCCGCCTTCGAGGTTGCCGGCCTTCACGATCTCGACGAACAGGTGCTTGCCGTTCGGATCGGTGAAATTCGACACGTCCTTGCCGTTGAGGTCGGCCTTGATCGGATGCATCACGATCACGGGCTTCGAGTCGTTGACGGAGATGTAGCCGTCGGCGCCGGAACGCATCGCGGCGATCGCTTCGAGCGCCTTCTGCTTCGCGTCGGCTTCCGGCAGCGCGTTCTGCTGCGACAGCTTGTAGTAATGATCGGTCACGCTCGTGGCCTGCGCGACCAGCGACGCGAGCTGGTCGCGGCGGTCCGCGATCATCGATGCGCGCGTTTGCCAGGCCCCGAGCCCGGCGATCACGAGCAGGCCGAGCCAGAGGATGACGATCATCGAGGCGAGTTTCTGATTCAGGGAAAGGTTGCGCATGGTGTGTGGTCGGTCAGTCGTGGAAGCTCGCCGGGGCGGCGTGACGGGATAAGTATCTTGACGGCGCCCGACGTGCGTCGCCGTAGGCGGGTTATCCCTATGAGGCACCCTTGCCGATGCCTTCGACACCGACAAGGGTATCTATGCATATGCATAACGGGCGTCGCTATACTGTCGGGGCGATTGAATGCGCGCCGCGCGCGGCGCGGCGGTGAATGAAACCGAAAGGAGGCAACGATGCGAATTCTGGTGGTGGGGGCCGGCGCGGTCGGCGGATACTTCGGCGGCCGGCTGGCCGCGGCGGGGCGCGACGTGACGTTCCTGGTGCGCGACGGCCGTGCGGCCGCGCTGGCGCGCGACGGGCTGCTGATCCGCAGCCCGCGCGGCGACCTGACGCTCGCGAACGTGCAGACCGTGCGCGCGGGCGACGCGGGTGCCGGCGTCGCGCCGTTCGACCTCGTGCTGCTGAGCTGCAAGGCGTACAGCCTCGACGACGCGATTCAGTCGTTCGCGCCGTTCGTCGGCCCGCAGACGCTGATCCTGCCCATGCTCAACGGGATGCGCCATCTCGACGTGCTGCGCGAGCGGTTCGGCGCCGCGCAGGTGCTCGGCGGGCTGTGCGTGATCGCGGCGACGCTCGATCGCGAGCAGCGCATCGTGCACCTCAACGATACGCACGGGGTCACGTTCGGCGAACTCGCGGGCGGCGAATCGCCGCGCGTGCGCGCGGTGGCCGAGGTGCTCGGCGGCGCGGGTTTCGATGCGACGCTCAGTGACGACGTGGCCGCGCGGATGTGGGAAAAATGGGTGTTCCTCGCGACGCTCGCCGCGAGCACGTCGCTGTTCCGCGCGTCGGTCGGCGACATTCTCGCCGCGCCGGACGGCCGCCGCCTGCTCGAGACGATGCTCGGCGAATGCAGTGCGATTGCCGAGCACAACGGCCACCGGCCCGATCCGGCCGCCATCGAGCGGATGCAGCGGATGGTGCTGACGCCGTCGCCGCTGACCGCGTCGATGCTGCGCGACGTCGAAAACCATGCGCGCGTCGAAGCCGATCACGTGATCGGCGACCTGCTCGCGCGCCGCGACCCGCAGGCGGCCGATGGGCTGTCGCTGCTGCGGATCGCGTACAACCACCTGAAGGCGTACGAAGCGCGTACCGCGCGCGAGCACGCGGCCGCGTAAGCGCCGGGCGGGCGGCCGCCCGGCCGTTCCGCACTGCACAAATTTGCCATCCGGCGCCATTTGCGACCGGAATGGGCAAAAAAGTATCGAAAATCAGGCGTAAAGTTGGTGGAGCCGCGCGCTCGATCGACCTACATTGCTTCCCATGCGACCGGTCGCGTCGCCGCGTGAAATACGCGGCGCACGCGCAAAACGAACCGGCCGGCGAGACACGGGAATGGAGACGCCCACATGATGCACCCCGATCTGGAAGTGGTCGAAGTGCGACGCGACGAGTCGTTCAAGGTCTGGTCGCACGGTTATCCGTATCGCACGATCCGCTGGCACTTCCATCCCGAATTCGAGCTGCACCTGATCGTCGCGACGCGCGGCAAGTATTTCGTCGGCGACCACATCGGCTCGTTCGGCCCCGGCCATCTCGTGCTGCTCGGCCCGAACCTGCCGCACAACTGGGTCAGCGACATGGCTGAAGGCGAAACCGTCGAACGCCGCAATCTCGTGATCCAGTTCGATCCGGTATTCGTGCGCCGCTGCATGGACGCGTTTCCCGAATGCCGCGACGCGCAGGCGTTGCTCGACGATGCGCGGCGCGGGGTCGGCTTCGACGCGGCGACCAGCGCCGCGATCGCGCCGCTGTTCGACGAACTGCTGGCCGCGCGCGGCATGCGCCGCATCGCGCTGTTCATGACGATCCTCGAACGGCTGTGCGGCGCGGCCGAACGCACGCTGCTCGCGAGCCCCGCATACGACCAGGCCGATGTCACGCCGACGCGGCTCAGCCATGCGCTGTCGTACATCGGCAAGAACCTCGCATCCGAGCTGCGCGAATCCGATCTCGCGCAACTGACCGGGCAGAGCGTCAGCGCGTTCTCGCGCGTGTTTCATCGACAGACGGGCATGCCGTTCGTCCAGTACGTGAATCGTCTGCGGATTGAATCCGCGTGCCAGCTGCTGCTCGCCGACGACGCGAACATCACCGATATCTGCTTCCAGGCCGGCTTCAACAACGTGTCGAACTTCAACCGCCAGTTCCGCGCGGTGAAGGGGATGGCGCCGTCCGAATTCCGCGCACTGCAGCGCCTGAACGCGCGCAGCCGCGAACTGGCGCTGCACGCGGCGCCCACCGGCAATCCGCTGCCGCCGCGCGTGGTGACGCCCGGCGCGCCCGAACTCGCCCCGCAGCCCGGATGATCGCCGGGCCGCCGCCCGCCCGAGTTTTCCACGCCGTTTCACCCAGCCGATCGCGCCGCCTGCGTCGCGAGGGGCTTGCTCACCCACGAAAAAGCCTTATACAACCGGAGACACCGTCATGACGCCTGCATCGCCCGCCTCATCCCCCCGTCGCGCCGCCCGCCTGGCGGCGGTTGCCGCGCTCGCCGCCGCGGCCTGGCTGCCCGCCGCCGCCGTGCAGGCCGCACCGCTGCGGATCGGCATGACGTTCCAGGAGCTCAACAACCCGTATTTCGTGACGATGCAGAAGGCGCTGAACGACGCGGCCGCGTCGATCGGCGCGCAGGTCGTCGTCACCGACGCGCATCACGACGTCAGCAAGCAGGTGAGCGACGTCGAGGACATGCTGCAGAAGAAGATCGACATCCTGCTCGTGAACCCGACCGATTCGACCGGCATCCAGTCGGCGATCACGCAGGCGAAGAAGGCGGGCGCGGTGGTCGTCGCCGTCGATGCGAACGCGAACGGCCCGGTCGATTCGTTCGTCGGCTCGAAGAATTACGACGCGGGCGTGATGTCGTGCGAATACCTCGCGAAGGCGATCGGCGGCAGCGGCGAGGTCGCGATCCTCGACGGCATTCCGGTCGTGCCGATTCTCGAACGCGTGCGCGGCTGCAAGGCCGGGCTCGCGAAATTCCCGAACGTGAAGCTCGTCGACACGCAGAACGGCAAGCAGGAGCGCGCGACCGCGCTGTCGGTCACCGAGAACATGATCTCCGCGCATCCGAACCTGAAGGGCCTCTTCAGCGTGAACGACGGCGGCTCGATGGGCGCGCTCGCCGCGATCGAGGGTTCCGGCAAGGACATCAAGCTGACGAGCGTCGACGGCGCACCCGAGGCGATCGCCGCGATCCAGAAACCGAACTCGAAGTTCATCGAGACGACCGCGCAGTTCCCGGCCGACCAGGTGCGCATCGCGCTCGGCATCGCGATCGCGCGCAAGTGGGGCGCGACGGTGCCGAAGGCGATTCCCGTCGACGTGAAGGTCGTCGATCGCGGCAACGCGAAGGGTTTCAGCTGGTGAACGACGTGCGACGCGACGCGAAGGGCGGCGGCGTGGCCGACGCCCTTCGCACGGAGAAGCCGATGGACACGATACTCAGGCTCAGCCACATCACGAAAAGCTTTCCCGGCGTGAAGGCGCTGTCCGACATCGATCTGGAAATCGCGCGCGGCGAGATCCATGCGCTGCTCGGCGAGAACGGCGCGGGCAAGTCGACGCTGATGAAGATCCTGTGCGGCATCCACCAGCCGGATGCCGGTACGATCGAGATCGACGGCGCCGCGCGCCATTTCGCGGATTATCACGACGCGGTCGCGGCCGGCGTCGGCATCGTGTTTCAGGAGTTCAGCCTGATTCCGCACCTCGATGCCGTCGACAACCTGTTCCTCGGCCGCGAGCTGCGCAATCGCTGGGGCGCGCGCGACCGCAAGCGGATGCGCGCGGCGGCCGCGGCCATCTTCGCGCGCCTGGGCGTGGCGATCGATCTGGATGCGCCGATCCGTACGCTGTCGGTCGCGCAGCAGCAGTTCGTCGAGATCGGCAAGGCGCTGTCGCTCGACGCGCGCATCCTGATCCTCGACGAACCGACCGCGACGCTTACGCCGGCCGAGGCCGAGCACCTGTTCGCGATCATGCGCGAGCTGAAGCGGCAGGGCGTCGCGATGATCTTCATCTCGCATCACCTCGACGAAATCTTCGTGGTGTGCGACCGCATTACGGTGCTGCGCGACGGCCAGTACGTCGCGACGACCGAGGTCGCGCGCACCGACGTCGAGCAACTGGTGCGCATGATGGTCGGTCGCCGGATCGAAAGCAGCTTTCCGCCGAAGCCGGTATTGCCGGCCGACGCGCCGGCCGTGCTCGAAGTCGATGCGCTGCAGATCGAGCGCGACGGCCCGGTGAACCGCTTCGCGCTGCGTGAAGGCGAGATCCTCGGTTTCGCGGGGCTCGTCGGTTCGGGACGCACCGAAACCGCGCTCGCGGTGATCGGCGCGACGCGCGCGCATCGCAAGGAACTGCGCGTGCGCGGCGCGGCGGCGAAGCTCGCCGATCCGGCCGATGCGTTGCGCGCGGGCATCGGCATTCTGCCGGAAAGCCGCAAGACGGAAGGGCTCGTCACGTCGTTCTCGATTCGCGACAACATCTCGCTGAACAACCTCGGCAAGTACCGGTCGATGCGCTGGCTGATCGACCGGCGCGGCGAAGCGCGCACCACGCACGACGTGATGCGGCGCGTCGGCGTGAAGGCGCCGTCGATCCACACCGAGGTCGCGACGCTGTCCGGCGGCAACCAGCAGAAGGTCGTGATCGCGCGCTGGCTGAACCATCACACGTCGGTGCTGATCTTCGACGAGCCGACGCGCGGCATCGACGTCGGCGCGAAAGCCGAAATCTACGGGCTGATGCGCGAACTCACCGCGCGCGGCTACGCCATCATCATGATCTCGTCCGAGCTGCCGGAGATCGTCGGCATGTGCGATCGCGTCGCCGTGTTCCGGCAGGGGCGCATCGAGGCGACGCTCGAAGGCGACGAGATCGATCCCGACACGGTCATGACCTATGCCACGGCCGGCACGCGAGGAGCGACCCATGAACCTGCCTGATTCTTCTTCCACGTCTTCCCCGACCCTCGCGGCTGCCGCCGGAAACGGCGACGCACCGCCGCCGCGCGCGATGTGGGCGCAGTTGCGACGCTCGACGCTGTTCTATCCGCTCGTCGGCCTGATCGTCGTGTGCATCGCGATGATGATCGCGAGCCCGAGCTTCCTGTCCGCCGCGAACCTGGAGAACGTGCTGCGCCAGGTGTCGATCAACGCGATCATCGCGGTGGGCATGACCTGCGTGATCCTGACCGGCGGGATCGACCTGTCGGTCGGCTCGGTGATGGCGCTGTCGGGCACGCTCGCGGCCGGGCTGATGGTGGCCGGCGTGAACGCGGTGGCCGCGCTCGCGATCGGCATCGCGGTCGGCCTCGGGTTCGGCTTCCTGAACGGCCTGTTCGTCGCGTTCGCGGGGATGCCGCCGATCATCGTCACGCTCGCGACGATGGGCATCGCGCGCGGCCTCGCCCTGATCTACACGGGCGGCTATCCGATCGACGGGCTGCCCGACTGGGTCGCGTTCTTCGGCAGCGGCAAGGTGTTCGGCATCCAGGCGCCGGTACTGATCATGCTGGTGGTCTATGCAATCGCGTGGCTGCTGCTCGACCGGATGCCGTTCGGCCGCTACGTGTATGCGATCGGCGGCAACGAGCAGGCGACGCGGCTCACCGGCGTGCGCGTGGCGCGCGTGAAGCTGATCGTCTACACGCTCGCCGGGCTCACGTCGGCGCTCGCCGCGATCGTGCTGACCGGGCGGCTGATGAGCGGGCAGCCGAACGCGGGCGTGGGCTTCGAGCTCGACGCGATCGCGGCCGTCGTGATGGGCGGCACGTCGATCTCGGGCGGGCGCGGCGCGATCCTCGGCACGCTGGTCGGCGCGCTGCTGCTCGGCGTGCTCAACAACGGGCTGAACATGATCGGCGTGAACCCGTATGTGCAGAACGTGATCAAGGGCGGAATCATCCTGCTCGCGATCTACATCAGCCGCGAACGGTCGCGGTAGCGTGCAATCGATCAGATATCCGAATCATCAACGAAAGAGACAACTCATGACGACACCCGAAGCCCAGCCGCGGATGACCGCGGTCGTTTGCCACGGCCCCGAGGACTACCGCGTCGAACAGGTCGCGAAGCCGCGCCCCGGCACGAACGAACTCGTGATCCGCATCGCCGCGTGCGGCATCTGCGCAAGCGACTGCAAGTGCTATACGGGCGCGAAGATGTTCTGGGGCGGCCCGAACCCGTGGGTCAAGGCGCCCGTGATTCCCGGCCACGAATTTTTCGGCCACGTCGAAGCGCTCGGCGACGGCGCGGCCGAGCACTTCGGCGTGACGGTGGGCGACCGCGTGATCGCCGAGCAGATCGTGCCGTGCGGCAAGTGTCGTTATTGCCGGTCGGGCCAGTACTGGATGTGCGAAGTGCACAACATCTTCGGCTTCCAGCGCGAGGTGGCCGACGGCGGGATGGCCGAATACATGCGCATTCCGCCGACCGCGATCGTCCACAAGATTCCGCTCGGCGTGTCGCTCGAAGACGCCGCGATCATCGAGCCGCTGTCGTGCGCGATCCATACGGTGAACCGCGGCGACCTGCAGCTCGACGATGTGGTCGTGATCGCCGGAGCGGGCCCGCTCGGGCTGATGATGACGCAGGTCGCGCACCTGAAGACGCCGAAGAAACTCGTCGTGATCGACCTGATCGACGAGCGGCTCGAACTCGCGCGGCAGTACGGCGCCGACGTGACGATCAACCCGGCGCGCGACGATGCGCGCGCGATCGTCAGGTCGCTCACCGACGGCTACGGCTGCGACGTCTACATCGAGACGACCGGCGCGCCGGTCGGCGTGAGCCAGGGGCTCGACCTGATCCGCAAGCTCGGCCGCTTCGTCGAATTCAGCGTGTTCGGCGAGGATGCGACCGTCGACTGGTCGATCATCGGCGACCGCAAGGAGCTCGACGTGCGCGGCGCGCACCTGGGGCCATACTGCTACCCGATCGCGATCGACCTGCTCGCGCGCGGGCTCGTCACGTCGAAAGGCATCGTCACGCACGATTTCGCGCTCGAGGAGTGGGACGACGCGATCCGCGTCGCGAAATCGCCCGAATCGATCAAGGTGCTGCTGAAGCCGGCCCGCTGACGGCCGGCGTGCGCCTTACCGGAGACATCATGGAATACGTCATAGGCGTGGACATCGGCACGCAGAGCACCAAGGCGCTGCTCGTCGACCGGCACGGCACGATCGTCGCGCGGCGCTCGGCCGGCTACCAGCCCGATACGCCGCGCCCGCTGTGGGCCGAGCAATGGCCGCAGGTGTGGTTCGACGCCGTGCTCGAATGCATCGCCGGCTGCGTGAGCGATGCGCGCGCGCAGGGTGTGCCGGCCGACGCGATCCGCGCGGTGTGCGTGAGCAGCCTGTACGGCGGCTCGGGCGTTCCGGTCGACAGCGACATGCGGCCGGTCCATCCGTGCCTGATCTGGATGGACCGGCGCGCGACCGCGGAAGTCGACTGGATCAATGCGAACGTGAACGTCGAGCGGTTGCGCGTGATCACGGGCAACGGCGTCGACAGCTATTACGGCTTCACGAAGATGCTGTGGCTGCGCGACCAGCGGCCGGACGTGTGGGCGAACGTGCGCTACTTCCTGCCGCCGAACGCCTACGTGATCTACCTGCTGACCGGCGAGGTCGCGGTCGATCACAGCTCGGCCGGCAACATCGGCGGCGTGTACGACGTCGCGCGCCGCGAATGGTCCGACGATGCGCTCGACATGCTCGGCATCCCGGCGACGATGATGCCCGAGCGGCTCGTCGAATCGACGGACGTCGTCGGCGGCCTGCTGTCGCAATGGACGGAGCCGCTCGGGCTGCTGGCCGGCACGCCCGTCGTCGCGGGCGGCGTCGATGCGGCCGTCGCGACCTTCGCGGCCGGCGCGACGCGCGCGGGGCAGCATGTCGCGATGATCGGCACCAGCATGTGCTGGGGTTACGTGAGCCGGCACGTCGATGCGCGGCACGGGCTCGTCAGCATGCCGCACGTGTTCGACGGGCAGCGCGACCTGTACGTGTTCGGCGGCGCGATCACGGCAGGCGCGTCGGTCGCGTGGTTTCGCGACCAGTTCTGTCACGCGGAGATCGATGCGGCACGCCTGCTGCCGCACGGCGATCCGCACGTGTTGCTCGAGGAGGCGGCCGAAAGCGTGCCGCCGGGCGCCGATGGCGTGCTGTTCCTGCCATACCTGATGGGCGAACGCAGCCCGGTGTGGGACGCGAAGGCGAGCGGCGCATTCGTCGGGCTGAGTCTCGCGCACACGCGCGCGCACCTGTATCGCGCGGTGCTCGAAGGCGTCGCGTTCGCGTTGCGGCACAACATCGAGGCCGGCCGACGCGGCGCGGCGGCGCTCGACGACCGGCTGATCGTCGTGGGCGGGGCCGCGCATTCGGCGCTGTGGATGCAGATCATCGCGGACGTGACGGGCTTCCCGGTGTGGACGATCGAGCAGGACGTCGAAGCCGCGATGGGGGCGGCCCTGCTCGCGGGAGTCGGGGTGGGGCTCGTGTCGCACGAGGATGCGCAAGGCGGATGGGTCACGCTCGTCGAGCGCGCGCGGCCCGACGCCGAACGCGCGGCAGCCTATACGGCGCGCTTTGCGCTCTATACGGCGCTGTATCCGGCGCTCGCACCGATCATGCACGGGTTGCACACGCCATCATGAAAAGTCGATTCGATTTCGGCGGTTCGCGGGTGCTCGTCACGGGGGCGTCGAGCGGGATCGGGCGCGCGTGCGCGGTCGCGCTGGCGCGGGCGGGCGCGCGGGTCGTCGCGGCGGGGCGCGACATGGCCGCACTCGACGCGCTGGCCGGCGAGGCTGCGTGCGAGACGTTGCGCGTCGATGTCGGTGGCGACGAGCATGCGATCGATGCGGCGCTTGCCGCGCACGACGCGTTCGACGGCCTCGTGAATTGCGCGGGGATCGCGTCGCTCGAATCGGCGCTCGACGTGAGCGCCGCGCATTTCGATCGCGTGATGGCGGTCAACGCGCGCGGCGCGGCGCTCGTCGCACGGGCCGTCGCGCGGAAGATGATCGCGCGCGACGGACGTGGCGCAGCGCAGGCACGGGGCAGCATCGTCAACGTATCGAGCCAGGCCGCGCTCGTCGGCCTGCCCGCGCATCTGGGTTATTGCGCGTCGAAGGCGGCGATGGACGCGATCACGCGCGTGCTGTGCATCGAACTCGGGCCGCACGGCATTCGTGTGAACAGTGTGAACCCGACGGTCACCCTCACGCCGATGGCGCAGTTCGCGTGGAGCGAACCTGAAAAGCGTGCGCCGATGCTGGCCGCGATTCCGCTCGGGCGATTCGCGGAGCCGGACGAGGTCGTCGAGCCGATCCTGTTTCTGCTGAGCGATGCGGCATCGATGGTCAGCGGCGTATCGCTGCCGATCGACGGCGGGTACACGGCGCGTTAGGCAACGTCATGCGCGGGCGCCGCATGACCGGAACCCGTGGCGAATGCCCGGCGAATGCCCGGCGCGGCCGCCCGGCGGCTAGACCGGGTCCTTGCTCGGCGGTCCGTCCGGTTGCTGCGGGTTGTCGTGATGGCCGGGCGGCGACGACAGCGGGTCGTCTTCCGGGTCGCGGTTCGGGTCGGCCGGTGGCTCGGGCGTCGGGGTCGTGTGATCGGTCATGGAGAACTCGCGCAGTGCGTGACGGCGGTGGCGCGGCGGGGGCGCCTCGTCTCCGTTATAGGCAATCGGACGTGCGTTTGCAGCGGGATTGTCGCGGTGGGGCGCCGATCGTCGGGGCAATCCCCGCAGGCGCGGTTTTCGTGCCGACGCCTGCTGCGCCGGAGCGGGCCATGCGCCGCTCCGCGTGCGGGGCGGGATCGGCGTCAGCGCAAATCCGCGGGCGTATCGACGTCGCGCACGATGCCCGGATCGTCGACGTCCAGCAGCCTGACCGGTGCACTGGCGAACAGCGCGCGGGCGCCGGTGTCGCCGTCGAGGGCGGCGAGCGCATCGAAGTGGTGCGCGGCGAAACCGACCGGATGGCCGCGCGCGCCGCGATGCGCGGGTGCGACGATCGACGCGTCGTCGGCGTCGAGTGCGCGTGTGACGCTTTCGTAGGTTGACGCCGCGATCCACGGCATGTCGCCGAGCGCGACGAGCCAGCCGTTCGCGTCGGGTGTCGCACGTACGCCGGCCGCGAGGCTCGCGCCCATGCCGCGCACGGCGTCGGGCGCGTAGACGACGTGGCAGCCGGCTTCGTTCAGCAGCATCGCGAGTTTTTCGGCACCGGGGCGCACGACGGCGATCACGTCGGCCGTGGCCGCCGCGAGACGGCGGGCGGCCGCGACCGCAACCGGCGTGCCGTCGGGAAGCAGCGCGAGCAGCTTGCTGTGCAGGCCGCTCGGATCGAAGCGTTGACCGAGGCCGCCGGCGAGGAGGACGCCGGTGGCGAGTGACGCATAGGACATCGGCGCGGGGGAGAGTGATGCAGGTGCTGCGATTGTGCGGGAGCGGGCAGGGATCGACAAGTGAGGATGTTACCGGGGCGGGTTCGTTTCGTCGGAAAGAACGTCAGCGCGCGGCTTCGTCGAGCATGCTTTCCTCGACGGGACCGTAAATTGCGTACGGCTGGTTGTGCATGACGGCCCAATAGCGGTCGCCGAATGACCAATGCCACCATTCCGACGGGTAATTGGTGAAGCCGGCGCCCGTCAGCGCGGCGATCAGCACCTGGCGGTGGCGGGCGGCAGCCCGGCTGATGAACGGGTTGTGCGTATGACACGCGCCGGACGATTCCTGGTCGGTTGCGTCGAGCACGCAGCCCATGTCGAACTCGACGCCGTCCGTCGAGATCAGTGTCAGGTCGACGGCCGCGCCCGTCGGATGGGCGGCGACTTCCGGCGGCGCGACGTAGTGGCTCGTCAGCGCGACCAATGTGTCCTCGTCCGGCAGCGGGTTCAGCGTCCGGCGCAGGTGCGCGAGATGCCGGGTGAAGTAGTGGCGTTGCAGCGCCAGCGGACGATAACCTTCCTTGACGTACAGGCGCAGGCCGTCGGGCAGCGCGTGCGCGGCGGCGATCAGCCGTTGCGCCACACCGTGACGCACTTTCAGGAAATGCCGGCTCGAGTGTGCGGCGTCGTCGCGGCCGGGATCGACGGCGATGCGGTCATGAAAACCGGCGAGATCGACAAACCCTTCGTGCGACTCCAGCAGGGCGATCGAGCGGACAACCGGATCGGAGAGCGATATCACGATAGCGGACGAAATGGCGCAATGACGCGATGACGGTTACGGGCCATGAGCCGGCGCCGAGGCTGGCCGGCCGAGGTCGTTTTTGTCAGATGATTCGCCAATATGCCGGAGTCCGGCAAAGGATGCGCGGCGGTTCGGCCCGCGGGCAGGCGACGCTCACCAGAGCGTCTTGACGTGCGCGTAAGCGCGGATTTTTTCGTCGCGCGTGACGAGTGGCACGCCGAGCCGTCGAGCGGTCGCAACGATCATGCGATCGGCCGGATCCTTGTGGAACGTGCCGGGGAGGTTGGTGGATTTCGCGGCGATGTCGGCGTCGACGGGCACGAAGCGCATCCCGTCGATCTGCGCGACGGTGGCGAGCCATGCATCGACCTCCATCGTCAGTGCGAGGCGGTCGTTGCGCACCAGCATCGCAATTTCCCACGCGGAGATCGCGGACGCGGCGAGCGCGCCTTCGCTCCGGGCGCGATCGATCGCGCTTCTCGCCTTCCTGCTGAGCGACGGGTCGCCCGCCACCCACCATACCAATGCATGTGTATCCAGCACGATCACCGCGACGCCTCCCAATCATCTTCCGCAATCGGATCGAGAGGATTGTCATAGCGCATGACCGAACCGCGCAATATGTCCAACGGCTGAGCTTCGCGTGCGTGATACGGCCGGATCTCGAGTGTCGGCTTGCCGTGATCGGTGACGATCAGGCTTTCGCCCGACGCCTCGACGAGCCGGAAGTATTCGAGTGCGCGAGCCTTGAATTCGGATTTCGATACGGGAGCGTGCGGCATCATGATATGAGCATGGTCATTTGACGATGGTCATTTTAGTCATGGAGTCCGACGCAGCGCAAGCGCCGGGGGGCAGCGTTACCCGTTCGCGTTACGCATCCGCCCACTTCCTCAACAGGTTGTGATAAATCCCCGTCAACGCAATGACCATCGGGTCCTTCGCGCCTTTCTCGGCGGACAGCGCCTGAATCTGCGTATCGAGCTGGAACAGCAGCGTGCGGTCGCCGTCGTCGCGCACCATGCTCTGGATCCAGAAGAACGACGCGACGCGCTCGCCGCGCGTGACGGGCGTCACCTGATGCAGGCTCGTCGCCGGATACAGCACGAGATCGCCTGCCGGCAGCTTCGCGCGATGGGTGCCATACGTATCCTCGACACACAGCTCGCCGCCGTCGTACGCATCGGGTTCCTCGAGAAACAGCGTCGCCGACAGGTCGCTGCGCACGCGGAAATCCGTGCCGCGCAGCAGCCGGATCGCGTTGTCGACGTGCGTGCCGAACGTCTCGCCGCCTTCGTAGCGATTGAACAGCGGCGGAAACACCTTGAGCGGCAGCGCCGCCGAAAAGAACAGCGGGTGGCGCGCGAGCGCGTCCTGGATCGCGTCGCCCACCGCACGCGCGGCAGGCGAGCCTTCCGGCAATTGCCGGTTGCGTTTCGCGAGCGCCGACTGCGAGCCGGACGTCGCGTTACCGTCGACCCATTCGGCCGCATCGAGGTGGTCGCGGCATTGCGCGACCTGCGCCTTGGTCAACACGCCGGTGATATGAAGCATCATGTTGCGGATTCCATAACGTGCGGCTGCGGCTGGGGTTGCAACTGCAGCGCCGCCGCACGAAATGCGTCGATCGGCGACGACGCGAGATACGCACGCATCTTCGCGACGAACGCGGGGGTAGCGGTGGCCGGCACGCGCGCGAGCCAGCCGAGCGCTTCGTCGATGCGCCCGCGCTCGGCAAGCAGCCGCGCATAGTTGAACTGGCCGCGGAAGTCGCCGGCGACGGCGGCGCGGCGATAGTGGTCGAACGCGGCGTCGGGGTCGGCCGGTACGACCCAGCCGTCCTCGTAGAAACCGCCGATCAGGTTGATCGATTTCGCATGGCCGAGCGCGGCCGCGCGGCGGAACCAGTCGAGCGCGTCGGCGCGGTTCTCGTCGACGCCGTTGCCGAGCGCGAGCGCCGTCGCGTAGTTGTACATGCCCCAGTCGAGCCCCGCCTGAGCGGCGAGCCGGTACCAGTACACGGCGACCGGCGCGCACGCGGCCGTGCCCCAGCCGAACTCGTAGCAGCGGCCGAGCATGTTCATCGCCGTCGCGTGGCCGGCCCGCGCCGCATGCCGGAACCAGTTGAACGCGGCCGCCGGGTCGCGCGCGACGCCATGCCCGTCGAGCAGGTACTGCCCGTAGACAGCCTGCGCATCGACGATGCCGTTGTCGGCCGCCGCCGCGACCCACGCGGCGGCGCGCTCGGGCGGCCCGGCCAGGATGTCGGCGAACTCGCGCGGCGATACCGACGCGAGCGCCTTCAGCGACACGGCCTCCATCGATCAGTAGCGCGCGTTCAGCGTGACGAACGCCGAGCGGCCCGGGGCGATCGACGCGTAGTGCGCCGGGTACGCCTGGTCGAAGTAGGTGCGGTTGAACAGGTTGTTCACGTTCAGCTGCAGGTCGAGCTTCTTGTTGATGCGGTACTGCGCCATCGCGTCGAAGCGCCAGTACGACGGCACCGCTCGCAGGTTCGCGGGATCGCCGAACACTTCCGACATGTAGAACGCGCCGCCGCCGACCGTGAACTTCGGCGTCACGTCGTAGTTCGACCACATCGTGAGGCTGTGCTTCGGCGTGTTCGGGAAGCGGTTGCCGTTGTTCGCCGCGTCCTTGCCGTTGTCGCGCAGCGCGCTCTTCATGTACGTGTAGCCGCCGAACACCTGCCACTGCTTCGTGATCTGGCCGGCGACGCCGAGTTCGAGACCCTGCACGCGCTTGTTGCCGACCATCGCGTACTGGTTGTTCGGCAGCGTCACGCGTGCGTTCGTCGTGTCGATCTGGAACAGCGCGGCGGTGAGTGACAGCTTGTCGTTCAGCACGTTCCACTTCGTGCCGAGCTCGATGCTGCGGTTCTTCTCGGGAGACAGTTGATCGGCGTTCGGGCCGACACCGCCGCGGCCCGGCGTGAGCGACTGCGTTTCGCTGCCTTCGCCGAGCAGCATGCCGGCCGGCGTCGACGACGTCGCATACGACGCGTAGATGCTGCCGTTCTGCGTGGGCTTGAACACGAGGCCGGCCTGCCAGTTCACGAGCGTGTCGTCGCGCGTATAGGTTTTGCCGCCGTTGGCCTTGGTGTCGGTGAAGCGGGTCGAGTAGTCGTCGACGCGCACGCCGGCGTTGACCTGCCAGCGCGGCGTGATCGCGATCGTGTCGAAGCCGTAGATCGACTTCGTCGTGGTGCGTGCATGCGCGTAGTCGTTGTTGCGCGTGATCGAACCGGCCCACGGGTCGTTCGGGTTCGGCGACCACAGGCTCGTGCAGTTGTAGCCCGATGCGGCGCCGATGCCTTTCTGGCAGACCTTGCCGGTGTCGGTCGCGACGTTGTAGCTGTCGCGCTTGCCCCATTCGCGCGTCAGCTCGACGCCGGTCGTGAAGCTGTGCTTGAACGGGCCGGTGCGGAACTCGCCGAACAGCTCGGTCAGGTTCGCCAGGCTGTTGATCGAGCTGTCGCGGTTGTTGTTGCGGCGCCAGACCTTGCCGTTCACCACGTTGCCCTGGCTGTCGTCCGGCTGGGTCCAGATGTAGTCCTGCGTCGATTCCGTGTAACGCGTGGTGTTGCGGATCGTCAGCGCCGACGTGATGTCGTGCTCGATCTTGATCGTGCTGATGTCCGACGTGGTCTTGCGGAAGTCGCGGTCGATCAGCCCGTAGAAGTTGTGGCGGTCGACGGGGGCCGGATAGATCGTGCCGACGTTCGCCGGTTTGTTCGACGCCGTATAGAAATACGGGATGCCGCCGTCGGGCATGTCGTCGGTCGACAGGTGGTAGTAGCTCGCGGTTACGCGCGTCGGCGTGCCGAGGCCGAACGCGATCGACGGCGCGACGCCCCAGCGCTCGTTGTTGACGGCGTCGCGGCCGGCGACGTCGTTGTTGTGGCTCATCAGGTTCAGGCGGAACGCGGCGTGATCGGCGAATTGCCAGTTGCCGTCGGCCGTGAAGCGGCGATAGCGGTCGGTGCCGAGACCCGCGCTCGCGGCGGCGGTGGTGCCGAGGTGCGGGGCCTTCGTGATCAGGTTGATGCTGCCGCCCGCGCCGCCGCGGCCGCCGTATGCGCCGTCGGAGCCCTTGGTGATCTCGATGCGTTCGGTATTGAAGATCTCGCGTGTCGTGGCGCCCGTGTCGCGCATGCCGTCGACGAACATGCTGCCCTGCGTGTCGTAGCCGCGGATGAACGGACGGTCGCCGAGCGGGTTGCCGCCTTCGCCGGCGCCGAACGTGATGCCGGGCACGGTGCGCAGCGCTTCCGTCAGCGTCGACGCGCCGCTGTTCTGGATCAGCTCCTGCGGGATCACGGTGACGGATTTCGGCGTGTCGACGAGCGGCGCGGTGAATTTCACGGAAGCGGAGAAATCGGCCTTGTAGCTGTGCTCGGCCTTGCCCTGCACCTCGATCGGCGCGAGATGGCCTTCGGTGCCGGTCGGGGCGGGCGGCGGCGTGCCGTCCGCCGCGAATGCCGGGCTGGCGGCGAGCACGCTGCACAGGGTGGTGAATTTACCGAGCTTCAGCTCGTCGGGACGTGACTTCATGGTGCGCTTCGACCTCGCGGTGTGGCCCCGGGGCGGTGCGCTGCGGAAATGTGCACGCCGTCGGGAATTATTACGATTTGTTTTCAGGCGGCATTCTATGTAATTTCATCGTGAATGAGAAGCGTTCTTGTTCTCGTTTGTTAGGGAATTGTTGACGAATGTGACGGGGTCATTGCGGAGGGAAGATTGGCCGAATGACCAGATAGGAAGGGCTTGTCGGGCCGGTTAGAGTCGCAGTGTCGCGATTCACTTGGTATGACAGCAAAATGCTAATATGACTGCATTGAAAGCAATCTTGATGAGGCGCACCATGCCGGTGATCACCGTCCGAAATCTGTCCGATGAAGTGCATCGAGCACTTCGCATTCGCGCGGCCCAACATGGGCGCAGTACCGAAGCCGAGGTGCGCGACATTCTCGAACAGGCCGTTCTTCCGGGCGGGCGGCTCAAGCTGGGAACGATGCTGGCGGCAATCGGGCAGGAGGCCGGCGGATTCGATTTCGACGCCCAGCGCGACAAGACGCCTGCCGATCCGATGAGCTTCGAATGATCCTTGTTGATACGAATGTCATTTCCGAACCGCTACGACGCGAGCCGAACGCGGCCGTGATCGAGTGGCTCGATGCCCAGAATGTCGAAACCTTGTTTCTGGCTGCGATCAGTCTCGCGGAAATACGATTGGGCGTGGCTGTATTGCCGGAAGGACGCCGGCGAGAGTGGCTGCATCAGAGCATCGAGCAGCGCGTGCTGCCATTGTTTCGCGGACGAATCCTGCCATTCGACGATGCTGCGAGCAAAGCGTATGCGAGCCTTCGCGCACGCGCTCGTGCCGCAGGTGTCGCAATTGCACCATCCGATGGTTTTATCGCCGGCACGGCCGAAGCGAACGGCCTGATCGTCGCCACGCGCGATGTCACGCCGTTCGAGGCAATGGGAATTCGCGTAATCGACCCGTGGGCGCGCTAACGAGCCCACGGCTGCCGGCCCCGCAGGCTGCCCCGCAATTGAAAAACGCGCCGTGCGATGCGGCGCGTTCTGCTTCAGGCGAGCGCGCCGCCGACCTGAAACGACGGCAGGCGGGCGCGAGACCCCGGATGCGGTTCAATCGACGCCGTGAAACACCGCGTCCTCCGGCCCGAGGTATGCCGGCGGGCGCCACGTCGCGTCGCGCATCGAATGCTGGACGAGGTTCTCGACGCCGAGCAGCACCGCGAAGATCGCCATCCGCACCGGAATGCCGTTGTCGGTCTGACGGAAGATCGCGAGGCGCGGGTCGCGGTTCAGGTCGACCGACAGGTCGTTCGCGCCGGGCCGGCTGTCGCGCGGCAGCGGGTGCATGATCAGCGTGTCGGGCTTGCACACCGTGTCGACGAGCGCCTGGTTGATCTGGAAATCCGGCGTGTAGCCTTCGAACGACTCGTCGGTGAAGCGCTCCTTCTGGATCCGCGTCGCGTAGACGACGTCCGCGCCGCGCAGCCCGGCCGCGAGGTCGGTGGTCTGCTCGATCACGTGGCCGTTCGTCGCGATCTGGTCGACGATGTAGGCCGGCATCTCGAGCGTCGGCGGCGACACGAGCGTGAACTTCAGCCCGCGGTACAGCGCGAGCAGCTTGACGAGCGAGTGCACGGTGCGGCCGTACTTGAGGTCGCCGACCAGCGCGATGTGCGCGCCGTCGACGATCTTGCCGAGCCGCGAGAACTCGCGCTGGATCGTATAGAGATCGAGCAGCGCCTGGCTCGGGTGCTCGCCGGGGCCGTCGCCGCCGTTGATCACGGGCAGGTTGGTCGCGCGCGCGAACTCGGCCACCGAGCCTTTCTCCGGGTGGCGGATCACGAGCGCATCGACGTAGCCGGCCATCACGCGGCTCGTGTCGTAGATCGATTCACCCTTGGCCATCGACGAGAACGTGAAGCCCGTCGTGTCGCACACCGAGCCGCCGAGCCGGCAGAAGGCGGCGCCGAACGACACGCGCGTGCGCGTGCTGGCTTCGAAGAACAGGTTGCCGAGCACGGCGCCTTCCAGGACGCGCGAAATCTTGTGGCGGCGTGCGATCGGCTGCATCACGTCGGCCACGCGAAACAGCGCCTCGACCGATTCCCGCGAGAACTGGTCGACCGACAGCAGTTGCGGCTTGCCCTCGAAAAAGAACTGCTTGGCGAGCCCTTGATTATCTACGCTTTGCGTATAGCTGCCGCCTTCCGGTGCCGAGCGCTCGACGATTTCCGACACGAAGCGCTCGACGATCTCGGGCATCCCGCGCGATTCCTGCGAATCGTCGGGCAACAGCCAGGTGTCCAGCGCGCGCCGGCTGACGCCGATGCGATTGGCGAACGCTTCGCGGGTCATGTTGAGGCGGCGCATCGCGTCGCGGAGGAAGGCTTGCTGGGGAACGGTCATCGGCGGCTCCTGGCGGAAAATATACGCGGTGCGTATATTAGTTCCTGGCGCGTTGAAGTCAAGAAAAATCTGCGCGAACCGGCTGTGTGGCCCGTGTGACGTGCGGCGGGTTCGTAGTGGCGCGTCGCGGCCGTCTCCGTATAATCAGGTCAGGCCCCGTGCCCGGCGTCTTGCCGGGCACGGGGCCGCATACGATTCGCCCGTCGGGCTTGTTGATTCGAAGGAGAATGAGAATGACGCGTACGATTGCTGCAATGCTGCTGGTGGTGACCGCCGCGCTCGCCGGTTGCAACACGGTCGCCGGCGTGGGCCAGGATATTTCGAAGGGTGGCCAGGCGATCAGCGATACGGCTGAAAAGGCCAAGTAAGCCGGCCGGTTTCGGAATGCAGAAAGCGCCGGGCCGTCCCGCGATTGCGGGGCGGCCCGGCGCTTTTTTTTCGACCGGCGCCGACGCCGGCGGCGTCACGCGTGTTCGACGAACGCGTAGCGGCCTTCGATCTTGCGCGGCGTGAACCAGCCGTAGTCGGGGAACATCCGGTTACGCACGTACCAGACGTAGCCCACCAGCAACGCGGTGATCACGAGACTCGGCAGCGCGGTCGACGGATCGCGTCCGAGCTCGGCGATGGTCTTCGGCAACTGCAGCAGCGACAGCAGGATGAACGCGTGATAGGCGCCGACGCGATGGGTCGCGAAGCCCCAGATGAACAGCAGCGACAGCGGCACGGTCAACGCCAGGAACACGGCCACGATGCCGGTGCCGGCGCCGCTTGCGAAGAAGTAATACGCGAGCACGAGGCTGATCGCCAGTTGGGCGATACCGAGCGCGACCAGGATCCGGACGTGCACCTTGTTCTTGCGGCAGCGCTCGGGGTCGGGGCGCGATGCGATCAGGTGCGCGAGCACGCGATCCTTGAGCCCCTGCCCGGACAGTTCGGCAAGCGCGTCGGCCTTCCTCGTTCCCGCGGAGAGCAGCGCCGCGATTCTTGTTTTGGCTTCCTTCCTGTTCATTGCGCGTCGGATTGTTGTTCGATGGTTGTCAAAGGGGCCGGCCACGCGAATATTGCATCTTGCGGGGTGGTGCGCAATCGATTTGCGGCACGCGGACACATTCCTACAGTGGCCGGGGCGCGGGCCACGGCGATGTGACGGGAGGAAGTGGCCGCCGTTGCCGCGATCCCGCGATGACCGCAGTCAGTCGGCGGCGGTTTGAGCGGGGGTGGGCGCGGGGCTGGCTGGCCGGGCATCGTGCGTGTCGACGAGCCGCTCGCGCCGCCGCGTCGCGCCGACGAGCATGCCCGCGACGACGAGCGCGATGCCGGCGACCCGCGTGACGTTCAACGTTTCACCGAACAGCGCGACCGCGAACAGCACGGCCGAGACCGGCGCGACCGCCGTGAACAGCGCGGCCTCGGTTCCGCTGGTGCGCGCCGAACCCGCGTACCAGCACAGGTAGCCGAGCACGGTCGGCACCAGCGCGTAGTAGGCGATTGCCGACACGGCGCCGACAGTCCAGCCGTCTGCGACCGCGTGCCATTCGAATACAGCCGGCACGAGCGCGAGCACGAAGCCGAGGCCCGACATCGCGGTGGACAGCGCGAGCGGCGGCAGCGGCGCGGCAAGGCGCCGGTTGAGCAGGATGAATACGGCTTCGCATGCGACGGCGGCCAGCACCAGTGCATCGCCGGCAAGCGTCTGGAGCGACGGCAGCGCGTGGCCGGGGGCGAACGTGACGAACAGCACGCCGGCCGTGGCGAGCGCGGCGGCCGCCCAGTCGCGCGGCGTCTGCCGCTCGCGCAGCACGACGGCCGCGATCAGCGTCGACATCGCGGGCAGCGTGCCGAGCATCACGCCTGCGTCGAGCGGCGACGACAGCTTCGTGCCGCTGATCAGCAGCACCGTGTAACCGACGCCGCCCGCCGCAGCCTGGATGACGAGCAGCACGCCGTCGCGGGTGGAAATGCGTGGCCAGCGCATTCGCTGCGCGCGCATCAGCGCGAACAGCAGCGGTGTCGCGATCAGGAAGCGCAGCGCGGTGGCCGTGAACGGCGGCAGGCCGCCTGCCGCGAGACGGCTCGCGATGACGGTGCTGCCGACGCCCGCCATCGCGGCGGCGAGATAGAGATAGCCGATCAGTCGTGTCTTCATGCGCCGCATCGTCGCGTGTGGCGGCATCGCGCGTCTTGAACGAAATTGCAGCGGGCGCGGGTGCGTCGAGGGCCGTGCGTGGGGCGTTGCGCGCGTTCGTGCAGACTGCTGCCGAAGCCGAAGCCGAAGCCGAAGCCGAAGCCGAAGCCGAAGCCGAAGCCGAAGCCGGAGCCGAAGCAGACGCAGACGCAGACGCAGACGCCCGAGCCCAAGCCGAGCCCAAGCCGAGCCCAAGCCGAGCCCAAGCCGAGCCCAAGCCGAGCCAGCCGTCGTCGACGTCGGGGCCCGCCTTCGATCGCCTTGCGACCGATCGCGTTGCGCGGGGCCCGACGTCAACCAGCCTGCGTAAACCTCCCAGGCGTGATCCCGAACTGGCGCGCGAACGCACGCGTCAGGTGGCTCTGATCGGCAAAGCCGGCTTCGGCCGCGGCATCGGCGATCGGCAGGCCGCTGGCGAGCAGCGCGCGTGCCAGCCGCGCACGCGACTGGATCAGGTAGGCATGCGGTGTGATGCCGAGCTCGCGGGCAAACCCGCGCAGCAGCTGGAAGCGGCTGACACCGCTCAGGCCGGCCAGCTCGGCGAGCGAAACGGGGGCGGCCGGTGCCGCGTCGAGCCGCTCCCGCGCGATGCGGATCGCCGGTGCAACGCCCGCCGTCGGCAGCGTGCGGTTCGCGTGCCGGGCGAGCAGCCCGACGACGAGCATCACGAGTGCCTCGTCGCGGGCAAGCGGCCGGGATTCCCCCGCGACGATGCACGCATGCAGCCGGCCGACGGCGGCCGTGAGCCGCGCGTCGCGCACCGCCGGATGCGCCAGCTCGATGCCGCCGAGGCCTTCTTCCGCCGCGACGCCCGCGACCAGCGCGGGCGCGAGATACAGCATCCGCCAGCGCCGGCCCGTGCCGGCCTCGATCGGCGAACCGTCGTGCATCTCGCCCGGGTTGACCATGATCGCGTCGCCGGCCAGGGCGTCGACCTGCCCGCGGCCGCTCCACGACCGGTGCGCGCCGCTGACGATCACGCCGACCCCGAATTCGTCGTGCGCGTGGCGCGGAAACGCGCGGTCGGATTCGAGGCTGATTGCCTCGATGCCTTCGCCGGTCCGTCGGTAGTGGGTGACGCGGTGCATGTGCGCTCCTCGCGCCGGTCGCGGCGCGGATTTCGTGCACTTTAGCGCGTTCCGGCGCCGCGCGCCCTTCATCCTTTTGGCCGATACCGCGCATCGCGCGCAGCCCGCACCATGTGCACATGAGCAGCGTACACGGCCCGCCGGGCCTGAAGCTGCGCGGGAGACGGCAGGTGGAACGACAGGATCCGGTATTCATTCAGGTTGGCGCGCTCGCGGACGGCTTCGCGCCGGAAGCGAACATCCTCGCATCCGTCGATGCGCTCGCCGGGCATACGCTGACGCTCGGCGACGCGTCGGGGGCATGGCGGGTCTACATGTTCGAGCCGGGCGCGCTGCAGTGGCGCGACGCGGCGACCGACACGGGCGGCCGCGAGCCGTGCCGCGTGACGCGGTTGCGCAACGGGCTGTACTTCGTCGACTACATCGATTCGTCAGCCCGCGCCACGTCGGTCAGTCTCGTGATCGATCTCGACAACGGGGTATGGACGTCGGTTGTCGGCACGCTGCCGACCGAATCCGACACGCGTATCGACGCATTCACGCGGGTTGCGCGCGGGCTGCCGCTGACGGGCGTCGAGGCCGGCTTCCGGCACGGCACGCTCGGCGGCCATACGCAGCCGGGGCCGCTGCACGGGCCCACGCGCGAGCTGATCGGCAAGCGGACGATGTACCGCTACAGCCCGACCGAATGCTACGAGCACATCTACCTGAACGAGAACTTCTACGCGTGGCAGTGCCTGCAGGGTGTCGAAGGTGGGCTGGCCGATGTCGACCGCTGCCATTACTTCAGGATTGCAGAGGAGCTGTATCTGTTCGTGTGGCGCGAAAAGGTGGTGCCGACGCTCGGCGTCGTGCTGATCGACCTCGCGCAGCGCAAGACCGACGGCAAGATCTTCGGCTACCAGGGCGGCGATTTCGGCACGCTGTCGAACTTCCCGATCGGCGCGCATGCGCAGGTGCTGAACGACACCGTGCATCCGCTCGACGGCGGGGCGCAGCGATGAATGCCGTGCCGGGCAGCGGCCGCCTGCGGGCGGATTTCAGCGGGCGCGTCGTGCTCGTCACGGGCGCCGCGCAGGGGATCGGCGCGGCGATCGCGCGCCGTTTCGCGGAATCCGACGCGTTCGTCGCGCTCGCCGACCTGAACGGCGAGGCCGCCGCCGCGCAGGCCGACGCGCTCGCGAGCACGGGCGGCGAGGCGCGCGCCTATCGGGTGGATGCGGCCAGCCGCGACCAACTGGGCGCGCTGGTCGCGGCAGTCGAGCGCGATGGCGGCCGGCTCGATGTCGTCGTCCACAATGCCGCGTATTTTCCGCTGACGCCGTTCACGCAGATCGACGAGCCGACGCTCGACCGGACGCTGTCGGTCAACCTGTCGGCGCTGTTCTGGCTCGCGCAGGCCGCGTTGCCGGCCTTCGGGCGCGCGGGGGCGGGGCGGCTGCTCGTCACGTCGTCGGTGACGGGGCCGCGCGTCGTGTATCCGGGGCTCGCCCATTACGCGGCGTCGAAGGCCGGCGTGAACGGCTTCATTCGCGCGGCGGCGCTCGAGCTCGCACGCCACAACGTGACGGTGAATGGTGTCGAACCGGGAATGATCCGCACGCCGGCGGCAGGCAATCTTGGCGATGCGTCGGTCGCCGCGCAGATCGCGCGCGACATTCCGCTTGCGCGGATGGGCGAGCCGGAAGATATCGCGAACGCGATGCTGTTTCTCGCGTCGGCCGATGCCGCGTACATCACGGGGCAGACGATCGTCGTCGACGGCGGTGCGACGTTGCCCGAGAGCGGGGCGGTGCTGGGCGGCGAGTGACGGCTGGCCGGGTAACGCGCCGCGGAACGGGGTGGCTCCGGCGGCCTGCCGCGCGTTCACGCAGCAGGCTCGGCATGTTCCGTCGGGGGCATCTTCGCGAGCGTCAGTCCGGCATGCCGTCATGGTCCCCGAGCGGCCTGGCGGGCCAGTCCACCCAGCGGTCCGCACGGGTAAGCTCGTACGCCTCGTTCTTCGGGTAGCGGATGCGGTTGTCGTCGCGCGGGCGTTCGCCGATCACCATCAGCCTGACTTCGTCCTTCGTGTTGTTGATGAAGGTGTGACAGATGCCGGTGCCCGCCGGAAATGCGACGGAATCACCTTCGGCAACGGGGTGCAGCACGCCGTCGATCCAGACATCGGGCTTGCCCTCGAGCACGTACACGAACTCCTGCTCGGTGCTTTCGGCATGCGGATATGACGTCCGCCGACCCGGCAGGAGCCTCACGTGATGAATGCCGATACGGGTGATGCCGAGTTCGGCGGAAAGCGGTGCGTCCAGCGCCATCGGCTCGGTGTCGCCGCGATAGCAATGCGCTTCCGGTTCTTCGAGCTCGGTCCAGTGCTTGATGAAATCGGGGCGGGTCATTGGATGCTCTCCTTTCGGGGGATGTCGACTGTGGCGATTCGCGCGCCGGCGTCGGCAGCGGTTTGCGCCCTATCTCGGCGAATGGACCTCGGCCGACAACTTGCCGGCCGATACGAAACGACGGTTGCACGTCGCGGCCGCCGGGCGGCGGGACGTGCGGCCCGGATGCCGCCGGCGAAGCGATCGGCGACATCCACGGCATTTTGCGACGAACCTGTTTGCGTTGTGGAAACGACGTGCGAGACGCGTGTATGCCTCCCGCCGCGTACTGCCGCGACTACAGCCAGCCGTTGCGGATGAACTCGACGATCGAATAGCGGCGGTGCTCGAGATCGTGCTGCCGGACGGCATCGACGATGCGCGATACGCCATCCGCATAGGGCGTATCGCCCACCACGCGCGATTCGAACTGCAGGCTGCACGCACCGTCTTCGATGCGTATCCGGTGAATCGCGTGGCGGCCGAGCTGATCGTCGGCGACGGCGAATTCGCTGCGCTGCACGTCCGGGTCGCGCACGGAGCGGATGTCTTCCGGCGGCACGCCGAGCGACTGGCCGATCCCGACGGCCGTGCCCGGGACGGACGTCTTGCCGGCCTGGTGCGACTCCGTCAGGCTGATCCGGCAGTCGTGAAACAGATGGCCGCTGGTTTCCAGCATGCTCATGAACTTGAGCATCAGGATGTTCGTGTTCGGACACAGCACGATCGGGAAAGCGTACGAGCCGGTTTCGAGCACGGAGCCGGTGGACAGCTCGACGAGCGGCGCCGCGGTGGCCTCGCAGAACGCGATGACGTCAGGGAGTTCGCGGCCGGAACCGGCATGCACGACGATCGAGCGGGCGTCGGTATGCCGGGCATCGCCATGTCGGGCGTCGCTACGCTGCGCATCGTGGTGCGTGCTGTCCGACCACGCCATCACGCGACAGGTTGCGGGGTCGAGCCGGTGCGCGCCGAGCAGTTCGCTGGCCAGCTTGCCGGTTCCTACGACGAGTACTTGCATGGCATTGACGGGTTGAGGTTCGGAATTCGTTCAGGACGGGAAATGGCGCCGGCCGTCGGGCGGCCCGGCACGGTCGCGGCGCGTGCCGCCGCAGCGGCCTCGCGCATTATGCCCGGCCGCCCGCGTGCGCGCCCGCCGGGCCGCGCAGGCGGCGAGCGGTGCGTCAGCTCGCCGACACAGTCGGCAGCCACGCGTTCGCCGCATTCTGCGTGGCGAGCTGCTTCGCGATCGAGCGCGCGAGTCGATCCGTATCGGACGCCACCGTGTCGTGCTTCGCTTCCGACACGCCATGCAGGCCGGCGCCGACCGCTGCCGACGTCGCGAGGCGGCCGGCCGCCGCGCCGACCCCGGCGGTTTCCACCATGCCGGGCAGGTGGCCGCTGTTCGCGCTGGACGAGAACGTGCCGAGCGGTTGCGGCGCGCCATGCGCCGGCCGGAACAGCACGGTGACCGATGCCTTCACTTCGCTCTTGCCCGCCCCGAGCCCGATCAGGGTGCGGCGGCGGCGGTTGCCGGCGTCGATCGACTCGAACCGGCCTTCGATCACCAGCGCGTCGCGGCCGTCGGGCACCGGGCCGCGCAGCGCGGGGATGCCTTGCGACCGGAGTTCGCGCACGAGCGCGTCGGCGAGCCGCTCGCGGGTCGTCAGCGCGCTCTGCTGGCGTTGCACGTCGGCGGACGAACCGCTCGCGAGGGTCGTGAGCTTGCCGATCATGCCGCCGTCGACCTTGACGTCGGTCGTGTCCACGTCGAACGCGGACACGTAGACGACGTCCGCGCGAACCTGCGGCTGCGTGCGGGCCGCCGGCGCGGCGGTCACGGCGGTGGTCGCGGTCGATGCGCAGCCGGTCATCGCGAGTGCGCCGGCGATCAGCGCGACGCTCGTCAGACGTTTGGCGTGGGTGGCAAGTGTGTGAAGGGAAGTGAGCATGTCGATCTCCGAGGCCTGGATGAAGTTGCCGATACTGTCGCGGCATTCAGGAACGCGAACGATCGGAAGCGGGGCGTGATCGCTGGCGAGGGAGAGGTTTCATGCCGTTGCGCAACACGCAGGCGCAAGTATGCGGAGGCCGGGCGTGATGCGCCACGCAGGAATTATGTCGGCGCATGTCACGTGCCGCCGCGCGCGGGCACGCTGGGCCGTCGGATCGTCGGATCGTCGGATCGTCGGATCGTCAGATCGTCAGGCAGTAAGGGAGTAAGGGAGTAAGGGAGTAAGGGAGTAAGGGAGTAAGGCGGTAAGGCGGTAAGGCGGTAAGGCGGTAAGGCGATAAGGCGATAAGGCGATAAGGCGATAAGGCGATAAGGCGGACAGAAGGACAGAAGAACCGTCGAGCGGCCACTCAACCCGAAAGCCCCCGCCGCGCCTGCCCGGACGAATCGAGCGGCAGCGCGACGACGGCCTCCAGGCCGCCGCCGTCGCGGTCGCGGAACGTCAGCGAGCCGCCGTGCAGGCGGGCGATCCGCTCGACGATCGCGAGGCCCAGGCCGGTGCCGCCCGCATGGCTGCGTGCGTTCGCACCCCGGCTGAACGGTGCCTTGAGCCGTTCGAGTTCGGCCGCGCCGATGCCGTTGCCGCGATCGCCGACCACCGCATACGCGATCCCGCCTTCGGTCCACGTGCGCACGCCGAGGCCCGTGCGGCCATAGACGACCGCGTTCTGCATCAGGTTCATCAGCAGCCGCATCAGGCTGATCGGACGAAACGCGAACATGGGCACCTCGCCTTCGTCGAATTCGAATTCATGGCCGAGCCCTGCGAAATCCGCGACGAGCTGGCCGATCAGCGCGTTCAGGTCGCCGGTTTGCGGCGTTTCGCGCTCGCCGCTGCCCGCGTAGTCCATGAATTGCTGCAGGATCGTGTCGATCTGGTCGAGATAGTGCTCGGCCGATGCGGTGAGCGCGTCGTGCGTGCCGCGCGGCAGCGCCATCGCGATCGCCAGGCGCAGCTTGGTGAGCGGCGTGCGGATGTCGTGCGACACGCCGGCCAGCATCAGCGAGCGGGTCGCTTCCGCCTGCTGCAGTGCGTCGGCCATCTGGTTGAAAGCGCGGCTCACGTCGGCGATTTCGGTCGGGCCGTCGGTGGGCAGCGGCGGCGGGCGCTCGCCCGCGCTGACGCGCTGCGCCGCCCGCGCCAGCGCGTCGAGCGGCCGGTTCAGGTGGAGCTGGATCAGGTAGCCGGTCAGCGCCGCGAGCAGCGCCAGCCCGATCGACAGCACGAGGGCCGTCGTGATGCCGCTCGCCTGCGCGTCGGCGGCCATCGGCAGCGGCACCCAGACAGGCGAGCCGGCCGCGTGCAGCCGGATCCACAGGCGCTCGTCGTCGCCGGATTGCCAGCGCGCAGGGAGGTCCGGCGGCAGGTGGCGTTCCAGTGCCTGCATGAACACGTCGCGCTGCCAGGTGCGGAAGAAGGCTGCCAGGTTCGGCGCTTGCGGCGGTGCGGCCGGCGGCAGCGCGGCCTGGCCGCCGAACTGCGCGACGGCCGTGCGGCCGGCATCGGGCGGCAGGCTGGCGAGCGTGCGGTCGAGCAGCTGCACGTAGTCGGCGAAAACGATCGAGGCCCGCTCGATGCGCGGGCGTTGCACGTAGTGCAGCAGCACGGTGAGCGAACAGGCGAGCGACAGCGCGACGAGCGCCACCAGCAGCGCGATGTTGCGCGCGAGCAGCGAGCGCGGCAGCGGGATGCGCATCACGGCTCGATGCCGGCCACCAGCATGTAGCCGATGCCCCAGACGGTCTTGATGAAGCGCGGCTTGGCGGGATCGTCCTCGACGATCTGGCGCAGCCGCAGGATCTGGACGTCGACGCTGCGGTCGAGTGCGGCATGGTCGCGGCCGCGCGCGCGGGCGAGCAGGTTCTCGCGGCTCACCGCGCGATTCGGCGACGAGCCGAGCGCGTGCAACAGCAGCATCTGCGCCGAATGGATCTCGACGGGCGTGCCGTCGCGCATCAGCGTCTGCTGGCCGACGTCGAACGTGAACGCGCCGAAACGCAGGCGCTGCGACGTGACCGTCGGCTCGCCGGCCGCCATCTTCTGCCGCCGCAGCAGCGCGCGGACGCGGGCCACGAGTTCGTCGGGGAGAAACGGCTTCGCCAGGTAATCGTCGGCGCCCGTCTCGAGGCCGACGACCTTGTCCGCGGCGTCGCCTTTCGCGGTGAGCATCAGGATCGGCAGCGTCTGGCCTTCGGCGCGCAGGCGCCGGCACACGCTCAGGCCGTCCTCGGGCTCCATCATCAGGTCGAGCACCAGCAGGTCGTACGGCTCGCGCTGCAGCAGGCGGTCGAGCCGCTTGCCGTCGGCGACCGCGCGGACCTGGAAGCCGTGGCCGGTCAGGAAGCGCTGCAGCATGTTGCGCAGCTCGGCTTCGTCGTCGAGCACGACGATCCTGCAGGACTGTTCCATCGCTTGCCTCCCGGTGCGTGCGCGGCCGGATCGTCGTGCGGGTTCAACGGGCCGCCATGCGCTGGCGCATGAAACCGGCGAGCTGCTCGAGCGTGACGTAGCCGTTGTGCTGCGTATCGATTTCGTCGAAATGCTGCGCGACCATCGGCATGCCCGCGGCGGCCTGCTCGCGGGTGAGCCTGCCGTCGTGCGTCGTGTTCGCGCTGGCGAAGCGGGCCTGCAACTGCATCAGTGCGCGTTCGACGCGTGCACCGCCGTTCGCCGCGCCGGGCGGCACCTGCTGTGCCGACGCTGCTGCTGAGACGATACACAAAACGACGACGGCAATCATCTTCTTGATGGACTTCATGGGGTTTCTCCTTGCGTGGCCGACGGTCTGCGCCGGCCGGGTGGTTGATGAAACGGATGGAACACGAAACAGACCGGAGCGGGGCCGGGTCATGCCCAGTGCGCGGGCACCCACACGCGGCCGGCCCAGTGGCCGGGCACCAACACGACGGCGCGCGGCGGGTGGGCGACATACACGGCGCGCGGGGCGACGTACACGGTACGCGGCAGCGGCGGCGCGAGGTACAGGACCTTCGGCGGCGGCGGCGCGACGTAGACGACGCGCGGCGCGGGTGCGACCACGACGGCCTTCGGCGGCGCAACATGCACGACCTTCGGCGACGGCGTGACGACGACGGCGGCCGGCGCGGGCGGCGGGGGCGTGACCACGACGGCGGCAGGTGCCGGTGCCGCGACAGCGACCGTGGCGGCGGGCGGCGGGGGCGTCACGACCACCGCAGCGGGCGGAGGCGGTGCGACGGGCACAGGCACCGGCACCGCGGCAGGAACCGGCACCGTCCCGCCGGCCACGACGACCGCGCCGCCTGCCGCCGTGCTGCCGTGGATCACCGTCGTGCCGCCGGTCGAGACGGTGCCGCCGTGTACGACCGTCGAGCCCCCCGACGTCGTCACGACGCCCGGCGCCACGCGCGTCGCGCTGCCGGAATGCGTGACGCTTGCGCCGTCGGTGCCCGTCACGGTGCCCGAACGCGAGCAGGTCGAGCCCGCGCAATTCGTCGACGCCGTATGGCTGGCCGTGTTGCCGTTCGATCCCGTGATCGTGCCGCTCGACGCATACTGGCCCGGGCCGTTGCGCGTCACGCTGCCCGATGTCGTGGCGCTGCGGCCGTCCGAGCCCGTGAGCGAACCGGTATGCGAGCAGGTGCCGTCCGCGCAGCTCGTGTCGCCGCTGTGTTCCACCGAGCGCCCGTTCGGGCCGACGGCCGTGCCGCTGTTCGAGAACTGGCCGGGCGCGGTGCGCGTGACGGTGCCGGTATTGGTCGCGATCCCGCCGCCGGGGCCGATCACGCCGCCCGCATGCGAGCAGCTGCCGCCGCCGCACGAACCGGCGTGCGCGCCGTTGTAGGTGCCGCGCGGGGTGTACGCGGTGCCGTGTCCGGACCAGCCGGCGAAGGCCGGCGCGCAGGCGAGGGCGAGTGCGGCGGCGGTGACGAGGAAGCGGGTTTTCATCGGGTGTCCTTGCGGTTCGTTTCGGTGCACGCGGTGGCGTGGCGACGGAACGAACTTTAGGGCGACGACACGCGCCCGTCGCGTCATAAAAGATGTCGCGGTGTTACACGTGTCGTGCTGTTTCGAGGTACGACGAATGCGTGCGCCGGCCGCGCCGATCGCGGGCATGCCGCGCCGGGCAAGGCTGCCGGCAGTGCGATCGCGTGAAGGCGGAGGGCGGCGGCGCGGGGCGGAACGTGGCGTGCGCGGCGCAAAACCGTGTCGCGACGACATGCGGCGACATATTTGCGGGCCGATCCAAGCGTGCGCCGTGTCGAGCCACGTCGCGCGAATTGAACGCATGCAGTTGAACGCATGCGGTACGCCACATGCGACCGGAACCGGCTTCTACGAAACATGAAGGGAATCGTCCGCCGTCGCATACCGTCCGAAGAATCGGCTTACGACCGGTAACGACTGTGCTCGCCTGTCGCGCAGGCTTGTCCATCGGCCCATGTCATTGTCATGTCTTGCACACCGTCGGCCGCCTTCGTCACGACATGCGGCGACACATTTCCCGCCGGAGATGCCCACGCGCCACCGCGAACCGGCCCGGCTCCAGCCGACAAGCGCATGTGACCGCCGCGCATCACCTGAATGCCGCCGACCGCGACGTACCGCGACATACGGCGACATATTTCCCGCGTGGTCTTTCCGTTCCGCGCCCACTACAGTGCGTTCCATCCGACGCGATGGCGGCCCGTGCCGCTCATGACGCGTCCGACTCAACCGAAGGAACGACCCATCATGCTCACTGCCACCGGAAAGCTCGCGTACTACGTCACGCTCTTCATCGTCGCCGTCTCGCTCGTCGAGGCGGCCGTGCTCACCTGGCGCCGCGCCCGCGGGCCCGAACCGTTCGACTGGAACGAGGTATGGCTGTCCCTCGCCGACCTCGCGGGCCGCAAGCTGCTCGCGCTGGTGCCGCTGTCGCTCGCCACGCCGGTGTTCGATTTCGCGTGGGCGCACCGGCTCTTCACGATCCCGCTCCACAGCGTCGCGCTCGCGCTGCTCGTGTTCGTCGGCCAGGAGTTCTGCTACTACTGGTATCACCGCGCGTCGCACCGCGTGCGCTTCTTCTGGTCGACCCATGCGGTGCATCACTCGCCGAACCAGTTGACGCTGTCGTCCGCATTTCGCCTCGGCTGGACCGGCAAGATCGCCGGCGCCGCGATGTTCTTCACGCCGCTTGTATGGCTCGGCGTGCGTCCGGAAGCCGTGCTCGCGATCCTGTCGTTCAACCTGATGTACCAGTTCTGGCTGCACAACACGTGGATGCCGAAGCTCGGCTGGCTCGAATACGTGTTCAACACGCCGTCCGCGCACCGCGTGCACCATGCGTCGAACCTCGACTACCTCGATGCGAACTACGGCGGCGTGCTGATCGTGTTCGACCGGCTGTTCGGCACCTATGTCGCCGAGCGCGCCGACGAGCCGTGCCGTTTCGGCCTCGTCACGCCGACCCGTTCGCGCAATCCGTTCGTCGTCGAACTCGAACACTGGGCGAGCCTCGCCCGCGACGTCGCGACGGCCCGCGACGTGTGGACGGCGATCCGCTTCGTGCTGCTGCCGCCGGGCTGGCGCCCGGACAACCAGGGCGAAACGACGGAGGAACTGCGCCGCCGCAGCCTCGTCGCCGTGCGCACGGATGCGTGAACGCGCTACGCTGTGTCGAATTGCCGGCCGCGCATGCGTGCCGCGGCCGGCATGACCCATGCAATACGCATCATCAGGCAACCCTCGATCCTGGAGAAAACATCGATGGAACACGATTTCAAAGGCAAGGCAGTCGCGATCACCGGCGGGTTCGGCCATCTGGGCGTCGCGACGGCCGCGTGGCTCGGCGCGCGCGGCGCACGCGTCGCGCTGATCGGCCGCGGCGCGGCCCCGGCGGCAGAGGCACTGCCCGGTGTGCCGGCCGACGCGCTGCGCATCGGCGGCATCGATCTGGTCGATCCGCAGGCCGCCGCGCGGGCGCTCGATACCGTGCAGCGCGAATTCGGCCGGGTCGACGCGCTGCTGAACATCGCGGGCGCATTCGTGTGGCAGACGATCGCCGACGGCGACGCCGCCACGTGGGACCGCATGTACGAACTGAACGTGAAGACCGCGCTGAACGCATCGAAGGCCGCGCTGCCGCACCTGCTGGCGAACCCGGCCGGGCGTATCGTCAACATCGGCGCGGGCGCGGCGTTCAAGGCCGGCGCGGGAATGGGCGCCTATGCGGCCGCGAAGGCCGGCGTCGCGCGGCTCACCGAGGCGCTGGCGGCCGAACTGCTCGACCGTGGCGTGACGGTGAACGCGATCCTGCCGAGCATCATCGATACGCCGCCGAACCGCGCGGACATGCCGGACGCGGATTTCTCGCGCTGGGTGCGGCCGGAACAGATCGCGGCGACGATCGGGTTCCTGCTGTCCGCCGACGCGCAGGCGATCACCGGCGCGTCGATTCCGGTGACCGGCCGCGTCGCTTAGTCCGGCGGGCTCGCGCTCGCGCGGCCGCCGGCCGTGCGTACAATGGCGCACCGGACCCACGCGAGCCCAGCCCGAGACCATGCATCAGCCCCATATCCTGATCGTCGAAGATGAAGTGGCGATCGCGGACACGATCGTCTACGCCCTCGGCACCGACGGCATGCAGACCGTCCACTGCACCCTCGGGCAGGCGGCGCTCGACCGCCTGCGCGATGCGCGCTTCGACCTCGTCGTGCTCGACGTCGGCCTGCCGGACCTCAGCGGCTTCGAGGTATGCCGGCGGCTGCGCACGTTCTCCGACGTGCCGGTGATCTTCCTCACGGCGCGGCACGACGAAATCGACCGGATCGTCGGGCTCGAGATCGGTGCCGACGATTACGTGGTCAAGCCGTTTTCGCCACGCGAGCTGGCGGCCCGGGTGCGCGTGATCCTGCGGCGTTTCCACCGGGCGGCCGCCCCCGAATCGATACCCGCGCCCGCGCCGGCACCCGCCGCGACAACCGCACCGGGCTTCACGGTCGATACCGATGGCGCGCGCGTATCGTGGCTCGGCCACGCACTGGATCTCACGCGCTACGAATTCGGGCTGCTGGCGCTGCTGGTCCGGCATCCCGGGCGCATCTATTCGCGCGAGCAGCTGATGGATCTCGTGTGGCACGAGGCCTTCGATTCGACCGACCGCACGGTCGACACGCACATCAAGACGCTGCGCGCCAAGCTGCGCGCGATCGACCCCGAGCGCGACCCGATCCGCACCCATCGCGGGATGGGTTATTCGCTGCAACCGTAACGACCGGCACCGCCCATGCATATCGGCCTGCGCATCTTCTTCGGCTTTTTCCTGATCGTCGGGCTGGCCGCGCTGATCACGCTGCGCGTGTTCGTGCAGGAGGTGAAGCCCGGCGTGCGCGAGGCGATGGAGGACACCCTCGTCGATACCGCGCAAGTGCTCGCGACGCTGGCCGCCGACGACATGGCCAGCGGCCATATCGCCGACGGCGCTTTCGCGCGGCAGCTCGCGCAACTTCACGAACGCCCGGTCAGCGCGAACGTGTGGGGCGTGCAGAAGAACGTGATCGGCTACCGCCTCTACATCACCGACGCGCACGGCATCGTGCGCTACGACTCGACCGGCCGCGCGCTCGGGCAGGACTATTCGCGCTGGAACGACGTCTACCGGACGCTGCGCGGCGAATACGGCGCGCGCAGCACGCGCAGCGATCCGAACGACGACAGCAGCACCGTGATGCACGTGGCGGCACCGATCCGGCGCGGCAACGAGATCATCGGTGTGCTGACGATCGCGAAGCCGAACCAGACGGTCGCGCCGTTCATCGCGCGCAGCCAGCGCAAGATCATGCTGTACGGCGCGCTGCTGATGGGCGGCGCGATCCTGATCGGCGTCGCGTGCACCTGGTGGCTGGTGGTCGGGCTGCGTCGCCTGCAGCGCTATGCGCGCGCGATTGCGGCGGGCGAGCGGGCCGAGATGCCGCTGCAGGGCGCGAGCGAGCTGGCCGAGCTCGGGCGTGCGGTGGAAAGCATGCATCAGCGGCTGGAGGACCGGCAGTACGTCGAGAACTACATCCACACGCTCACGCACGAGATGAAAAGCCCGCTGGCGGCGATCAGCGGTGCAGCCGAACTGCTGCAGGAAGACATGCCGGTTGCGAACCGCCGGCGCTTCACCGAGAACATCCGTCGCCAGGCCGGCCGCCTCGAACAGATGATCCGCAAGCTGCTCGCGCTCGCCGAAGTCGAACAGAAGCAGCGGCTGTCGGTGCGCGAACCGGTCGCGCTGCGGCCGGTGCTCGAACAGCTCGTCGACGATATCGAGCCGCGCGCGCGGCAGCGCGGCGTGAACCTGGCGATCGACGCGAACGACGCGGCCGACCCGGCGGTCGTCGAAGGCGATCCGTTCCTGCTGCGCCAGGCGCTCGGCAACCTGCTCGACAACGCGCTGGATTTCGCGCCGCGGGGCAGCACGATCCGCATCGCGCTCGAACGGCAGCCGGCGGGCAGGGCGCACGTCGCGATCGTGCGCGTCGCCGATGACGGCCCCGGCGTGCCCGACTACGCACTGGCGCGCGTGTTCGAGCGCTTCTATTCGCTGCCGCGCCCCGACGGGCAGGATCGCAGCACGGGCCTCGGGCTGTGTTTCGTCCGCGAAGTCGCGATGCTGCACCGCGGCCAGGTCGCGCTCGCGAACCGGGACGAAGGCGGCGCGTGCGCGACGCTCACGCTGCCGTCGGCGGCCTGATCGCGCTTCACGTTCGCCCCACATTCGCTTCACACCGGCTTCAATCGCCCTTCACCGGGCCGGCGCATGCTGGCGGTATCTTTTACTCCGGTACCTGTCGGCCATGAATCGAGTCCTGTTGTTCAAATTCGTGATCACCGCGTTGCTTGCGCTGCTGATCCTGATCCCGCTGCAGATGGTGCAAAGCATCGTGCACGAACGCTCCGCGTATCGCATGGACGCGCTGCAGAGCATCTGGTCGAGCTATGCGGGGCCGCAGACGGTGTCGGGGCCGGTGCTTGTCGTGCCTTACACGGAAGTCACGCGCGTGCGCGACGAGACGCCCGCCGGCGGCGCGACGAAGACGAGCCTGAGAAGCGAGACGAAGCGCCTGCTCGTGTTTCCGAAGACGCTGAACGTCGACGGCACGCTGACGACCAGCGTCCGCTATCGCGGCATCCACAAGGCGCTGGTGTACGAACTGACGAGCCGGTTGACCGGCACGCTGGCGTTGCCGGACCTGAAGAAGCTGCCGCAGGCGGACGGCCACGTGAGCTTCAAGGTCGACAACGCCTATGTCGCGATCGGCATCGGCGACATTCGCGGGCTGACCGCGCAACCCGACGTGCGTATCGGCGGCGCGCGTTTCGACGTGGAGCAGGGCACGCGGCTGGACAGCCTGCGCCAGGGTGTGCACGCGAACGTCGACCTCGCGGCGCTGGCCGAAGCAGGCGCGGGAGCAGGCGCGGGCGCGGGGTCGGTCGTGCCGTTCAGCATCGACCTGCCGCTGCGGGGCGCGGAGTCCGTCGCGTTCGCGCCGGTGGGCGACCAGAACGATTTCTCGCTGAAGTCGACGTGGCCGCATCCGAGTTTCGACGGCGCGTTCCTGCCGAACAACCGCACGGTCGATGCGCGCGGCTTCACCGGCAACTGGCGCGTGACGTCGTTCAACACGAAGGCGCGCGAGCAGATCGCGACCGGCAACGGGGAAGGCGCGATCGAAACGGCGTCGGTGTCGATGATCGAACCCGTGAACGTCTATCTGCAGGCCGAACGCGCAACGAAGTACGGCGCGCTGTTCGTGATGCTCACGTTCGCGAGCTTCTTCATGTACGAGCTCGTGAAGCGGCTGCGCATTCACCCGATCCAGTACACGCTGGTCGGCCTGTCGCTCGCGTTGTTCTTCCTGCTGCTGCTGAGCCTCTCCGAACACATCGCCTTCGCGTATGCGTATCTCGCGGCGAGCGGCGCATGCATCGGGCTGCTCGGCTTCTACCTGTCGTTCGTGCTGCACAGCGTGAAGCGCGGCGCGGTGTTCTCGGCGCTGCTCGCGGTGCTGTACGCGGCGCTCTACGGGCTGCTGCTGTCGGAAGACAACGCGCTGATGCTCGGTTCGCTGCTGCTGTTCGCGATCCTCGCCGGCATCATGACGCTCACGCGCCGCGTCGACTGGTATTCGCTCGGCGCCGCGTGGCAACCGTTGGCCGACAAGGCGGCCGCGGCCGCGGGCGCCGTGAAGCCGGGCGCGCAGGCGAAGTAGGCACGCGGGTGGCGAGGAAGCGCGTCGGTTGGCAATGCGACGGCCGGCGCGTCATCCGGCGCGGGACAGCCGCGCTTCACGCGCGCGGTGCGGGCCGGCGAAACCGCGCGAGCGGAATTTCGGCGACGGCGGTGATCTCGATCAGCAGGTCGGGATGGTAGAGACGTTCGACCTGGACGGTCGTCGTCACCGGATAGGGCGCGGCGAAATACGTGTTGCGGATGTCGCCGGCCTGCATGAAGGCATCGATGTCGGTCGCATGGTGGACGAGCGAGATCACGTCCTGCATCTGCCCGCCCATCGCGGCGAGCACGGCGCGGATGTTGTCGAGCGTCTGCCGCACCTGCATGCGCATGTCGCCGTGGCCGACCACCTGGCCGTCGCGGTCGAGCGCCACTTGCCCCTTCAGATGCACGATCCGGCCGTTGCCCTGGATCACGGCCATCGAGAACGCGCCGAACGGCGCCCAGACTTCCGGCGGATTCACTGCTTCGGCCATCACGCGGCTCCTGTGGGGCGGCGGCTGCACGGCTTGCGGCGAGCGGCCGCGCAACGGAGGCGCGCCGTCGACAGCACCGCTCGCTTCGTCGACAATCGCGCCATTATGGATGAACGAGCGGCGACGCATGGGGCGTTGTTCCGCGATCACGACGACACACATGGACGATATCCGCGTCATCAAGGATCGTGCGGCGCTCGACGGCACCGCGTACGTCGAACTCATGGGCGGGCCGTATGCGCGCACCTGCTGGAATGCCGGGTCGCTGTTCTTCGACGAGGAAGTGTTCGGGCTGCTCGAGGCGGCAATCGCGCGGCAGATCCCCGACTACGACCATTACGCGTTCAACGCCGTCGGCATGGCCGACTGGCTTGCGATCGTCGCCGAACTGGCCGACACGGGCAGGAGGCTCGGCAACGCCGCGCAGCGCACCGACGCGCTCGACCGGCTCGGTTTCATTTTCAGCGGATCGCGGCAGGCTTTCGTCGCGCGTCTCGACGCAAGCTGCGCCGCGCTGGCCGGCGTGATCGCGGAAGTCGACGCGTGGACACGCGACGTTCGGCTTCGCCACGACCAGGTGACGATCCTGGGGATGTGATGCAGCGTTTGCCGGGTGTCACCGCCGACAGGCCGGGCGGCATCCACTTATACTCAAGCTTTTCCGCCATTCGATTTTCGCCGTGCCCACGCCTGCCCCCACCGATCCGTCCATCGACGATCCGCGTCCGACCCCGCCCGTACAGCCCGAACTGGAAGACTGCTGCAACAGCGGTTGTTCGCCGTGCGTTTTCGACCTGTACGACGAAGCACTGGCGCGCTATCGCGTCGAACTGGCGGAGTGGGAAGCGCGGCACGCGCAGCGCAAGCCATGACGACACGCCCGATGCTGGCGAGCGGTGCGCATTTGCCGCGCGTCTCGATCCGCGCCGGCAGTGCGCACCGGTTCCGCGTCACGCGCCCGCATGCAGCCGCCGATGCAGCGGCCCGAGCATGGCCGACAGCGCGATGCACGCGAGCAGCACGGCCGTCAGCGCGAACATCGACGTTCTGAAGCCCTGCACATAATCGAGCGCGGCCGGATGCGTGCCGAGCCGGGCGAAGAACACGCCGCCGAGCGTCGCCGCGCCGACGGCCGCGCCGATCTGCAGCATCGCGGTGACCATGCCGGACGCCACGCCCGCGCGCGCGGTATCGACTTCCGCGAGCACGATCCGCACGACCGACGGCAGCACGAGGCCCTGGCCGACACCGATCGCCGCGATCCCCACATAGAAGCCGGGGCCCGGCGCGGCCGCACCGGCAAGCGCGGCGGCCGTCGCGACGCCGGCCGCGAGCATCGCGAAACCGAGCGTGAGCACGCGATAGCCGCCGAACCGGCCGACGAGTCGCGGCATCAGCAGCGGGCTCGACAGGAAGCCGAGCCCGAGCGGCAGGATCGCGAGCCCCGATGCGAGCGGCGACCAGTTCAGGCAGCCCTGCAGATAGATCCCGTAGCTCAGGAAGAACGCGCTCAGCGTATAGAACAGGAACGCCAGCACGAGCCCGAGTGCGACGACCGGGTTCCGGAACAGGCGCACGTCGAGCAGCGGATCGTGGCCGCCCGCGAGACGGCGCGCCTCGACCGCCAGCAGCGCGCCGAGCATCGGCAGCGCGCCGACTAGGCACGCGACCATCCAGAGCGGCCAGCCGGCCTCGCGCCCGTGCGTGAGCGGGTAGACGAGCATCAGCAGGAACAGCGACAGCAGTGCCATGCCGGGCACGTCGATGCGCTGGCCGCGCGGCGGCCGGCTTTCCGGGATGAAGCGCCAGCTGCCGACCAGCGCCAGGATGCCGATCGGCAGATTGACGAGGAAGATCGCGCGCCAGCCGAGCCCGAACGGATGCAGGCTGATCAGCGCACCGCCGCCGAGCTGGCCGATCACGGCCGCGAGGCCGAACACGAAACCGTAGAAGCCCATCACGCGCACCTGCTCCTGCGGGCTGAACACGCTGCGGATCGTCGCGAGCACCTGCGGCGCGAGGATCGCGGCGAACAGGCCCTGCAGCACGCGGCCGCCGACCAGCACCGCGCCGCTGCCGGCGAGCCCGCACAGCGTCGACGCGACGACGAAGCCGGCCATCCCGATCATGAACATGCGCTTGCGGCCGTACAGGTCGCCGAGCCGGCCGCCGGTGATCTGCACGACGGCGTTCGCGCACGCGTATGCCGACACGACGAGCTGCAGCTCGGCCGGGCGCGCGCCGATGCCGTCGCGGATGGCCGGCAGCGCCAGATTCACAATGAAGTAGTCGAGCGGCGGCAAAATCGCGCCAACCAGCAGGACCACCAGCGCCCAGCCGTGGTGGCTGCGCGGTGTCGCCGCGGCGGCCGTGCCGGCCGGGCCGCAGGGGGCAAGGGTGTCGTGGGTCATGGAAACCTGTCCGAAGAAACGAGGGCCGTATCCCAGCCGGACGCGGCGTCGTGAGCGCCGGTTCGGCCGGGGGCGGGCGATTGACCCCCATTCTGGGCGGTGGCAATGAATCGGAAAAGCGGGAATTGGTGGTAGCATCCATCGGGTTATTCGATGGATGGAGAAGGGCGATGCGCGGTTTCGACCTGGATCAGTTGCGTACTTTCGCGGCGGTCGCGGATGCCGGCAGCCTGACGGCCGCCGCGCCGCTGCTGCACCTGTCGCAGTCGACGGTCAGCGAGCAGGTGCGCAAGCTCGAATCGCGCGCCGGCGTGCCGCTGTTCGTGCGCAGCAAGCGCGGCGTCGAGCCGACCCCGGCCGGCTCGCGGCTGCTGCAGCACGCGCGGCGCATCGTCGCGCTGAACGAGGCCGCGTTCGACGAAGTGCGCGGGCAGGCGATCAAGGGCGAACTGCGCGTCGCGATCACCGATTACTACCGGACGAACGAAGTCGCGGGCCTGCTCGCCCGGCTGCGGGAGTGCTACCCGCAACTGAGCCTGCACGTCAGCGCGATGAAGAGCGCGGACATCGAGGCGGCGCATGCGCGGGGGCAGGTCGATCTCGGCGTGGTGATGAACCTGTCGAGCGGGCCGTTCCGGCCGGCGTCGGCCGATACGCGCTGGGTGCTGCGGCGCGAGCCGCTGTCGTGGGTCGCGTCGCCCGCGCTCGCCGAGCAACTGCCCGAGCCGTTGCCGCTCGTGCTGCTGCCGGACGACTGCATGATGCATCAGGTCGCGGTGCGCGCGCTCGACGAGCGGCATATGCCGTACCGGCTCGTGCACAGCGCGTCGGGGGTCGCGGGGCTGCAGTCGATGCTGGCGGCGGGGCTCGGTGTGGGCTGCCTGTGCGCGTCGGCGATCGGCGAGGGCATGATGCGGCTCGGCGCGAAATACCGTCTGCCGCCGCTGCCCGATGCGGTGTTTTCGCTGACGCCGCCGATGCCGGGCGAACGCGAAACCGTCACGCAGGCGCGCGAGGTGCTGTCGCGGCAATTGCTGATGTAGAACCGAGGAACCGTGGAACCGGGCCGCGCGATGCGCGGCGGCGCGTACCTGAGAGGCGCGCCAGGAGAAAAAAATGAACGACGAACTGCAACGCCAGATGGCCGCGAAGCTGCAGGATGCGCTGGAGCGCGTGGTCGACGAACGCTCGCTGATCCACTTCCTGCGCGTGCTCGGCCACGACTGGAGCATGGAGCGGCAGCTCGAGGCCGACCTGCCGCCGTCGCCGTATGCGCGCGCCGCGCTCGGCTGGGAAAACCACTCGATCGGCGAGTACCTGGACGCGATGGTCGACTGGGCCGAGGCATCGGAGGAAGGGCTGCGCTACTACGACCTGCCCGACAATCCGTGGCGGCGCATGGCGGACATCCTGTTCGCCGGGAAAAGCTACGAATAGCGCCGCTCGGGCGATTCGTTTGCTCCACGTTCGCCGCTTCGAATCGCTCAACGGCCCAACGGCTGAACGGCCCAACGGCTGAACGGCTGAACGGCTGAACGGCTGAACGGCTGAACGGCTCAACGGCTCAACGGCCCAACCGCCCAACCGCCCAACCGCCCAACCGCCCAACCGCCCAACCGCCCAACCGCCCAACCGCCCAACCGCCTATTCGACCGATTCGCCGTTCACATACGCACGCAGCCCGTCGGCCAGCGCATCGAACACCGCACGGCAGCGCGGGCTCGTGCGCAGGTCCTCGTGCATCACGACCCAGGTTTCCAGCTGCATCGCGGGCCCGTCCGGCAGCACGCGCACGAGCCGCGCGTCCCGTTTCGCGAGCCCGGTCTGGCAGAAGCCGATTCCGTAGCCGGCGCGGATCATCGCGAGCTGCGCCAGGTTGCTGTCGGTGCGCAGCGAGAACGCGTCGCGCTTCCACATCGGCATGCCGCGGCCCGCCGAGCGGATGAACGGCGTGACCGTGTCGAAGCCGATCAGCGCGTGATGCGCGAGTTCGTCGATCGTCGCGGGCGCCCCGTTGCGCGCCAGGTAGTCGTCGCGCGCATACAGCGCGACATCGATTTCGCCGATGCGTCGCGCCACGAGCGCCTCCTGCGCGGGCGGCGCCATCCGGACCGCGATGTCGGCCTCGCGCTTGAGCACGTCCTGGATGCGGTCGGTCGGCACCAGCTCGATGACGAGCCCCGGATGGTTGCGCCGCAATTGCGCGAGAACCGGCGGGAGCACTTCGACGGCGATCACGTCGCTGGCCGAGATCCGCACGATGCCGCGCACGCCGGCGCCGTGGCTCGCGGCCGCCCGCTCGAACGCGGCGGCCGCACTGCGCAGCGCCTCCGCATGGCCGCGCAGCGCGAGCGCCGCCTCGGTCGGCAGCAGGCCGGACGGCGAGCGCGTGAACAGCGTCTGGCCGAACGCGGCCTCGAGTGCCGCGACGTGGCGGCCGGCCGTCGGCTGCGTGATGCCGAGCGCCCGCGCCGCGCCGGACAGCGAGCCTTCCGTCAGCACGGCCAGGAAGGTGCGGTAGCGTTCCCAGTTCAGATCGGTGGTCATGCATAAATGTATAGCTGATCCATTGGGTTCGGCAATTCCTTGATAGCCTCCGGCGCGCCAGAATGCGTGTCATGACGGTTCATTCAAGGAGAGCGGCAATGACGAACCACGCAGGCGGGACGCAACGGCAGGCGCTCGTGCTCGGTGCAAGCGGCGGGATTGGCGGGGAAGTCGCGCGGCAGCTGCGCGATGCGGGCTGGCAGGTGCGCGCGCTGAAGCGCGGGCTCGACGCCGAGGCCGTGGAGCGCGACGGCATCACATGGATGCGCGGCGACGCGATGGACCGCGACGCGGTCGTCCGGGCCGCGCGCGGGTGCAGCGTGATCGTGCACGCGGTGAATCCGCCCGGCTACCGGAACTGGGCCGGGCAGGTGCTGCCGATGATCGACAACACGATCGCGGCGGCGCGGGCGGAGCAGGCCACCGTGGTGCTGCCGGGCACGGTGTACAACTACGGCGCCGACGCGTTTCCGGTGCTGCACGAAGATGCGCCGCAGCATCCGTCGACGCGCAAGGGTGCGATCCGCGTCGAACTGGAGCGCCGGCTGCAGGATGCGGCCGCTCAGGGCGTTCGCACGATCATCGTGCGCGCAGGCGATTTCTTCGGGCCGAAGCTCACCGGCAACAGCTGGTTTGCGGCGGGGCTCGTCAAGGCCGGGCAGCCGGTTGCGGCCATCAGCGTGCCGGGGCGCGACGGCGTCGGGCATCAGTGGTCGTATGTGCCGGATGCCGCGCGCACGATGGTCGAGCTGATCGAGCGGCGCGACACGCTCGAACCGTTCGCGCGCTTTCACCTCGGCGGGCACTGGGACGCGGACGGCACGCAGATGGCGGAGGCCGTGCGCCGCGTCGCGCAGCGGCACGGGCTGCGTCCGACGATGCGCAAGTTCCCGTGGTGGTTCGTGTGGGTCGCGGCGCCGTTCGTCACGACGCTGCGCGAATTGCTCGAAATGCGCTACCTGTGGCGCGAGCCGATCCGGCTGGACAACACGCGGGTGACCGCGCTGCTCGGCCGCGAGCCCGTCACGCCGCTCGATACCGCGATCGAGGCGACGCTGGCGGGGCTCGGGTGTCTCAAGTGAGCAACGGGGGGGCGCGAACGCAATCGCGTTCTGCTATGATCCGCGCTCCCTTCCTCGACGCTGCTGCAGGAAGGTACCCACGACCGCCGGAATGCCGGAGGCCGCGTCGTACCTTTTTCATTTTCAGCAGCGATGTCTACCTTTCCTCGTTTAAAAAAGGCCTTGCAACGGCAAGGCATCCGTGTCGACCATCACGCCGGCATCTATCACCTGCGCAATGAACTGGCGCAGGCGTCCGTCCTGTTGCCCGCTTCGCTCCCGCTCGAGGAGAAGGCCGTCCAGCAGTTGCTCGCGTTCGCGGCCGTCCGTTCGCCGGATGGCCATCAGCGCGTATGCAAGGCCTGCGCGACGCCGGACTTTCATCCGGGCGGGGTCGCGCCCGTCGGCTCGATCGTCGCGACCGACGACGCGTTCGTGATTCCCGCCGCGATCGGCACCGATATCAACTGCGGGATGCGTCTCGTCACCACGGGCCTCAAGCGCTCGGCGCTCGCGCCGTTCGAGACGGCGCTCGTCGAGCGGCTGACGCGCGCGATTCTCGCGGACCGGCGCGACGTGCCGGTCGGCAGCGATGCCTTCCGCGCGCTGTTCGACGCGGGCCCGGCGGCATTCGTCGATCGTGTCGCGTCGCAGGGGCTCTGGGCGCACGTCGACCGCGACCGGCTCATCGACGAACTGTCGTCGTGCATCGGCCTCGACCGGTTCGACGGCAGCGCGAAATACGCGCCCGACGCGCACGTCGGGTCGCGCGAGGTATTCCGCGACCCTTGCCTCGGCACCCCGGGCTCGGGGAATCATTTCGTCGAACTGCAGGTGGTCGACGCCGTGCTCGACCGGCATGCGGCCTACCGGGCGGGACTCGCGAAGGACGACGTCGTCGTGATGATCCACAGCGGTTCGCGCGATGTCGGCTTCTACGTCGGGCGACGCTGGATGGACCGGGCGCGCGCGGCATGGCCGGCGGGCGTCAGGCATCCGGAAAGCGGCCTGTACGGCCTTTCCGGCGAGCTGGCGCGCGACTATCTCGTCGCGATGGGCACCGCCGCGCGTTATGCGTGGCTCAACCGTGTCGTGCTTGCCGAGATGGTTCGCAAGGAACTGGCGGAGCTCACCGGCGAGACCCGTTCGGCACTCGTGGTCGACGTGCCGCACAACGTCGTGCTGCGCGAAAACGGGATGAACGTCCATCGCAAGGGGGCGACCCCCGCCCGCGACGGCGATCTCGCGCTGATTCCCGGATCGATGGGCGATGCGTCGTTTCTCGCGACGGGGCTCGGTCATCCCGACTGGCTGTGGTCGTGCAGCCACGGCGCCGGCCGCAGCGTGCGCCGGCAGGCGGTGCGGCGGATGCGCGCGGAGCAGGCGCCGGGCACGTGGCGCTGTGTGACGCTGCGCGACGAGCGCCGCATCGAGGAAGCGCCGGAAGCCTACAAGCCGATCGGGCCCGTGATCGACGCGCAGGAACAGGCCGGCCTCATTCGCAGCGCGGTCCGGTTGAAGCCGTGGGTCACGTTCAAGGCATGACGGGCGGCGGGGGCGGCGCGCACGCCGGCCGCCGCCGCGGCTTGCGCCGGGGCGGGCGATACGTCGTCCGCTTTCCCGGGCCGCGGTTTTGCCCGGGCATGGGCATGAGCACGGGAAAGCGTCCCGGTGAACCGACGAACCCGCGGGACAACAATTCTCCACATACCCGGGCGCGGCCGGTGAGCATCATGGCGGCAACGTCGATAAAGCGAAACCGGGGGCGCAATGCTGCATGTCGGATGGAAAGTGTCGGTTGCGGGGGCAATCATGTTCGCGTTGAGCGGGTGCACCAACCTGGTGGGTGTGCTGTATTGCGACAACTCGCAGGTCAACTTCCCGGACTATCACTGTTTTCAGCCGTACTAGCCGGGGTGGGCGCGGCGACGGAGCGCCGTCGTGCCCGTGTGTCCCGCGATGCCTCGTGGCCCGTCACGCGACGACCGGCAGCACCTCCACCGCATAGCGGTGCCGAAGGCTGCGCCCGAGCACCGGATCGTGCAGTTCCATTTCGAACGCATCGCCGTCGCCCATCGCCGCGATCGCGCCATGCACGGCGACCGTGCCGCCATACATCGCGCAGCGCGCGGGCATCGTGCGGCGGTCGTCGAAGCGATGCCACAGCACGTCGGGCGCGAGCAGGCCACTGACCGCGCCGTGCTGGTAGGCCGCGCGCTCGCCATCGCGCGGGATCAGCCACGCACGCATCTCGATTGCATCCCAGTGATCGGCGACATCCGCATAAAGCCACGCGTCGCGACCGAGCGGCTTCGCGCACACCTGCTTCGACACCGCAACGCCGTAGGCCTCGACTTCGCGATCCGTATGGTCGGAGCCGACGGTCACGAGCGTGCCGGCCGGGCTGTCGACCAGCACGCATTCGATCTCGCCACCCGAGCGCGCGCCGAGCACGCCGATCGACGGCGCCTGCGTGAGCAGCGCGGCTGACACGCGATAGAAGCAGGGCGTGGTCGACGGCGGCGCAACGCCGAGCGCCGCGAGTTCGTCGATATGCGTGCGGATCGCCGCCGGATCGCGGCCGGCCCAGCCGGCGATCACGACGCGCTCGATCTCGACGTCGACGGTGGCCGGTGCGGGGTGCCGGGAAATCACGTTGAACGACAGGGTTGGCATGCGGGTATCCGTTTGAAGTCCGAAGGAAGGGAGCGACTCGCGGCGATGCTCAATCCGCGAGCGGCCGGTGCGCGGTTTCGCGCGCGACGAGGAGCGCGATCGACGTGACGACGAGCGCGGCGGCGACGTACAGCGACACGGCCTTCGTCGTGCCGGTCTGCCGGAACAGCGTGGCGATCACGAGCGGCGCGAAGCCCCCGCCGACGATGCCGGCGAGCGTGTACGCGAGCGACGAGCCCGCATAGCGCACGCGGGTCGGGAACTGCTCGGTCACGAACGCGCCCTGCGGGCCGTACATCACCGCGTGGATCACGAGGCCGATCGCGACGGCCGCGACGATCGCGCCCGGGCGCGCCGAATCGAGCATCGCGAAGAACACGAACGCCCACACGATCCCGGCGAGCGCGCCGGCGAGATAGACGGGCCGGCGGCCGAAGCGATCCGACAGCGCGCCGAAGAACGGCACCGCGAGCGCGTTGCAGGCCGTGCCGATCATCACGGCCGTCAGGGCGACGGGGCGCGACAGGTGCAGCACGGTCGTCACGTAGGTCAGCGTGAACACGACGATCAGCGCATACAGCACGTCCGAACCGATTCGCGAACCGCCCGCGATCAGCAGGCGCTTCCAGTGGTACTTCAGCACGTCCGCGACCGGCACCTCGGCGGTCGCGTGCGATTCGGCGAGCTGTTCGAACTGCGGCGTTTCGTCGACGCCGCGGCGCAGCCAGAAACCGAACACGACGAGCAGCGCGCTGGCCGCGAACGGCACGCGCCAGCCCCACGACAGGAAGTCCCCGGACGTGGTCGACAGCGTCACGAGCGCGATGCAGCCGGTGCCGAGCAGCGTGCCGAACGACGGGCCGATCTGCGTCCACGATGCGGACAACCCGCGCCGCTTCTGGTCGCCGTGCTCGACCGACAGCAGCACCGCGCCGGCCCATTCGCCGCCGAGCGCGACGCCCTGCACGAAGCGCAGCGCGACGAGCAGGATCGGGCTCAGGATGCCGGCCTGCGCATAAGTCGGCGGCGCCCCCATCAGCGCGGTCGTCACGCCCATCAGCACGAGCGTGAGCATCAGCACCGCGCGGCGGCCGATGCGGTCGCCGAGATTGCCGAACACGAAGCCGCCGAGCGGGCGCGACACGTAGCCGACCGCATAGGTCGAGAACGCGAGGATCGTGCCGGCGAGCGGATCGACCGAAGGGAAGAACAGGTGGTTGAAGACGAGCGCGGCGAGCGTGTTGTAGATCGTGAAGTCGTACCACTCAAGTGACGTGCCGATCATGCTCGCGGTCGCGAGTCGGCTGTTGCGGACGCGGCGGGGCGCGTGGGCGGCGGGCTGGGCGAGAGTGCTCATGGTGTCGGGCATGTCGTGAAGGGAACGGGATGGAGCGCCGGGCCGATGCGCGGGCGTGCCGCGCGCATGCGGGGTGACCGGCGTGGGCGACCGGCGCGGGCGATCAGGCCGGCAGCGCGGCGGCGGCAGGCTCGGTTTCGACGGCGCCGCGTGCCGCATGCAGCGGCGCGGCGGCGCGCCACAGCAGCGCGAAGGTGCGCACGTCGTCGTGCCCGGCGAGCGATGCGGCCACGCGGCGCGTCGCGGCCGCATCGCTGCCTTCGATCAGCACGAGCGCGTCGGCGGCCGGGCGGGCGGCCGCATCGGCGCCGATCGGCGCGGACAGGTCGGGCGCGGTGCGAAAAAGCCGTGCGGCGTGGATGCCCGGTTCGTGCAGCACGTCGTCGAAGCGTTCGCGCAGGTGCGGCACGTCGATGCGATCCGGCGGCAGTACGAACAGCGCGAGATGCGCGCCTTCGCCGTCGCCGGCCTCGATCGTCAGTTCGCCGACACGCCGCTGCGTGCCCGTCATGCGCTCGAAGTTCGCGAGCGACCATGCGGTCTGCTGCGTGAACGCGCGCCGGTACGCATCGCCGTGGAACACGTCGAGCGCGTCCGTCACGTACAGCGCGAGGTACTTGCGCGGGCCGCGATCGGTCGCGCGAAAGCGCCGTGCATGCGTGAAGCCCGGAATCGCGACACGTTCCTGCATGTGCTCGCGGTCGTACCACGCGTTGAAATCGGCTTCGTGCGCGGGGTCGATATCCGTCCAGACGCAAAGCTGGCCGTGCGGAAGGGAAAAGCGGGTCATCGCGGGTTCCTCGTGACGGGGGGCGTGTCAGGAACCGCAGTGTCCCGAAGACGGGCCGTGCCCGTCCAACAAGAAAACAAATTCGCGGTGAACAGGTTTTCTTATGAGCGGCGCGGGCGGCGTTTCGCGGGGGACGTGGCGGGCGGTGCGGATGGCGTCGTGCGTTTCGCTTTCGCCGGTTTTTTGGCCGTTGCCTTCGTCGCGGGGCGGGCGGGTGTGCCGTCCGTGCGATCGGCCGTGGTCGGTGTCGGTGTCACCGTCGCCGGCTTGGCGTGGCTTGCGGCGGCCGGCATCGCGCGCGCGACTTCGCTGGCCAGTTCCGCGATGCGCGCGGTCACCGGCAGGCCCTGGCTGCGGTACGTCGCGACGAGCGGCAGCGCGGGGAATTCGGGTTCGACGTCGAGCAGCTCCAGCGCACCTTCGTGCAGCTCGCGCCCGATGATCGCGGGCGGCAATGCGGCCACGCCGAAGCCGTCGGCGACGAGGCGGATCATCGCGGCGACCGACGTGATGCAGTTGATGCTGGCCGGCCGCTCGACGGCCGCGAACAGCCGTTCGATCGTCGCGTGCGGCCCCGAGTGGCGCGAGAAGCTGATGATCGGGAATTCGGCCAGGCGCGCGACGTCGAGCGGCTGGCCGCCGAGCCCGAGGCGCGGGCTGGCCGCCCAGCGCACCGGGAATTCGCACAGCGGCAGGTTCGTGAAGTCGGGGCCCGGCACCGGGTCGGTCTGCAGGATCAGGTCGACGCCGTCGGTGCTGAGCAGGCGGATCAGGTGCAGCGTCGTGTCGCTCGTGATCTCGACGTCGAGGCGCGGATAGCGCTCGCGCAGTTGCGCCATCAGCGCGGGAAACCAGCTGTGCACGATCGATTCGATCACGCCGATCCGGATCAGGCCCGCGTCGCTCGCCGCGTCGATGTCGCGCCGCATTTCGCCGTCGAGCCGCACGATCCGCTCCGCGTACGCGAGCATGCGGCGCCCGGCGGGCGTGAGCGTGGCCGAGCGCGTGTTGCGGTCGAACAGGCGCACGTCGAACGCTTCCTCGAGCGACGCGATGCGGCTCGACACGGCGGCCTGCGTCGTGTGCAGCTTTTCGGCCGTGAGCCGGAAATTTTCCAGCTTTGCGAGCCAGACGAAGGTTTCAAGAAACCGGATGTTCATCGAAGTCCGAAACGTGAGGCGGTGCCGGGCGGGGCGGCGGGACCGGTCGATGGTAGCGGATTTTAGGCGCCGGGAAACGGGCGGGCGGCGCGGTGCGCGTCATGGGGAGCGGACGGGCGGCGGCGTGCCGGCGGGCACGCACGACCGCCTGGTGCAACGAAGGGTTACGCGGGCGGCGCGCCTGCGCGCATCAGAGCGTGTCGAACGCGAGCGTCGGCACGTCGACGACCATCGCGCCGCCGTCCGCGACGAGCGTCGCACCGGTCACGAACGACGCGTCCGGCGACGCGAGGAACGCGCACACGGCCGCGATCTCGTCCGGGTCGGCCGCGCGGCGCAGCGGCACGTCGGCGCTGACGCGCGCATACGCGCCGTCGAGCGTGTCGCCGTGCGCCGACATCAGTGGTTCCATCTCCGCATCGGCCATCGGCGTGCGGACCCAGCCGGGGCACACCGTGTTCGCCCGCACGCCGTGCGGCCCGTAGTCGCGCGCGAGCGACCGCGCGAGCCCGAGCAGCGCGTGCTTGCCGACCGTGTAGCCGCACACGCCGGGCCCGGCCGCGAGCGCGGCGATCGATGCGACCAGCACGATGCTGCCGCGCTGCGCGATCAGGTCGGGCAGGCACGCGCGCGCGCTCACGAACGCGGTGTCGAGGTTCGCGTGCATCGCGTCGCGCCACTGCGCGTCGTCGGTTTCGTCCGCGCGGCCGAGCCCGTGGCCGCCCGCGCAGGCCACGAGCGCGTCGACGCGGCCGACGCGTTCGGCGATGTGCGGCAGGAAGCGGGCCCAGTCGGTGGCGCTCGCGGCATCGCCGGCAAGCGCGAGGCCGCCCGTTTCGGCGGCCAGTGCGTCGAGCGGCGCCTGACGCCGCCCGATCAGCACGACGCGGTCGCCGCCGCGTGCGAAGCGGCGCGCGCACGCGGCGCCGATGCCGGTGCCGGCGCCTGTGATCGCGATCGTGCGGGGGGGCGGGTGTGTCATGTCGTGCTCCGGAAAGGGGTGGTTTCCGGTCACTTTAGGCGGGGCCGGCGAGCGCCGGTATCGGCCGAAAGGATGAACGCGGGCCGCATCCGGGGCGGGCGGCCGGAGCGGGCGGGGCCATTTTGCAAAGGCTGACGATGTCCGGCGCCGAATCGCACTATCCTCCACATTTTTGCGATAAGTCACGAAAGCCCGGCAGAATAGCGCGGGCGGGCCGCGTATCGACGCGCGGCGCATCGGCCGGCCGATTCCGTCGTGCGAGCGGAGCGGCGGGCTGGCGATCCCGGCACGCAGGCGTTGCCTCTGCCGAACGATCGTGCCGCGACAACACAACATATTGCCCGGTTGCGCGCCCGCGCGCCGGCCATCGACAGGAACAGGGAGGGCCGGTTATGAGGCTGGACGACGAAAGGGAAAGCACGAACGTCGAGGATCGCCGTGGCGCCGGCGGGTTCGGCGGCGGGCGGGGCGCGACGATCGGCATCGGCACGATCGTGATCGCGTTCGCCGCGTCGTATTTCTTCGGGATCGACCCGCGCGTGGTGCTCGAAGGCGCATCGGTGCTGCAGGGCCGCCAGCAGCAGGCGCAGCCCGCGCCCACGCAGCGGCAGGGCGTGCCGGCGAACGAACCGGGCGCGGTGTTCACGCGCAAGGTGCTCGGCAATATCGAGCGCACGTGGACGGGCGTGTTCAATACCCAGCTGCATGCGCAATACCAGCCGCCGACGCTCGTGATGTTCACGAACTCGACCCCGACCGCATGCGGCACGGGCCAGACGGCGATGGGGCCGTTCTATTGCCCGGCCGACCGCAAGGTGTATATCGATCTCGGTTTCTACGACGAGCTGCGCCAGCGTTTCGGCGCGGGCGGCGATTTCGCGCAGGCCTACGTGGTCGCGCACGAAGTCGGCCATCACGTGCAGAACCTGCTCGGCATTTCCGACAAGGTCGACGCCGCGCGCCGGCGGGCGAGCCAGGCGCACTCGAACGCGCTGTCGGTACGGATGGAGCTACAGGCCGACTGTTTTGCCGGCGTATGGGCGAACAACGCGCAGCGCGCGAACCAGCGGCTGATGGAACCCGGCGATTTCGAGCAGGGGCTGAAGGCGGCCGCCGCGATCGGCGACGACCGGCTGCAGCAGCAAGGGCAGGGTTACGTGGTGCCGGAGAGCTTCACGCACGGCACCAGCGACCAGCGCGTGTACTGGCTGCGGCGCGGGATGGAATCGGGCGAGCTGAGCGCCTGCGACACGTTCGCGTCGAACGCGCGCTGACACGCGGCGCGCGCGGCGTCGCGCGCCTTTATCGTCCCGGTTGCACGGGTTGCACGGGTTGCACGGGTTGCACGGGTTGCACGGGTTGCATCGGCTGCACCGGTCGCATCGGCCACACCAGCCACACCAGCCACACCAGCCACACCAGCCACACCAGCCACACCAGCCACACCAGCCACACCAGCCACACCAGCCACACCAGCCACACCAGCCCCCGCCGCCAAACCGCGACGATTTGCCGATTTGTGCTCACCGGCGCTTTTCGGCGCCGATAGGCTGGCCCGAACTTCGATTTTCGAGACGTTCGCGCCGCCAGCCGATTCCACCATGCCGCTCCCGACCGTTCCCGCCGATCCGGCCTCCGAAGACTGGCCACGCGCGCTGCGCGCGTGCGTGGATGCGTTCGACGCGTTCGCGAGCCCGTCCGCGATCGTGTTCTACCGGCTCGACCAGAGCGGCGAGCCGGCCGATTTCGAGCTGTTCGGGATGCCGGAATCGATGCATCGCACCTATGTCGCGCGCTACCGGATGCTCGATCCGCTGCATCCGTCGCGTTGCGCGGCGGGCGACCGCGCGGTCGTCACGCTCGCGTCGCAATTGCCTGACGAAAGACGCGACGCGTCCGCGTACTGGACCCGTTTCCTGCGGCGCCACGACGTGGCCGACGTCGTCGAGATCTGGCTGCGCGACGCGGGCCGGACGGTCGGCGCGTTCTCGCTGTTGCGCTTCGGGGCCGGCGACGCGCGCGGCAGCGCAGCCGGTAACGCCACGGCCGGGCGGTTCGCACCCGGCGAGATCGATGCGCTCGCGCGGCTGCAGCCGGTTGCCGAAGCCGCGCTGAGCCCGCTGCTGCGCGCGCGGCGCGGGATCCACCGGATCGGCTGCGAGGAGCGGCTGACCTACCGCGAGGAGCAGATCGCGCGCCTCGTGCGCGACGGCCGCTCGAACAAGGAGATCGCGCGCGATCTCGCGCTCGGCCAGCCGACCGTCAAGACGCACCTGATGCGCATGTACCGCAAGCTCGGCGTGTCGAACCGCACCGAACTGGTGGGGGCGCTGTTCCTGTAATTCATCGGATAATTGCGGCCTGGACTTCGAACCTTCGCGCTCGTCGTTTCGATAACAATCAAAGGGCCGGGAACATGGACGTCGCAATCATTGCCGCTTCGCTGGTGGTCATTGCCTTGAGCATTGCGCTACCGATTTTCATCATCAGAACCGTGCGAAGCGGGACTTACGACTCGCTGTATTTCCTGATCCCGCTTGCACTCGGCATTTACTGGCTGGATTACCAGGCATACGATTTCCTGGCGTCGATGGCGCACGGTTTCAGAAACTAGCCGTCCAGTCCGTTCCCATACCGGCTTTTCGCCTCGCCCCGCCTGACCTTCCGCGCGGTTCGACCCCGCCGCCTTCTCCCCACGCGCTGCCAATTTGCGCTCACCGGGCGTGAACCCTCGTCGATACAGTGATCCGACGCCCGCGTGCCTCACACGCACGCGGTCCAGCCACGACAATCCTCGAGACGCCCATGAGCACCACGAACTTCGTCGCCGTCAGCGACACCGTGCGCACTTTCGTTGCGCGCGATTTCGGCCTCTTCATCGACGGCGAAATGCAGCCCGCCCACGCGGCCGCGCGACTCGACGTGTACGACCCCGCGACGGGCGAGCGGCTCGCGACGGTCGCGGACGCCGACGAACGCGATGTCGACCGCGCGGTCGCCAGCGCGAAGCACGCGTTCGACACCCGCGTGTGGAGCGGCCTGCGCCCGGCCGACCGCGAACGCATCCTGCTGAAACTCGCCGACCTGATCGAGGCCGACGCCGAAACGCTCGCGCAGCTCGAAACGCTGAACCAGGGCAAGTCGATTCACGTGTCGCGCGCGATCGAGGTCGGCGCGAGCGTCGAATACGTGCGCTACATGGCCGGCTGGGCGACCAAGATCACCGGCCAGACGCTCGACGTGTCGATCCCGTTCCCGCCCGGCGCGCGTTATACGGCCTATACGCGCAAGGAGCCGGTCGGCGTGGTCGCGGCGATCGTGCCGTGGAACTTCCCGCTGATGATCGCGGTGTGGAAGCTGATTCCCGCGCTCGCGGCCGGCTGCACGATCGTGCTGAAGCCGTCGCCGGAAACGCCGCTCACCGCGCTGCGCCTGGCCGAGCTCGCACGCGAAGCCGGCGTGCCGCCCGGCGTGTTCAACGTCGTTACCGGCGGCCGCGTGTGCGGCGCCGCGCTCGCGAGCCACCCGTCGATCGCGAAGATCTCGTTCACGGGCTCGACCGCGACCGGCAAGCTGGTCGGCGCGGCGGCCGTGCAGAACATGACGCGCTTCTCGCTCGAGCTCGGCGGCAAGAACCCGATCGTGATGCTCGACGACATCGACGTCGCGCAGGCGCTCGACGGCGTCGCCGCCGGCGCGTTCTTCAACCAGGGGCAGGTGTGCGCGGCCGCGTCGCGCATCTATGTGCACCGCAGCAAGTTCGCGCAGCTTGCCGACGGCCTCGCAGGCGTCGCGCAGTCGATGAAGCTCGGCGCGGGACTCGACACGACCGCGCAGATCAACCCGCTGGTCTCCGCGCACCATCGCGACAAGGTCGTCCAGCACATCGAGGGCGCGCGCCGCGCGGGCCTGACGTTCCTCGCGGGCGGCACGCCGGCCGACGACCTGCCCGGCTACTACGTGAAGCCGGCCGTGATCGCCGATCCGCATCCCGACAGCGCGATCGTGCGCGACGAAGTGTTCGGCCCGGTGATCGTCGTCGTGCCGTTCGACGACGCGGCCGACGCGGTGCGTCTCGCGAACGCATCGCCGTACGGCCTCGCCGCGAGCATCTGGAGCAACGACCTGAAGCGCGTGATGAACCTCGTGCCGCAGATCGAGGCCGGCACCGTGTGGGTGAACTGCCATATCCCGCTCGATCCGTCGATGCCGTTCGGCGGCTACAAGCAATCGGGCATCGGCCGGGAGTTCGGCCAGTACGCGATCGAAGGCTTCACCGAAACCAAATCCGTCTGCATCGCGCACTGACGCGCGGCATCAACCTCGAACCCTGAACCCGGACGACCCAGGTTCAAACGATCCGACAGTGGAGACTGCAATGAGCTACAACGAAGCAAAATTCTGGCACCCGATGCTGCACCCGAACGAGATGAAGCAGCGCAAGCCGATCCGCATCGTGCGCGGCGACGGCTGCTACGTGTTCGACGAAGAGGGACGCAAGCTCGTCGACGGCGTCGCGGGCCTGTGGAACGTGAACGTCGGCCACAACCGCCAGGAAGTGAAGGACGCGATCGTGCGCCAGCTCGACGAGCTCGAATACTTCCAGCTGTTCGACGGGATCTCGCATCCGCGCGCGGAAGAGCTGTCGAAGAAGGTGATCGACCTGCTCGAACCGGAAGGGATGCGCCGCGTGCTGTACAGCTCGGGCGGCTCCGATTCGATCGAGACCGCGCTGAAGATCGCGCGCCAGTACTGGAAGGTGCGCGGTCAGGCCGACCGCACGAAGTTCATCTCGCTGAAGCAGGGTTATCACGGCACGCACTTCGGCGGCGCGTCGGTGAACGGCAACACGGTGTTCCGCCGCAACTACGAGCCGAACCTGCCGGGCTGCTTCCACGTCGAGACGCCGTGGCTGTACCGCAACCCGTTCACGCAGGACCCCGAAGAACTCGGCCGGATCTGCGCGGAAATGCTCGAGCGCGAGATCCAGTTCCAGAGCCCGGACACGGTGGCCGCATTCATCGCGGAGCCGATCCAGGGCGCGGGCGGCGTGATCGTGCCGCCGGCCAACTACTGGCCGCTCGTGCGCGAGGTGTGCGACCGTTACGGCGTCCTGCTGATCGCCGATGAAGTGGTGACGGGCTTCGGCCGCAGCGGCAGCATGTTCGGCAGCCGCGGCTGGGGCGTGCGCCCTGACATCATGTGTCTCGCGAAGGGGATCTCGTCGGGCTACGTGCCGCTCGGCGCGACGGTCGTGAACGCGCGGATCGAGGATGCGTTCGCCGCGAATGCCGATTTCGGCGGCGCGATCATGCACGGCTACACGTATGCGGGCCACCCGGTCGCATGCGCGGCCGCGATCGCGAGCCTCGACATCGTCGTGAAGGAAGACCTGCCGGCGAATGCGGCGAAGCAGGGCGCGTATCTGCTCGAAGCGCTGCAGCCGTTCGCGGAACGCTTCGCGGCAGTCGGCGAGGTGCGCGGCAAGGGGCTGATGCTCGCGCTCGACCTCGTCGCGAACAAGGACACGCGCGAGCCGATCGACCCGCTGTCCGGCTACGCGAACGCGGTCGCGGAAGTCGCGCGCGAGAACGGCGTGCTGGTGCGTCCGGTCGGCACGAAGATCATCCTGTCGCCGCCGCTCGTGATCCAGCGCGAGCAGCTCGACCGGATCGTCGACGCGCTCGCGGCGGGCTTCGAGGCCGTGCCGTTCGCGTGACGGCGTGATCGCGTGACGGCACACCGGCGGCGGGCAGTGCGGCCGCCGCCGGTTTGCCGATTTGCGCTATGACCGGATTATTTTGCCTGCGTATTTTTTCGACATCGGATCAAGGTGTGATCGACAGGGGGCCCGGGAATCGAAGCGCTGAAGCGCCGCCCCGGGCCGACCGCAAAGCATGGGGCCCCGATAGCTGCCGGAGCGCAGGTTCGGGCCCGTTCAGGAAGGAGACGAAGATGTCGGGATGGTCAGGAATTACCGGCGCCGCGGGCGGCGCGCCCGCCGGCACGCCGGCCGAGGCAGGCGGCGGCACGGCGCTGAAGGCGGGTGCGGTCGGTTTTCCGACCGCGCTGGCGAGTGCCGTCGGCCTCATCATGGCAAGCCCGGTGATTCTCACCGCGACGTCGGGCTTCGGGATGGGCGGCTGGGCGTTCGCGGTCGCGATGATCATCGCGTTCGTGATGATGCAGGCGCAGGCGACCACGTTCTCGGAAGCCGCCGCGATGCTGCCGACGGCCGGCTCGGTTTACGATTACCTGTCGTGCGGGCTCGGCCGCTTCTGGGCGATCACCGGCACGATCTCCGCGTATTTCCTCGTGCACGTGTTCGCCGGCACGGCGGAAACGATCCTGAGCGGCATCATGGCGCTCGTCAATTTCGAATCGCTGAATGCCGCGTTCGAGAAGCACAACAGCTCGTGGCTCGTCGGCGTCGGCCTCGTGGTCACGTTCGCGATCACCAACATCATCGGCATCAAGGTGTTCAGCAAGCTCGAGATCGTGCTGACGGCCGGCATGTGGCTGTCGCTGATGATCTTCGGCATCCTCGGCCTCGCGGCCGCGCCGGCCGTGCATCTCGACGGCTGGTTCGGCGGCTCGGAAGTCGGCACGTCGGTGCCGGCGGTGCTGTCGCTGGTCGGGATGGCGATGTTCATGTTCGTCGGCTGCGAGTTCGTCACGCCGCTCGCACCGGAAATGAAGTCCCCCGGCCGCACGATCCCGCGCGCGATGGCGCTCGGCCTCGTCGGCGTCGCGATCTGCATGTTCCTGTACGGCGCGGCAATCCGCCGCCAGGTCGCGAACGTGCCGGTGAGCCCGGACGGCCTCACGCACCTGCTCGACACGCCGGGCGCGATCCCCGCGTTCGCGCTGCAGGTGCTGGGGCCCTTCGGCCGCGTGTGGTTCGGTATCGCGTTCCTGTGCGCGGGCGCCGCGACGATCAACACGCTGATGGCCGGGCTGCCGCGCATCCTGTACGGGATGGCGATCGACGGCGCGCTGCCGCGCTGCTTCGCGTATCTGCATCCGCGCTTCAAGACGCCGGTGGTCGGCATCGTCGCGTCGGCGATCGTGCCGATCTTCCATGCGTGGCTGATCAACGGCAACCTCGACAGTATCCTGCACCTCGTGCTCGCCGCGACCTGCGCGTGGGGCACCGCGTATCTGCTCGTCACCGCGTCGGTCGTGATGCTGCGCATCCGCCGCCCGGATCTGCCGCGTCCGTATCGTTCGCCGCTATTCCCGCTGCCGCAGATCGTGTCGAGCGTCGGTATCGTGCTCGCGATCTGGTACATCACGCCACCCGGCATGAACGCGCGCGACATCTACGTGCCGTTCGGCGCGATGCTCGGGCTCACCGCGCTGTACGCGCTGTTCTGGACGGTGGTCGTGCAGCGCCGGCATCCGTTCAAACCGGTGCCGGTCGAGGAAGTGCTGCGCAACGAGCACGTCGCGTCGTGAGGCTCGCATTCACCCGGTGGCGCGCGGCGCCCGACACGCCGCCGCCCGGCTACCGGCCCGGCGCGATCGCCGCGCGCGTGCTGGCGGACCTCGGTGCGGTGCGCGATGCGCACCGCGGCGCTGCCGAACCCCTGGCCCGGCTGCCGAACGGCGTGCGCGTGAGCATCGAGGAACGCGTCGACCGTCAGTTCCTGATGCATACGGTCAGCGTGCAGGTGTCGATCAGTGCCGACGGCCCGGCCGCGCAGGGCCATGCGCGCGTGCTGCAGACGGGCTGGCTGCGGCGTACCGGCATCGCGGCCGCGCCCGCGCCGGGATGCGACCCCGGATTCGTGAGGGCGGTGGCTGCGCTCGTCGCCGATTCGTCACTTGCCGATGCGCTACGCCCGCTGCACCTGACCGAATGCGGAATCGCCGCGCGCGACGGGCGCTGGACGCTCGCCGTCGTGCCGTTCGGCGGCAGCGAGATCGTGAACCGGATGCCGTCGTTTCGGCGCTATGTCCGCCTGACCGGCGAGCAGGCCACCGCGCTGTCGGTGGCCTGCCTTGCATTCGAAACTGCACTACGCGGAATTTTGCGGGGGTAAGCTATGCCGCTGCGCGCCGTGCGGGCGCAACGCGGATTCAGGGTTTCACCGGAGATGCCGATGCTGTTCCAGTCACGCTCACACGAAGACGTGCATGACCACGGGCTCGCGATCGCGGGTTGGCATCAGGTCTACCGCCAGATGACGCCGGGCCGGTTCAGAGGCACCGTCACGCAGGTGCTGTACGACGAGTTCCATTTCTTCCGCGAGACGACCAACCGGCGTGTCGCGCAAACCGGCGTTGCGCCGGCCGGGCGCACGTCGCTCGCGGTGCCGCTGTCGATGCCGCTCGCCGGCACGTTCCAGGGCCAGCCGGTCGACGGCTATGCGCTGCTCGCGCTGCGCGCCGGCGAGGATTTCGAATTCCACACGCCGGAAGGGATGGGGCTCGTCGGGATCAGCGCCGCGTCGGACATGATCGACGAGCTGTGCGAAGCCGAGTTCGGCGCGGCCGGCGCGCGCAAGCTGCGGCACGTCACGCGGCTGTCGGACGCGCAAGGCGTCGCGCTCGGCGCGCGGCTGTCGTCGCTGATCGACGACGCTCAGCGCAACCCCGGCTGCCTCGAATATGCGGCCACCCGCAAGATGTTCCGCGACGCGATGCTCGGCATGTTCCTCGATGCGCTCGACCAGGGCATCGGCGCCGAGCGCCGCGACATCACGCACGCGACCTACAGCGATATCGTCAGCCGTTGCGAGAAACACCTTCGCGACCGGCCCGAGGAACCCGTCACCGTGCTCGAACTGTGCCGCGCGCTGCGCTGCAGCCGCCGCACCCTGCAGACGAGCTTCCAGCGCGTCGCCGACGTCACGCCCGTTGGCTATCTGCGCACGATCCGGCTGAATGCGGTGCGGCGCCTGCTGCGCACGACCTCGGCACAGCATCTCGGCGTCGGCGAGGCCGCCGCGAGCTGGGGCTTCACGCATCTTGGCTATTTCGCACGCGAGTATCGCGACCTGTTCGGCGAGTTGCCGTCGCAGACCCTGCGTCCCGAATGACGTTTGCGCATCGCGCCGGTTTTGCCGGGCGCGGTCGCGTGTCGCCCTTGCGCTTCATCATTTGCTGATTTGGGATAGGGGTCCCGAATTTTCGCTGGATAGAGTCCTGTCACCCATATCGACAACACCATCGATCTGCACTGCGAATCGATGACATCAGAGGGGCGGGACATGAAGATCGGACGAAGACTGGCCGCGGCCGCGGCCGCGGCCGCGCTGGGCTGCATGAACGCACACGCGCAAACATCGGGCAGCGTGACGCTGTACGGCACCGTGGACACAGGCATCATCTATTCGACGAACCAGCAGTTCACGCGCGCCGACGGCAGCACCGGCAGCGGCCACGCATGGCAGATGGGCGGCGGCAACCTCGTGCCGTCCCGCTTCGGATTTCAGGGCGCCGAGCCGCTCGGCGGCGGGCTCGACGCGGTGTTTTCGCTCGAGCAGCAATTCCTGTCCGCGAACGGGCAGGCGCTGCAGGGCGGCACCGCGTTCAGCCGGCAGGCGTGGGTCGGGCTGCGCCAGGATTCGATCGGCACGCTCGGCCTCGGCCGCCAGTACGATTCGTACACGGACATGCTCGGCGCATACGTATCGAGCAACAACTGGGCGACGCCGTACGGCTCGCATCTCGGCGACGTCGACAACCTGAACGCCGCGTTCAACTTCAACAACGCGGTGAAGTTCACCAGCGCCGACTTCAACGGCCTGACGTTCGGCGGCACGTTCAGCTTCGGCGGGCAGGCCGGCGACTTTTCCGCGAAGCGCGGCTATGCGGTCGCCGCGACCTACACGCGTGCGCCGGTCGCGTTCTCGGTCGGCTATCTCGACCTGCACCAGCCGCTCGACGCCGCGCTCGGCGGCGCGAGCGGCTATATCGGCGACTTCGCGTGCAGCAATCCGGGCGCGATGTACTGCCTGCTCCAGGACGCCGGCTCGATGCGTGCGTTCGGCGCGGGCGGCTCGGTGACGCTCGGCGCGGCGACGGTCGCACTGACCTATACGCACACGCGCCTCGGCGACAGCCGCTATTTCTCGACCGACGCGCAGCCGCGCAAGCAGGCGTTCACGTTCGACATCGGCGAGCTGAACGTCACGTACATGTTCACGCCCGCGCTGCAGGGCGGCGTCGCATACATCTTCAATGCCGCGCACACGGACGGGCGCGGCACGACGCGCTTCCATCAGGTCAACGTCGGGACGAACTACAGCCTGTCGAAGCGCACCGCGCTGTATGCGGTCGCGATCGGCCAGATCTCGAGCGGCACGGGGCTCGGCACCGACGCGAACGGCAATGCGGTGAACTACGCGCAGATTCCGGTGCTCGCGAACAGCAATTCGAGCCGGCAGCTGGCGGTGATGGCCGGGATTCGCGTGAACTTCTGACGGCGCGCACGTGGCGAGGCGGTCGGGGCGGCCGGCTGCGATGGCCGGCCGGTTCCGCCGCGTGCCACAAATTCTTAACGATCGACGTGAACAATGGCGTTCGCTTCAGGACGCCCGAAGCGTCGCCCGTGTTGCACACGTGTGCAACGCGAGGCCGACCCGCCACCACGCCGATCGAGAGAGACCACATGACCTTGCTGAGCCGCCTGCGCGCGCTGTCCGCCGCCGTTGCGCTGTCCCTTGCCGCCTCGCACGCCTTCGCGGCGGATCTCGTCATCGCGGGCCGCGACGACATCTATGGCAAGGGGCTCGCCGACGCCGTCGCCGGCTTCACCAAGCTGCATCCGGGCACCGACATCGAGCTGCTCAAGCTGCCGAACGCGAACCTGTACCAGAAGCTGAAGCTGTCGATGCGCGAAGGAACCGGCACGTACGACCTCGTGATGATGGACGACACGTGGGCGCCCGAATTCATCGGCAACGGCTGGCTGAAGCCGCTGCCGGCATCGCTCGCGGACGCCGATCTCGTGCCGTCGGCGGTCGCGCTGGGCCGCAACTCGGCGGGCGCGCTGTACGCGCTGCCGATCGTCGGCAACGTCGAGATGTTCGCGTACCGGAAGGACCTGCTCGCGAAATACAAGCTGCAGCCGCCGCGCAACTGGGACGACGTGCTGAAGATCGCGCAGACCGTCGGTGGCGCGGATAAGAGCGTGTCGGGCGTCGTGTTCCGCGGCACCAAGGGAAACCCCGTCGTGACGGGCTTCCTGCCGATCCTGTGGGCCTATGGCGGCGACGTGTTCGACCGTGCCGGCAACGTGACGATCGATTCGCGCGAGTCGCAGGCCGCGCTGAAGACGTTCCTCGCGCTGAAGGCCTCCGCGCCGAAGGACGTCGACGTGTATGGCGCCGCCGAAGTGCGCGATGCGCTGCAGCGCGGCACGGCCGCGCAGTCGATCGAGGTGTGGCCGGCGTGGATTCCGGCGCTCGACGATCCGAAGCAGTCGCGCGTGGTCGGGCAGATCGCGTTGCAGCCGCCGCCCGGGCAGACGGCCGGCCCGGCGCCGATGCTCGGCATCTGGCAGATGGGGATTCCGAAGGACGCGCCGCACGCGAAGCTCGCGCAGGACTTCCTGGTCTACCTGAGTTCGCGCGACACGCAAACGCGCCTTGCCGGGATCGGCATTCCGCCGACGCGCCGCAGCGTATTCGCCGATCCGGCACTGGTGCGCCAGTACCGCTGGTATCCCGATCAGCTGAAGGCGCTCGAGGCCGGCCGTGCGCGGCCGCGCGTGAAGGACTGGCAGCAGGTCGAGAGCATTCTCGGCGACCAGCTGCAGCTCGCGCTGACCGGGCAGGCCGCACCCGACGCAGCACTGCGCCAGGCGCAGCAGAAGATCGCGCAGGCGCTGGCCGCGGCGGGCAAGTGACGGCTTGCCGCCACGCTTCATCCGGAATCCGCGCATGAAAGCCCTCGGCCGCAGCCTGCCGTTCGTCGCGCTGCTCGGACCCGCGCTCCTGGTGCTGGCCGCGCTCGCGCTGTACCCGGTCGCGCAGGTGCTGATCGACTCGTTCTGCCAGGTCGACTACACGGCGGGCCGCCGCGCATTCGCGGGGCTCGCGAACTATCGCGCGGTGCTCGGCGACGACGCGTTCGCGGCCGGCTTCGGCAACACGCTGCGCTTCACGATCGCGGCATCGCTCGTCGAAGTCGCGCTCGGCTTCGGTCTCGCGCTGCTGTTCGTGCGCGCGTTTCCGGGGCGGCGCATTGCGCTGCCGCTCGCGATCCTGCCGATGATGCTGTCCACGCTCGTGTGCTCGGCGATCTGGCGCAACTGGCTCAATTTCGACGGCTTCCTCAACGCGCTGCTCGCCGCGTTCGGCATGGAAGGCGTGCGCTGGCTGTCCGATCCGCATCTCGCGCTGTGGTCACTCGCGCTCGTCGACGCGTGGCAGTGGACGCCGATGGCGTTCCTGATCGTGCTGGCCGGGCTGCAATCGATCCCGCAGGAGCTGTACGAAGCCGCGCGCACCGACGGCGCGAGCGAGTGGCAGTGCCTGCGCGACATCACGCTGCCGCTCGCGGCGCCGCAGATCGGCCTCGCGCTGCTGCTGCGCTCGATCGACACGTTCAAGCTGTTCGACAAGGTCTATGCGCTGACGGGCGGCGGCCCCGGCAACGCGACGCAGACGCTGTCGACCTATATCTACGACACGGGCTTCCGCTTCTTCAACGTCGGGCCGGCGAGCGCCGCGTCGGTGCTGATGCTCGCGGCGTCCGCGCTGCTGGTCTCGGGGTACGTATGGCAGACGGTTCGCAAGCGGCGCGCATGACGGCGCAATCCGCAGGCATTTCGCGCGCGCGAACGGGCGCCGCATTCGGTCGCGCGCTGCCGTGGGCGCTGCGCACCGCCGCGCTCGCGCTGTTGCTGCTGCCGTGCCTGTGGATGGCCGGCGCGGCCTTCATGCCGACGCTCGAACGTCTCGATCATCCGCTGCGGATCTGGCCAGCCGCGCCGACCTTCGCGCATTTCGCATCGGTATGGTCCAACGGCATCGGCGCGCCGCTCGTCAATTCATTGCTGGTCGGCTTCGGCACGACGCTGCTCGCGCTGGCGCTCGCGTTTCCGGCCGCATATGCGCTCGTGCGGCTGCGGTTTCCGGCGCGGCTCGACCTGCTGTTCCTGGTGCTCGTGCTCGCGTTGAAGCTGATGCCGCCGATCACGATCGCGGTGCCGCTGTTCGCGCTCGCGAAACGGCTGCACCTGCTCGATTCGATGCCCGGCCTGATGCTCGCGTATCAGATTTACGCGCTGCCGATGGCGATCTGGATGCTGCTCGCGTTCGTGCGCGACGTGCCGATCGAATACGAGGAAGCGGCCTGCATCGACGGCGCGGGGCTGGCTCGACGGCTCGTGCAGATCGTGCTGCCGCTGTGCGCGCCGGGCCTGATCGCGACCGCGATCTTCGTGTTCATCGCCGCTTGGAACGAATTCCTGATCGCGCTGCTGTTCGTGTCGACGCCGAGCCGCTTCACGCTGCCGCTCGCGATTGCCGGCTACGTGACGGAGAACGGCATCGACTGGGGTGACCTGATGAGCGCGGGGCTGATGGCGTCGCTGCCCACGCTGGCCGTGGCCGGCTATGTGCAGCGTTACCTGTTGCGCGGGTTCGCGGGCGGGTTGAAGTGACGCCGATGCAGGGCGGCGGTGCGCCGCGCGGCAGGCTTCGCTGCGCGCTCGCGCCTGTCATGCAACACGTTGGCGCACGCGTGCGCATCGCACGTCGCTACGCTGGACGGCCGGCGCAGCTGTGACGAACGACGCAGGTCACCGGCACGACCCGCGTGCGCGATGCGCCGGCGAACGCCTGCATCCGCTCGGCAAGCATGTCGACGGCCGCGTTCGCGAGGCCTTGCGTGTCCTGACGGAGCGTCGTCAGCGCATAGCCGTCGAATGCGGCGGCAGGAATGTCGTCGAAGCCGATGACGCGCAAGTCTTCCGGCACGCGCAGCCCGAACTGCTGGCGCGCGGTGTCGATCATGCCCAACGCGAGCAGGTCGGACGAGCAGAACACGCCGTCCGGAACGGTGTCGCCGGACAGCAGATGCCGTGCCGCTTCGACACCGCATGCGTATGTGTCGGACGGCGTGTCCTGAATCCGTACGCTTGCGACGCCATCGGTATCGCCGTGACGACGAAGCGCTTCGACGAACGCGGCGGCACGCGCGCTCGCACTGTAGCTCGCGTTGCGCGGCCCGACGAACGCGACCCGGCGCGCGCCCGCCTGCGCGAGCATTCGCGCGGCATGCGCGGCGCCGGCCGCGTTGTCGCTGACGACGATATCCGCGCCCGGCAGGTTCGCGTCGCGGTTGATCATCACGACCGGGACCCGGTGTTCGAGATACTGCTGCGCGACCGACAGCGGCGGCGACGCGGACGTCATCACGAGGCCAGCGATTCGGTAGCTGAGCAGTTGCTCGAGCGATTGCCGGACCTGGCGCGGGTCTTCCGCATTGGTCACGAGCGGCGTGAGCGCGCGTTGCCCGAGCGCGGCCATCAGGTCCGACAGCAGCCGCGCGCGAAACGGATTCTCGAACCCGGCCGTCACGACGCCGATCATGCTGCTGCGCTGCGTGATCATGTCGCGCGCGATCAGGTTGACCTGGTAGCCGAGCGCGCGCGCGGCGGCCATCACGCGCTCACGGGTTTGCGGTGCGATGCTCGCCGTCGGCGAGAATGCACGCGACACCGCGGAGCGCGATACGCCGGCGCGCGCCGCGACATCCGACGCCGTCACCCACGGTTTTCTTTCCTTGTCATTCATCGATTCATGATTCCTTCGAGCCACGATACGTGCACGCCGCCTGCCGACTGGATGTCGGCGCTCGACGACGCGCGGCCGCTGCATACGCTGACCCTACCGGGCAGCCATGACACCTGTGCGTATACGGTCGACGATGCGCTCGTGCGCACCCAGCGTGCGCCGCTCGATGCGCAGCTCGCGCATGGCGTGCGGCTGCTCGACGTCCGCTGCCGGCACGTGCGCGACGCGTTCGACATCCATCACGGCGGCATCGCGCTCGGCATGACGTTCGACGACGTGCTGGCCGATTGTTTGCGGTTTCTCGACGAACATCCGCGCGAATGCGTCGTGATGTCGGTGAAGGACGAATGGCCGGCGCACGCGTGCACACGCAGTTTCGATGCGACGTTCGATGCGCATCGCGCGCGGCATCCGCGGCTGCGCTGGCATGCCGGCGGCACGTTGCCCGCGCTCGGCGACGTGCGCGGCGCGATCGTGCTGCTGCGGCGCTTTCGCAGCAGCCGGCCGCTCGGCATCGACCTGACCGCATGGCCCGACAACGCGACGTTCACGATCGATCATCCCGACGGCGCGTTCGTGATCCAGGACGAATATCGCGTGCCGGTGGCGGCGTCGATCGGCTGGAAGTGGCGTGCGATCGACGCGCTGCTGACGGACCTGCCGTCGCCGGACAGTGGCCGCTGGGCGATCAACTTCTGCAGCGGGACCGGCATGGGCGCGAATCCGTCGGTCGTTGCCCACGGCGACGGCAGGGTGCAGGGCATTCATGCGCGGCTGGCCGCACGGTTGCGCGAGCAGCGCGGCCCGTGCGGCGCGATGCTGCTCGATTTCTGCGATGACGACGATTGGGCGCTGGTGCGCGCGCTGATCGCGTGCAACGACCATGCGCCGGTGCCGGGTGCGTGGCGCAAGGCGTTTCGCTGTTAGCGAAGATGGGCGGTGAAGAATGCGAGCGCCTTTGCATCGAGCATCGCGTGGAACGCCGCGCGGTCGAATCCCTTCGCATCGGTACAGACTTCGGGCGAGTCGTGCGCCAGTTGTTCGGGGCACGGCGCGAGAAACGCGAAGTGCGCGGAATTCGGCACGACGTGGAATTCAGGCCGTTGCGGCAGCAGGCCGGCCAGCGCGGAGATCGTTTCCGGCTCCACGCCGTCGCCGCCCGCTTCGGACGCCCAGAGCTGGATCGGCGCGTGCACGTCCTTCAGCGTTTCGGCGGTCGGGAATTCGTCGAGCGGGTCGGCGAGCACATAGGCCTTGATCCTCGGATCGTGCGTCAGCGGTTGGCGCGGCAGGTCATGGTCGCGGATCTGCTTGCAGATCAGCCAGGTCGGGTCCGGGCAGGCCACCCGTGCGTGCACGAAATCCGGATTCGCGCCGGCCAGCACGAGGCCCGTATAACCGCCGCGCGAGAAGCCGAAGAAGCCGATCCGCGCGGGATCGACATGCGCGGCGTCGGCCGCGTTGGCCAGCATGTAGTCGACGAGGCGCTTGATGTCCGCCGGCCGCTCGGCCAGCTCCCGCAGGTCGGCCGCGTGGCTCATGTCGGCATGCGTGTCGCCGGGATGATTGATCGCCGCGACGACGAAGCCCGCGTCGGCGAGCGTTTCGGCGAGGTCGTGATGGCCGAAGTACGTGCCGGCGTGACCGTGCGAGATCACGACGAGCGGCAGCTTGTCGCCGACGGTCGGGCAGTCGCGTTGCCCTTTCAATTCGAAAGGCCCGATCGTGAACGTCCGGGCGGCGTCAGCGCAGGGCGTCCATACGACTGCCTTCAGTTCGGGGCCGCCGGCGTCGGCCGGAATCCGGACGAACTTGACGCCGGCCGCGTGCGCGACCGTGGCGGACAGGCAGAGCAGGGCAGCCGATAGCCAGGCTTTCATGGTGCATCCCTCCGGGACACTGAGCAGACTGCCGTTGCGGATCGCCGGTCGGGCGCCAGCGTGCGATTGCACAGGTATGAAGATCAGTGTGCGTCACCGATCGTGATGCAGAAATGCAGCCGGTCGGTCGTTGCGTGGTATTCGTCGTGCCACGCCTGCGCGTCGGACGTCATCGTGCTGCGGCAGAACGCGGCAGCATCCGCCAGCGGCCAGTCCGCAAGACACACGGTGCCCTGCGGTGCGCTGCCGTGTCCGACCCGCCCGTCGGCAGTCAGGACCCAGCCTTCCCATCCGTAGATCGGAATGCGATGACGCACGCAATAATCGATGCATTCGAGCGCGGCGTCGAGCGGAAGCACGATCTCGCGACTGGAAATCGATTGCGCGGCGAGAGCGGCAGGAATCTTCCCGAGTTGCGACATGGCGGGCGGCAGGGGGCGGTGTGGCGCGGGGCCGGCGGGTTACCGCGTCGCGATTGCCACTGCCGCGCCGGCCATTGCGGTCGCGCTCGTGCGGTTCGCGATCCGTTTCGCGCGCGCCGAAGTGAGAAAAGTCCGCGCGCGCGCCGCGAGCAGCGACCAGAAGCAGTCGGCGAGGATCAGCACCGCGAGCATCGTGCCGACGAGTTCGGCCCACGCGGTCACACCGACGTGCGTGAGATCGACGATGGTCGGCAGCAGCGCGAGATAGAACACCATGATCTTCGGGTTGCCGAGCGTGACGAGCATGCCTGCGACGAACATGCGCGACGGCGACTGGCCGCGCGGCAGGTCGTCGGCGCCGGCCTCGGTCGGCGCGGTCCACATCTTCCACGCGAGGAACAGCAGGTACGCGACGCCGAGCAGCTTCAGCACGATCAGGCCGGCCGCGAACGTGCGCGCGAACGCGGACAGCCCCGCGACCGCGAGCGTGAGCCACAGCGCTTCGCCGAGCCACATCGCCGCGAGGAACGGCAGCACGTCTCGCACGCCGTTCGTCAGCACGCGCGCGACGAGCGCGGCGACGCTCGGGCCGGGCGTGCCGGCGGTGACGAGCAGGGCGAAGGCGAAGACGGCGAGTGCGGACAACGTCATGACGAACCTCGTGGGTGGGGGCGTTCGAAACGTATGAAGTTTCGATTATAGTGACGGCCGTTCCAGACTGCCTGCCTGAATTGCCGCAATGACCGCATCGATCCTGATTCGCCCCGCCACGCGGGAAGACGCGGCCGCAATGGCCGCCGTGGAAGTCGCCGCCGCTCAGCGGTTTCGCGCCATCGGCATGACCCACATCGCCGAAGCCGAGCCAACCGATACGGCTGCCGTGCTCGCGCGCATCGATGGCGGCCGCGCGTATGTGGCGGTCGATATGCAAGGGGCGTGCGTCGGGTTCGCGTTCTACCGGCTACTCGATGCACAGCGGTTGTATCTGGAAGAACTGGATGTCGCGCCGTCGCATGCCGGACAGCGGATCGGCGCGCGCCTGATCGAACAGGTGACCGCGCGTGCCGCGCGGGAAGGCATCGTGGAGGTCGTGCTGTCGACGTTTCGCGATGCGCCGTGGAATGCGCCGTATTACGCGCGCCTGGGTTTCAGCATCGTCGACGATGCCACGCTCGACGGCACGCTGCGTGCGATCCGCGCGCACCACGTCGCGCTCGGGCTCGACGAGACGCGGCGCGTGTTCATGCGGATGCGCTTCCCGGGCTGACGCAGTCGCGGCGGGTTGCGGTGCAGGCAGCGCGACCGGGTGTCAGCGCAATGCCCGGCTTCCGGTCACCGGCAGCGACGCGAACGCGGCCTCCACGTGCGCCAGAAAATCGGACGCGGGCCGCGTCAGTTGCAGGCCGGGCGGCGTGAGCCGGTACAACTGAAGCGGTGGCGGCGACATCGGCAATGGCAGCGGCGTCAGCTTCTGGCCGAACACGGTTTCCGCGAGCGACAGCCGGGTCCACGAGAAAATCGCATCGTTGGTCATGAGCAGGCTGTAGAACAGCGCATACGACGTGCAGCGCGTGATGCAGCGCGGCGGGGGCAGGCCCGCGTGTTCATGCAGGTCGCGGATATAGGTGGGGAAGTTGTCGCTGGCGTCGGCGTGGATCCATTCCGCGTCGCGCAGCGCCTCGAGCGATGTTGCGCCCGCGAAGCGCCCGTTCTCGCGGGTGACGAACGCGGTGTCGAACGTGCGGATCGCCCTGATGTCGACCGACTCGGCAATGGGGCCCGTGACGGCGACGAAGGCGAGATCGAGCGTGCGATTGCGCAACTGTTCCGTGAGCAGGTTGAACGTCAGTTCCCGAAGTTCGCATTCGACGTTCGGCCAGTGGCGGCGGAAGGCGGCGTAGGCTTCCGCAAAGCCCGTCACCGCGACGATCGGCGTGAAGCCGATCACGAGCCGCCCGTCGCGCAGCCCCTTCATGTGCGCCATGTCCTCGCTCGCCCGTTCGAGCTCGCGCACGACGGCCTGGGCGCGCCCGAGCAATGCGTCGCCTTCCGGCGTCGGCACCACGCCCCACGGTTTGCGCTCGAGGAGCGTCACGCCGAACTCGTTTTCCAGTTCCTGGATCGCCTTGCTGATGGCCGGCTGCGTGACGTGCAGGGTCCTGGCCGCCGCCTTGATGCTGCCGGCCGTCGTGACGGCGACGAGTGCGCGCAATTGATGGATTTTCATGATGCGGAAGATATTACCAAAAGTTATTCGCATCAAAATTCGTGAGTTTTTTGACCCGAAACGCGTCTTTATGCTTGGTCGGGACGGTCGCGAGGCGGCCGATTCCACGGAGCCATCCATGACGCAGAACCTTGCTCACGTACTCGCGGCGATTCGCGAGTCGGAGTCCCGATTCGTTGCGATCCGCCACGACATCCACGCCCATCCCGAACTCGGTTTCGCCGAGACCCGCACCGCGCAGCTCGTCGCCGAACAACTGGCCACATGGGGCTACGACGTGACGACGGGGGTGGGAGGCACCGGCGTCGTCGGCCAGTTGCGGCGCGGCGCGTCGGTGCGCACGCTCGGCCTGCGCGCCGACATGGATGCGCTGCCGATCGAGGAGGCGACGGGGCTGCCGTATGCGAGCACGGTTGCGCGCACGATGCACGCATGCGGTCACGACGGCCACACGGCGATCTTGCTGGCCGCAGCCCACTATCTTGCCGAACAGGGCCGTTTCGACGGCACGCTCAACGTGATCTTCCAGCCGGCCGAGGAAGGGCTCGGTGGCGCAAAGCGGATGATCGACGACGGCCTGTTCGAACGTTTCCCGTGCGAACGCGTGTATGCGCTGCACAACGCGCCGGGCGTGCCGGTCGGCCATTTCGCGTTGCGCTACGGGCCGATGATGGCGTCGTCCGATTCGGTGACGATCACCGTGACGGGCAAAGGCGGGCATGGTGCGATGCCGCAGCTCGCGAGCGATCCGATCGTCGCGGGCGCGCAAATCGTGACCGCGCTGCAATCGATCGTCTCCCGCAACGTCGATCCGCTGAAGCCGGCCGTCGTGACCGTCGGCACGTTCCATGCGGGCACTGCCCCGAACGTGATCCCGGAAACGGCGACGTTGCAGTTGTCCGTGCGCGCGCTCGACGCGACGACGCGCGACGAAATCGAGGCGCGGATCCGCCGGATCGTCGACGCGCAGGCGCAGGCGTTCGGGATGACCGCGCAGATCGAATACCGGTCGATCTCGCGTGTCGTGGACAACGACCGTGCGGCGTCGGATCTCGCGGTGGAGACGATCGCGGCGCTGGCCGGCGAAGGCGCGCTCACGCTGTTGCCCGATGGCGTGATGGGCAGCGAGGATTTCTCGTGGATGACCGAATGCGCACCGTGTTGCTACGTGCTGGTCGGTAATGGCGTCGATTCCCGGGGCGGATGTTCGGTGCACAACCCGCATTACGACTTCAACGACTCCGCGCTGAGCTGGGGGGCAGCCTATTTCGCCGGGATTGCCGAACGCTTCTTGAAGATGGACTGACGAAGGCGCAAAGGAGACGCGCTGGCCGGACCCGGGTTGACTTTACGATAAGGATGACGAATGAAAAAGCGATTTGCATTAGGCGCGGCCTGTCTCGCGTTCGGCGCCGGCAACGCGCGCGCCGTGCCCTATCAGGACGTGTTGCTGGCGGCGGTGCCCGAATACAACGGCAGGATGACGGAGGGCGTCGCGCTGTACGGTTCGCTCGACATGGGGATCAACTACCAGACGGTCGGCGGCCGTTCGCTGTGGCAGACGCAGAGCGGCGGCGAGTGGACCTCCAAGTTCGGCATCTTCGGCCGCGAGAACCTCGGCGGCGGCTGGCGCGCCGAGTTCAACCTCGAAAGCGGTTTTCTCGCGAACAGCGGCGCGCAGCAGGATGCGCAATCGACGTACAACAGGCAATCGTGGGTCGGCCTGTCGTCGGACAGCTACGGCCGGTTGCGTCTCGGCAAGCAGATCGGCACGGCGCTGCCGCTGTTCATCGACGTGTTCGGCACGGTGGGCACGAACTCGGTCTATACGTGGCTGGGCGCGGCAGCCGTGCAGACGAGCCGCGGCGTCGGCTACAACTCGGACCTCGGGCCGGGGGCGACGCAATTGCCGGCGCGCGTCGACAACGCCATCACGTACCGTACGCCGATCGTCGCGGGCACCACGTCGCTGATGCTGATGTTTGCGCCGAGCAACGTGGCCGGGCGGGCCCCCGTGGCGTCCGCGCAAGGCGCGCTGCTGCAGTGGTACAACGGCACGACCTATCTGGCTGCTAGCTACAACCAGGTGTGGGGCGTCAACGGGGCGAGCACCGTGCGCAACGACCTGTACGGGCTCGGCGCCGTCTATGACACCGGGCGGATCGTGCTGTCCGCATCGTTCAACCAGTACGCGCCGAAGCTGGCCGGCGACGGCATTGCGCGCGTCTACACGCTCGGCGCGATCGTGCCGTTCGGCGTCAATGCGATTCGCGCGTCGGTTGTCTATCGCGATACGTCGGGTGTGCGCGACGCGGCCGGCCAGCCGGCCAGGGATTCGGCACTCGGTGCGATGCTGGGCTACGACTACCTGCTGTCGAAACGCACGGGCCTCTATGCGCGTGCGGGGTTCATCCGCAACTACGGCATCTCGACGGTGTTGCTGAACGGCAATCCGCTGCCGACCGAGCCGGGCGGAACGACACCGCGTACCGGGACGACACCCGTGACGCTGTCGCTTGGCATGTATCACAACTTCTGAACGGGAATTTTCGATGCATACCCTGAATCGCACGGCCGCTGCGCCGGTCGAATCCGGGCCGCGCGTAACGCGCCGCACGGTCGTTGCGGCCGCACTCGGCAACGGGCTCGAATTCTTCGACTTCACCGTCTACAGTTTCTTCGCCGCATTGATCGGCAAGCTGTTCTTTCCCGCGTCGAGCGATGCAGGCGCGCTGATGCTGTCGCTCGCGACGTTCGGTGTCGGGTTCGTCGCACGGCCGCTCGGCAGCGTCGCGATCGGCGCCTATGCGGACCGTGCCGGCCGCAAGCCCGCGCTCGTGCTGACGGTCGCATTGATGGCGCTTGGCACCGGGATCATCGGCTTCGCGCCGACCTATGCGCAGATCGGCATCGCCGCGCCGCTGCTGATCGTCATCGGGCGTCTGCTGCAGGGCTTTTCGGCGGGTGGCGAAGTGGGGGCCGCGACGACCCTGCTGATGGAGTCGGGTGACACCGGCCGGCGCGGCGAGCGGGTGAGCTGGCAGATGGCGAGCCAGGGCGGTGCGACGCTCGTCGGCGCGTTCGTCGCACTGACCCTGTCGCGCGCACTGCCGCCCGACGCGCTGCACGCGTGGGGGTGGCGCGTCCCGTTCGTGCTCGGTCTGCTGATCGGCCCGGTCGGCTTCTACCTGCGGCGCCACCTGGACGATACGCTGCCGCACGCAGCGGCCGGCGCACCGCGCGAGCGTGCGCGCATTCCGTGGCGGCAGGTCGTGGCCGGCACGCTGCTCGTGATCGGCGGCACGTCGACCACCTATACGATCGTGTTTTTCCTGCCGTCGTTCCTGACGCTGACCGTCGGCATGCCGGCATCGGTGTCGCTGCTGTCGGGCTGCGCGGCAGGTGCAGTGCTGCTGATCGGTTCGCCGTTCGCGGGGCGGCTCGCGGATCGCGTGCGTCGTCGCAAGCGGCTGGTGGGCGTGACGTGCGTCGCGTCGGCCGTGCTCGTGCTGCCGGCGTTTTACGCGATGAAGATGTGGCCGTCGGCGGGCACCGCGGTTGCGGTCGTGATCGTGCTGATCGGCTTGATGACGCTGTCGAGTCCCGCCGGCTTCGTGATGATCCTCGATGCGTTTCGGCCCGAGGTGCGGGCGATGTCGCTCGGGATGATCTATGCGCTCGGCGTGACGATTTTCGGCGGGTTCGCACAACTGATCGTCGGCGCGATGTGGCGCGCGACCGGCAGCTTTTACGCGCCTGCGTGGTATGTGCTGGGATGCAGCGTCGCGAGTCTGGTCGGTCTGTCGCTGTTCGCGGAAGCGTCCGACGTGGAAGGCAGGCGGTGAACGGGAGGGGCGGACACGTGACGTGCCCGCCCTGGGGATGGTGTGCGCGACGAACGGACGGGCGGGGCCGCTCCGTTCATCGCGCGTGCGCTGTCGCGCAATCAGGCCGCGTCGCTCAGCGCCGGGTAATCGGTATAACCCGTTTCGCCTTCCGCGTAGAACGTCTCCGGCACCGGCTGGTTGAGCGGTGCGCCGAGTTCGAGGCGGCGCGGCAGGTCGGGGTTCGCGATGAACAGCTTGCCCCATGCGATCGCGTCGGCGTTGCCGCTGGCGAGCGCGGCTTGCGCGGTGTCGAGCGTGAACTGCTCGTTGGCGATCAGCGGGCCGCCGAACGCTTCCTTCAGGCGCGGGCTCAGGTGGTCGCCCGAATACGATTCGCGCGTGAAGATGAACGCGATCTTGCGGCGGCCGAGTTCGCGCGCGACATAGCCGAACGTGGCCGCCGGATCGGAATCGCCCATCGTGTGCGCGTCACCGCGCGGTGCGAGGTGCACGCCGACACGGCCGGCGCCCCACACGTCGATCGCGGCGTCGACCACTTCGAGCAGCAGGCGTGCGCGGTTCTCGATCGGGCCGCCGTACGCATCGGTGCGGTGGTTGGTGCTGTCCTGCAGGAACTGGTCGAGCAGGTAGCCGTTCGCGCCGTGGATCTCGACACCGTCGAAGCCGGCGGCCTTCGCGTTCTCGGCACCCTTGCGGTACGCGGCGACGATGCCCGGGATCTCGTCGAGTTCGAGCGCGCGCGGCGTCACGTACGGGCGCTGCGGACGCACGAGGCTCACGTGGCCACCCGCGGCGATTGCGCTCGGTGCGACCGGCAGGTCACCGTTCAGGAACACCGGGTCAGAGATCCGGCCGACGTGCCAGAGCTGCAGCACGATGCGCCCGCCGGCCGCGTGCACGGCCTGCGTCACCTGCTTCCAGCCTTCGACCTGTTCGTCGGACCAGATGCCGGGCGTGTCGGCATAACCGACGCCCTGCGGCGTGACCGACGTCGCTTCGGTAATGATCAGGCCGGCCGATGCACGCTCGCGGTAATAGCGCGCCATCAGTGCATTCGGCACGCGCGCCGTACCCGCACGGGCGCGGGTGAGCGGCGCCATCACGATGCGGTTCGGCAGGGTCAGGTCGCCGAGGGTAACGGGGTCGAACAGTGTAGGCATGGCAAATAACCTCTTCACGAAAGGCGGGGAAGCCGGCGCGTCATGTGCGGCGGCGGCCCGCATGGCCGGTTCGGCCGTTGGCTAGAGTTCGCGGCGCAGTGCGTCGTGAAATGCGTCGATGACGGCCTCGTTGCGCTGGAAAAACGCCCACTGGCCGATCCGCGTCGACGTCACGAGCCCCGCGCGCTGCAGCGTCGCGAGGTGCGCGGAGACGGTCGATTGCGACAGCCCGCAGCGCGCGTCGATCTGGCCCGCGCAGACGCCGTGTTCATACGGCAGCGTCTGGTTCGGGAAATGCACGTCCGGCGTTTTCAGCCAGGCGAGGATTTCCCGGCGCACGGGGTTCGAGAGCGCTTTCAGGATCGCTTCGATGTCGAGTTCGGTCGGCATGGACAGGTTTGGCGTTTCGCTCGGGTAACGAGGTATCGTCGATGGGCGAATCTTATATCGGAACTTGACGATATGTTTGAAAGCATTGCCGGCAATAGGGTTGATAGCGAATGGCGATTGCGGGGACAGGGCAAGGCGGCCGCGAAGGACGCGGAGCGGAGCCGCCGTCCCGCCACGCGCCATCCGGCCCTCAGTCGGGCACGTCGACGATCTCGTACCTCCCCTGCGTCGCATCGACATGCGCGAGCGTATCGGGCACGCGTATCGCGGGCGGGTAGCCGCGAGCTTCGGCAACTCGAGCAGCGCCTTGTCGCTGGATCTGCCCGGGCGACGCACCACGTTGCGCATCCTGTGGGATGCTACGCGGCGAGGCGCGACCCGGACGGGTTCGACGCGGCCGATCGCGAGCCATCCGGCCAGGCGCGCCGATCGATCGACGCGCGGGTGCGCATCGCAACGTCATGCCGGTTCGTCCATCGCGCACGAACCGATTTTTTTGCGGAGTCCTTTCATGTCTGTTCGGGCCGTCATCTTCGATTTCGATCTGACGCTGGCGGATTCGTCCGCCGCGATCGTCGCGTGCACGGAGTACGCGTTGCATCAGCTGGATGCCGCCGGCGCGACGCCGGCGCAGATCGCGGCCGTGATCGGGCTGCCGCTGCACGAGATGTTCCGCTCGCTGACGGGCGAAACCGAGCCGGCGCGGGCCGACGCGTTCGCGCGTCACTTCGTGGTGCGGGCCGACGAGATCATGGTGCGCGGCACGCGCATCTATCCCGAGGTGCCGCCCCTGCTCGCGCGTCTGCGCGAGCAGGGGCTCGCGGTCGCGATCGTTTCGTCGAAGTTTCGCTACCGGATCGAGGCGATCCTTGCGCTGAACCAGTTGCAATCGCTCGTCGACGTGCTGATCGGCGGGGAAGACGTGCAGCGTCACAAGCCCGATCCCGAAGGGCTCGTGCTGGCGTTGGCGCGGCTTGGCTTGCCCGCTCGTTCGGCGATCTACGTGGGCGACCACGCGGTGGACGCGCAGGCGGCCGAGCGCGCCGGCGTGGCGTTCGTCGGTGCGGTGAGCGGGATGACGTCGTTCGACGGATGGGCACGCGCGGGCAAGCAGGCGGTCGCCAACCATATCGGCGAACTGGACACGATCGTGCAGCGGATGCGGCGCGATTCGTCCGCGGCATCGGGCTGACGCGCCCCCGGGCGGCGCCCGCGCCGACGCGCCGCGGGTAGCGTTGCGCCCCTTGCCGAGGCGGGAATCGCGGTGTCGAGCACACGTTCACTGCCGAGGGTGGTCGCAACCGCTGCGTCGGCGAGCGGGTCGTCGACGATTCGCTCTGCTACGATCCTCAACACCATGCACTCGGTGCGGATATCGGCACGCTGCCCGATTCGCAGCGCGTGCCGGTGTTCGACTACCCGGCCACCGGCGACGGATTTCGCGACCTTCGCCGTTAAAGTCATATCCGCCACTCGATCCGTCGCCATGTCACTCATTTCCGTCGCCTTCGCCAACCTCCGGTTCTCGCGCGTGCTGCCGGCCGCCCGAACGCTGTCATGCGCCGTTTCGCTCGCGGCAGCCTGTGCCGCCATCGGCATGCCGGGCGGCGCGCGTCCGGCCGAAGCCGCCACGCTCACGCAGCGCGAACGCCTCGAGGCGCCGGTCAAGGCCGTCGCCGGCCAGCGCGTGGCCGTCGATACGCCGCAGGGCCATGCGGTGCTGCCCGTCTACGCCGATCGTCCGCTCGACCAGGCCGCGCCCGATGTGACGCGGGTCTTCGTCGTGATTCACGGCACGCTTCGCAATGCCGACGCGTACTACGCATCGGGGCGCGAGGTCGTCGAAAAGGCCGGTGCGGCCGGCAAGGGCACGATGGTCGTCGCACCGCAGTTCCTGACGCGCGCCGATACGCGCGCGTTTTCGTTGCCCGCGCAGACGCTCGCCTGGACGCAGGAAGGATGGAAGGGCGGCGACGCGGCCCGTCAGCCGGGGCCGATCAGTTCGTTCACCGCGCTCGACGCATTGCTCGCGCATTTCGCCGACCGCAGCCTGTATCCCGCGTTGTCGAGCGTGGTCGTGATCGGCCATTCCGCCGGCGCGCAGTTGCTGCAGCGCTATGCGGTGGCCGGACACGAAGGCGACGCGCTGGTGCGGGCCGGCATCGCCGTGCGTTATGTGGTCGCGAACCCGTCGAGCTACCTGTATTTCGACGACGAACGGCCGGATGGCCAGGCGATCGCAGGCGGCACCTGCCCGCGCGCGAACGAGTGGAAATACGGGCTGGAGTCGGCGCCGCCCTATGTCGCGTCGCAGGACGTGCGCGCATTCGAAACGCGCTACGCGGCGCGTCATGTCGTGTACCTGCTCGGGCAGGCCGACACGAACCCTTACACGCACTTCATCGACCGTTCGTGCGCGGCGATGGCGCAAGGCCCGTACCGGCTCGCGCGCGGGCTCGCGTATTTCGATTACCTGAAGAAGCGGCATCCGGACGATCTCGCGCAGCAGGTCGTCGAAGTGCCGGGCGTCGGGCACGACAATCTCGGCATGTTCACGTCCGCCTGCGGGCTCGCCGTGCTGTTCGGGCAGGCGCTGCCGCAATCGTGTCCGGTCGTCGCCGGTACCGCGCCGGCCGTGCGCGCGGAATTGCCGTAAGCCTTCGTGCCGTCGTGTGATAGCCGCCGCGTCGACGATCGATCGGAGGCCGAGCGCGCGTGATTTCGCCATGCTGCCGGCGCGCGATGGCGGCGCCGCGCGTCAGGCCGGTGTGCCGGCGCCCGGCGCCGCGTCCGGGTCGAATACCGTCAACCCTTCCGTCGGGTCCGTCGGCAGCTCCCACGGACGTGCGGCGATCGCCCGCCGCGCGGCGTCGTAACCGGCCTGCCGGCGGGCCGCGATGCCGGCCGGCGTGAAATCGATGTCCTTCAGCTGATTGTCGCTGGCGAGGCGCGGCGCCGCGAGCTTGACCAGATGCATCGTGGTTTCGCATCCCCACGCGGCGAGCCGGCGCACGGCCGGCGACGCGCGCTCGGCTTCCGGCACGTGGCGGGCCAGTTCGCGGATCACGTGGCGCAGCCGGTGGATCTGCTGCTGGCGCGCGATGTGGCTGTCGGTGCGGCTCGCGTACTGGATGTCCTTCTGTCGCTCCGACACCTGCCAGATGCTCTCGGGCTCCGGGCCCGCCGGATTCCACATCTGCACCGAGAAGATGATCGAGCTGCGGCGCGGATTGTCGTCGAGCACGACCTCGACCGGCGTATTCGAATACACGCCGCCGTCCCAGTAAGGCTCGCCGTCGATCCGTATCGCGGGAAACGCGGGCGGCAGCGCGCCCGAACTCATGATGTGCTCGATCCCGAGCCGCGTATCGCGCGAATCGAAATAGCGCATCGTGCCGGTGCACGCATTGACCGCGCTGACGGTCAGGCGCGGGTGGCCCGCGTTCAGCAGGTTCGGGTCGATCAGCGACGCGAGTGTGTCGCGCAGCGGTGCGATCCGGTAATACGACGCACGATCGACGCCGAGGCGCACCATCGGCCCGAGCCACGATGCCGGATTGGGCTGGAAGAATCCCGCGATGCCGCCGCCGATGATCATCAGCTCGGCCAGCATCCGGTCCCAGCCGGGCACCAGCGGCGGGACGTCGAAACGGGTTCGTTCGGTCACGCGCCGCCAGAACGCCGACAGCTTGTCGTAACGCTGTTCCGGCGGATTCCCGGCGATCAGCGCCGCGTTGATCGCACCGATCGACGTGCCGACCACCCAGTCGGGCCGGATCCCGGCTTCGTCCATCGCCTGAAAGACGCCGAGCTGGAACGCGCCCAGTGCGCCGCCGCCCTGGAGCACGAGCACGACTTGTCCGGGGAGGTTCATGCGTGCCGGTTCGCTCGCGGTCATGGCTCGCCTCGCTGCGTGTGAAGGTGGGTCGGAACCGAATGGCTCGATTCAGTGTAGGCGATGGCCGGCGGGGATCGCGCGCCGCGCAACGGCGATTCGCGCCTGCTTCGCCAGTCGCTTCCGGCGCTTCCGGCGCTTCGGCGCGGTGGTCGGCGTCGCGAAGCACGGCGCCCGGCGCTCGGCGCGCGCGCCGTGCTTCGCGGTGCATCCGCGAGCGACCGGGGTCACGCGTCCGGGTAAGGCGTGCCGTCCTTGTGCAGGAACCGGCCGTCGCGGCTCGGGCTCATCATGTCGATGTCGGCGCAGGTGATCACGTCGTCCGGCGAGCGCGAGCCGACCTCGAGATAGACGGCGAGCGCCTCCGACCGGTTGACCAGGTGATGGCCGTTGCCGGAGCCTTTCGGAAACGCCGCGCAGTCGCCCGTGCGCAGCACGGTTTCGCCGTCGTCCTCGATCATCACGAGTTCGCCTTCGAGCACGTAGACGAATTCGTCTTCGTCGGAATGCCAGTGGCGCTGCGCCGACCAGCCGCCCGGCGGCACGCGCATCAGGTTGACGCCGAAATCGCGCAACCCGCCGGCGTCGCCGACGCGCTGGCGGATGCGCTGCGCGCACGGCGCGTCGAACGGCGGCGGATAGCCGCTGCCGCGGCGTTCAGGCACGGCGTTGAGGTCGATCCTGGGCATGGGCGGCTCCGTCGGCCACGCGGGCGAATGGGATGCGGGCATTGTAGGCGCCGCGGCCCGCCATTCGTCCGCGCGTGTCGTGGTGCGCCGCGTCATTCCACCGTGATGGTCTCCTTCATGTACGGGTGAATCCCGCAGAACACCTTGTAGACGCCCGGCTTGTCGAAGCGGAACGAGTACGTGTCGCCCTGGTCGAGCGCCGACGAGTGAAAGATGCCGGCGTCGTTGACGACCGTATGCGGCTCCCCGTCGAGGTTCTTCCACGTGACCGTCGTGCCGGCCTTGATCGTGGTCGACATCGGCGAAAACATGAAATTGCGGATCGTCACGAGCGGGCCGCCCGGGCCCTGGGCGAACGCGGCGAGCGGGGCGGTGGTGCACAGGATCAGCGCCGCGGCGAGGCTGGCGTGCTTGAAGCGGGTCATGTCGGTCTCCTTGCGGTTCGGTGTGTCAGGCCAGCGTCGCATCGTGCAGCGACGACGCAACCGGATGGCCCGCGAATTCGACGGTCGTCACGCCGAGCATCGACGGCAGCCGGTCGCGCGGCACGGTGAGCGGCACGGGGCCCGGGCCGTTGCCGGCCGTCGGCTGCGGGAACGCGGTGGAGCGCGCGGTGTGGAACGTCACGTTGCCCTCGACCTTCGACACGATCTGGTGGATGTGTCCGTTCAGCACGGTGACCGAGCCGAAGCGCCGCAGCAGCGCCATCGTCTGCGGCGCGTCGCCGGTGCCCCAGCCCCACGGCTCGTAGATGGTCCACATCGGCATGTGCGAGAACACGACGATCGGCGTGCTCGACGAGCGGCCCTTGAGATCCTGCGCGAGCCACGCGAGCTGGTCGTCGCCGAAGCTGCCCAGCCCGTTCGGCTTGAAGTGCATCACGTTGACGAGGCCGATGAAGTGCACGCCCGCGTGATCGAAGCTGTAATAGCCGCGGTTGTCCGACGCCTTGCCGAACCGGCTGAAATATTCGGCACCCGAACCGTCGGTGACGTCGTGCTCGCCGGGCACCGTATGCAGTTCCGGCACGCGCAGCGCGGACAGCAGCTGCGACGCGTGGTCGAATTCCTCGGCCTTGGACAGGTGCGTGATGTCGCCCGTGTGGATGGCCAGCGCGGGCATCGCGGGCATGCCGTTGACGAGTTCGATCGTCTGCTTGAGCGTGGCCGATACATCGGGATTCGCGTCCTTGTTGAAGCCGATGTGCGTGTCGCTGACCTGCACGAACAGCGGCTTGCCCGCGTTGGGCGGGAGCGCGTCGCCGGTCTGCGCGAGCGCCAGGTCGAACGGCGTCAGGATGCCGCCCGACAGCGTAAACAGCGTGCCGAGGCCGCCGAAGGCCATGCACTGCAGGGCCTTGCGGCGCGACGGGCGGGTGGGGGTCGATGAAGACATGGGAGCCTCGCAATCGTGTGACGAAACCGGACGGCCGGATCGTCCTGGAATAAACCGGCGCCTTCGCGTGCCATACCGGCGAAGCGGCGGATTTATTCCCGCGCGCGACACGGTCGATCACCCGTGTTCGCGGCTTGCGCGGCGATGCGCTGTTCCTGATAAATGACCTGTCAATGTCCTGTAAGTGACACGTCACATTTGCGTCACGGCCGATCGATAGCCTGCCACTCCGAGTCACCTCTCCGGAGCCCCTTCATGCCGAATCTCGCGGCAACGGAAACCAGCGGTGCGGTCGGCAACCGCACGCGTGCCGTCAGCCTCGCGCTGTCTTTTCTGATCGTTGCCTGCGGCATCGTCTACGTCGGCATCCATCCGGGCGCCGATCTCGGCTCCGTCAAGGAAAGCTCGATCCTCCCGTTCCTGCTGCCGGTTGTCGCGCCGCTGGTCGCACTCGGCTTCGAGTTCGCCAAGGGTTTCCGCGACACCGCGAACGCGGTCGCGACCGTCGTCCATACGCACCCGCTCGATCCGCCCCTCGCCGTCGTGCGGTCGCGCCTCCGGAACCTGTTCGGCGTGCGCGTATCGAGCGGCTCGGGCCTGCGCCGGGATGCGGTGCATAGCCTGTTGCTCGCGCGGGTGCTGACGTTGCCGGCGTCGATCGCACTGTCGGCCGTGCCGTACCGGGCGCTGCACGGGCTGTTCTGATTCGCGCCGGGGGGCGCCTTCCGGCCGCGCGACGCGTGGCCGGTCCCGTCGATTTTCAATTCAACACAAGACGCTACCGATGGATATCAGGTTCTTCGATCCGAATCGCACCGCGAACGCTTCGGCGTGGCGCGTGCTCCCCAACCGCTGGGATGCCATCGCGTTTCCGCTGATCATTTGCCTGCTCGCGATGGCGATCGTCGGCTTCCATCAGACGATGGCGCCGATCGGCACCCTGCAGACGCAGAAGATCTCGCTCGATCCGTCGAACCTGCCCGAATACGCGTTGCGCACTACGCTGCGGATGCTCGCCGCGATGGTCGCGTCGCTCGCGTTCACGCTCGTCTACGGCACGCTCGCGGCCAAAAGCCGCCGCGCCGGAATGGTGCTGATCCCGATCCTCGACATCCTGCAGTCGGTGCCGGTGCTCGGCTACATCTCGTTTACCGTCACGTTCTTCCTCGCACTGTTTCCGGGCCGCGTGCTCGGTGCCGAGCTGGCCGCGATCTTCGCGATCTTCACGAGCCAGGCGTGGAACATGACGTTCAGCTTCTACCAGTCGCTGCGCACGGTGCCGCGCGACCTGAGCGAAGTGTCGCGCGGCTTTCACCTGACGCCGTGGCAACGCTTCTGGAAGCTCGAAGTGCCGTTCTCGATGCCCGGCCTGATCTGGAACATGATGATGTCGATGTCCGGCGGCTGGTTCTTCGTCGTCGCATCCGAGGCGATCACCGTCGGCAACCAGACCATCACGCTGCCGGGCATCGGCGCGTATCTCGCGCAGGCGATCTCCGACAAGAACCTCGGCGCGGTCGGCTGGGTGATCGTCGCGATGTCGGTCGTGATCCTCGCCTATGACCAGTTCCTGTTCCGCCCGCTCGTCGCCTGGGCCGACAAGTTCCGGATGGAGAACACCGCGTCGGGCGATGCGCCGCAATCCTGGCTGCTCGACATGATGCGCCGCACGCACCTGATCCATCAGCTGCTCGTGCCGGCCGGCTGGCTGCTGTCGCAAGCCGCGCGGATTCCGCTGCGCGCGCCGTCGCGGCAGGGTACGCGTGCGCGCGGCGCATCGGCGCGCCGCGCGTCGCGCATCGGCGACATCGTGTGGGGCGCGTTCGTGATCCTGCTGACGGTGTACGTCGTGTGGCGCGTCGTCAGCTTCGTCGCGACCGGCGTGACGATGGGCGAGGTCGGCCACGTGCTCGTGCTCGGACTCGTCACGCTGCTGCGCGTGCTGGTGCTGATCGCGATCGCGTCGCTGGTCTGGGTGCCGCTCGGCGTGCTGATCGGGCTGCGCCCGAAGCTCGCCGAGAAGATCCAGCCGCTCGCGCAGTTCCTCGCGGCGTTCCCGGCGAACCTGCTGTTCCCGGTGTTCGTGATCGTGATCGTCCGCTTCCACCTGAATGCCGACATCTGGCTGTCGCCGCTGATCGTGCTCGGCACGCAGTGGTACATCCTGTTCAACGTGATCGCCGGCGCGATGTCCTACCCGAACGACTACAAGGAAGCGACGAAGAATTTCCGCATCCGCGGCTGGCAGTGGTGGCGGCAGGCGATCCTGCCCGGGATCTTCCCGTACTACGTGACGGGTGCGATCACCGCGTCGGGCGGTGCGTGGAACGCGAGCATCGTGTCCGAGTTCGTGCAGTGGGGCGACACGAAGGTCGTCGCGCACGGCCTGGGCTCGTACATCGCGCAGACCACTGCCGCCGGCGATTTTCCGAAGATCATCCTGGGCATCGCCGTGATGTCCCTGTTCGTCACCTTGTTCAACCGTCTGCTGTGGCGTCCGATGTACGCCTATGCGGAATCCCGGCTCCGTCTCGATTGAGAGTAAGCGCGATGCAAAATTCGAACGTTATCAACGCCCCCGTCAAGACGTCCCAGCCGCTGCAGCCGCCGCGCCTCGGCGAAGAAATCCTGCGCGTGGAGCACGTGAACCGCGGCTTCAACAAGACGCAGGGCGAGTTGCTCGTGCTCGACGATGCGAACCTGTCGCTGCGCGAAGGCGAGATCGTCGGCCTGCTCGGCCGTTCCGGCTCGGGCAAGTCGACGCTGCTGCGCATCATCGCCGGGCTGATCGAGCCGACCGGCGGCGAGGTGACCTACCTCGGCAAGCCGCTGCGCGGTCCGGCCGAAGGCGTCGCGATGGTGTTCCAGACCTTCGCGCTGTTCCCGTGGCTCACCGTGCTGCAGAACGTGGAAGCCGGGCTGGAAGCGCTCGGCGTCGGCGCGCGCGAGCGGCGCGAGCGTGCGCTTGCGGCGATCGACCTGATCGGTCTCGACGGCTTCGAGAACGCGTACCCGCGCGAGCTGTCGGGCGGCATGCGCCAGCGTGTGGGCTTTGCGCGCGCGCTCGTCGTCGATCCGACGATCCTGCTGATGGACGAGCCGTTCTCCGCGCTCGACGTGCTGACCGCCGAGACGCTGCGTACCGACCTGCTCGATCTGTGGACGCAGGGCCGCATGCCGATCAAGTCGGTGCTGATCGTTACGCACAACATCGAGGAAGCGGTGTTCATGTGCGACCGGATTCTGGTGCTGTCGTCGAACCCGGGCCGCGTGATCGCCGAGATCAAGGTGCCGTTCAAGCATCCGCGCAACCGGCTCGACACGGATTTCCGCAAGCTCGTCGACGACATCTACGCGAAGATGACCGCGCGTCAGACCAACGAGGCGACGAAGAAGGGGCTGGAGCTCGGCAGCTGGATGCCGCGCGTGTCGACCAACCTGATGGCCGGCCTGATCGAGACGCTCGCGATGGCGCCGTACCACGGCCGCGCGGACATGCCGGAAATCGCGCGCACGCTGCACCTCGAGGTCGACGAACTGTTTCCGATCGCCGAAGTGCTGCAATACCTCGGCTTCGCGGACGTGCGGGAGGGGGACGTGTTCCTGACGCCGCCGGCGCGTGTGTTCGCGGAATTCGGCACGCAGGAGCGCAAGCTGATGTTCGCGGACCACCTGCTGAAGCACGTGCCGCTGGCTGCACGGATCAGGAAGGTGCTGAACGAGCGCCCGGGCCATCGCGCGCCGCGTGTGCGCTTCGAGCAGGAGCTGGAGGATTTCCTGTCCGATGAAGCCGCCGAGGAAACGCTCGACGCGGTGATCGACTGGGGGCGTTACGGCGAAGTCTTTTCGTACAACGACAAGACGGAAGTGTTCAGTCTCGAGGATGTCGAGAGCTGAAGTCGGTGCCCGAATGGCGAGCGATCGTCATTCGGGCAAATCGCGGCTGTTGGCGTGCTGCTCGATTCCGCCGGTATTGAGCGACTCGATCCTCTCCATCCGCTGCCTTGCCAGCTCGGGCAACCGGTTCGTCACGCCGATCACGAGCGCTTCGGCGAGCGCGAGCGCCGGCACGTTGGTCTGCAGCATCGCGAACGGCTGCCCCTGGATCCGCAGCACGATCTCCGCAAATTCCCCGATCGGCGAATGCCATTCGTCGGTGACCAGCAGCACGCGCGTGCCGAGCTGGTGTGCGGCTTGCGCGAACCGGATGCTGTCGCGCTGGTAGCGGCGAAAATCGAAAATGACGAGCACGTCGCCGGGCCCCATGTCCGCGAGGGCGACCGAGGCGAGGTTCACATTCGGTTCGACATACTGGACGCGTGGCCGCGCATACGCGAGCGTGAACGAAAACAGCGAAGCGAGCGGCGCGGTGTAACGCCCGCCACCGCAGAAAACGCGAACGTCCTGATCGGCCAGCAGTGCCACGGCAGCATCGAACGCCGCCGCATCGAGCCCTTCGATCGTGGTGGCCAGCGATTGCGACAACCGCTGGAAAATCGCCGCATGACTGTCGCGCAGCCCCGAAGCCGAGTGAAACGCATCCATCCGCGCGAGCGGCGAATTCATCGCGGTGTCGATTTCGCCATACAGCGCCTGCTGGAACGACGAATAGTTGGGAAACCCGATCCTGACGACGAACCGAAACACGGTCGGGTCGCTCACGTCGGCCTGCTTCGCGAACTGCGCGATGGGCCCCAGCCCGAGACTGGGATAGCGATCCAGCAACGCCTGCGCAACCTTCTGTTCCGACGGCGTGAAGCTATCCATCTGGGATAACAGCAACGCCCTGATGCTCGTCCCCATCGGGCACTCCGACTCTCTCGATCCGAATGACAAACGGCAGACGTGCGTCTGCCGGCGAATCCACGCATGTTAGCCGATTGACGTGCGGCGGGCCGCCCGCACCCCGGAATTAGAGGGACGCATCGCACGGTCGGCAGGCTCGTCGATGAATGTAATGAAACATACATTTATAAAGAAGCCATCCAGTCGATATTCGTTCTTGGTTCAGTGATAACCCTAGGTTTTGGTGCAAAAAACCGAGTGCTATGATCGCGGCCTCGCTGGAATGTACGATTCATTACATCGTAAATCGACGTGTCGACACGTGACGATGCGGCGTCGCATTCCGGCATGGCACGGTTTATTTGTCTGGAGGATTCCGTCATGAGGCGGCTCGTAGTACTCACCCTGTTGTCGGCAATGAGCGTGTGCGCGTTCGCCGCGTCGGACCCGGCGGTCGAAGCGAAGAACGGCATGGTCGTGTCCTCGCAGCACTTCGCGTCGCAGATCGGCGTCGACATCCTGAAGGAAGGCGGCAACGCGGTGGATGCGGCGGTGGCGGTCGGTTATGCGCAGGCCGTGACCAATTCGTGCTGCGGCAATATCGGCGGCGGCGGTTTCATGACCCTTCACCTGGCCGACGGCCGCGACCGCTTCATCAATTTCCGCGAGACCGCACCGGCCGCGGCTTCCGCGAACATGTACCTCGACGCGAAGGGCAACGTCATCCCCGACGACAGCCTGTACGGCTATCGCGCGGTCGGCGTGCCGGGCACGGTCGCGGGCCTCGATCTCGCGCAGCGCAAGTACGGCAAGCTGACGCGCAGGCAGGTGATGGAGCCGGCGATCCGGCTCGCGCGCGACGGCTTCGTGCTGACGCGCGGCGATACGGACATCCTCGACACGACGGTCGCGCGTTTCAGGAAGGACCCGGAAGCGGCCCGCATCTTCCTCCGCCCGGACGGCACGCCGCTGCAGCCGGGCGACCGCCTCGTGCAGAAGGACCTCGCCCGCACGCTCGAGCGCATCGCGGAGCAGGGGCCCGACGCGTTCTATCACGGCGAGATCCCGAAGATCGTCGAGGCCGCGGCCAGGCGCGCGGGCGGCGTGATCACGGCCGCCGATTTCGCGTCCTACCGCGCGCAGGACATGGCGCCGCTGACGTGCACGTATCGCGGCTACGAGTTCGTGTCGGCGCCGCCGCCGAGCTCGGGCGGCGTGACGATGTGCGAGACGCTGAACATCCTCGAAGGGTACGACCTGCGCAAGCTCGGTTACCACTCGGCCGCGGCGGTCCACTACATGACCGAAGCGATGCGGCACGCATACGAGGATCGCAATACGCTGCTCGGCGATCCGAACTTCATCGACAACCCGGTCGCGAAGCTGACGAGCAAGGAATACGCGGCGCAGATCCGCAAGAGCATCCATGCCGATACGGCGACGCCGTCGGTGGACGTGCAGCCGGGCGTCGGCGTGCACGAGAAGCCGGAGACGACCCACTATTCGATCGTCGACAAGGACGGCAACGCGGTGTCGACGACCTACACGGTCAACGGCCGCTTCGGCGCCGTGGTCATCGCGCCGGGCACGGGCTTCTTCCTGAACGACGAGATGGACGACTTCACCGTGAAGGTCGGCGCGCAGAACCTGTTCGGTCTCGTGCAGGGCACGCGCAACTCGATCGCGCCGGGCAAGCGTCCGCTGTCGTCGATGGCGCCGACCATCGTGAAGAAGGACGGCAAGGTGTTCATGGTGGTGGGTTCGCCGGGCGGGTCGCGCATCATCACGATCACGTTGCAGACGGTGCTGAACGTGATCGACTACGGGATGACGCCGCAGGATGCCGTCACCGCGCCGCGCATCCATCACCAGTGGCTGCCTGACGAGGTCTATTACGAAACCTACGGCCTGTCGCCCGACACGCTCGCGATCCTGCGCAACATGGGCTACAAGATGGTCGAGCAGACGCCGTGGGGCGCCGCCGAGCTGATCATGGTCGGCCTGCCGGGCACCGAAGCCGCGAGCCGCCAGAGTTCCGGGAACGATTCGTCCGTGTCCGGCAACGTGCGTGTCGGCTTCATCTACGGCTACAACGACCCGCGCCGTCCGGCCGGATCGGCAATCGGCTACTGACCCGATCCCGTCGGCATCGAGCTGAATCGCCGCCGCCGACGTTCGCCCTTGCGCGAGCGTCGTTGCGGCGGCAGTCCGTCGGTTCGCGGACATCCGCGAGCCTGACCGGCGCCGCCGGCCGTGGCCGACACACCGGGCGCGGCCGGCTCGCCACGCACGCGCCCTGGCACGGCACGGGACGCGCGCCTTTCATCCGTCAACTTCTTCCCGTGCATCGAATTCCATCATGAACAAACGAATGTCCGCGGCAGGCTGGATCCTGCTCGCGATGGCGGCCGGCATCCTGATCGGCTACATGATCTTTACGCAACTGCCGGACAAGCAATCCGCGGCGGAGATCGCCGGGTACATCTCGCTGGTGTCCGACGTGTTCCTGCGGCTGATCAAGATGGTGATCGGCCCGCTGGTGTTCTCGACGCTGGTCGTCGGCATCGCGCACATGGGCGACGCATCGTCGGTGGGGCGCGTGTTCGTGAAGGCGCTCGGCTGGTTCGTCACCGCGTCGCTGATCTCGCTGCTGCTCGGCCTGTTGATGGCGAACCTGCTGCGGCCCGGCGAGAACCTCGGGTTGCCGCTGCCGGATATCGGCGCGTCCGCGCATCTGGCGACGTCCAAGTTCACGCTGAAGGATTTCGTCGGCCACATGGTGCCGAAGTCGATTGCCGAGGCGATGGCAAACAACGAGATCCTGCAGATCGTCGTGTTCTCGATGTTCTTCGGCGTGGCGCTTGCGTCGCTCGGCGAGCGCGGCAAGATTCTCGTCGCGGCGATCGACCAGCTCGCGCACGTGATGCTCAGGATTACCGGCTATGTGATGAAGCTCGCGCCGCTCGCTGTGCTGGCGGCGATGGCGTCGACGGTCGCGATCAACGGCCTGTCGATCCTGCTGAAGTTCGCGGTGTTCATGGGCGACTTCTACCTGAGCCTGTTCCTGCTGTGGGGCACGCTCGTCATCGCCGGGCTGCTGTTCCTCGGCCGCCGCGTGTTCAAGCTGCTGGTGCTGATCAAGGAAGCGTTCATGCTGTCGTTCGCGACCGCGAGCTCGGAAGCCGCGTATCCGAAGATCCTCGATGCCCTCGACCGTTTCGGCGTGCGCCGCAAGATATCGAGCTTCGTGATGCCGATGGGGTATTCGTTCAACCTCGACGGCTCGATGATGTACTGCACGTTCGCGTCGCTGTTCATCGCGCAGGCGTACGGCATTCACCTGTCGCTCGGCACGCAGGTCACGATGCTGCTGATCCTGATGCTGACGTCGAAAGGCATGGCCGGCGTGCCGCGCGCGTCGCTCGTCGTGATCGCCGCGACGCTGCACCAGTTCAACATCCCGGAAGCCGGGCTGCTGCTGATTCTCGGCGTCGATACGTTCCTCGACATGGGCCGTTCGGCCACGAACGCAGTGGGCAACTCGATCGCCAGCGCGGTGGTCGCGAAATGGGAAGGCGAGCTGATGCCCGAAGCGGAAGCCGAAGCGAATGCGGCGCGGCTGGATGAGGAAGCCGAAGCACGGATGAACGAGGCGGCCCGCGAGGCGGATCGCGTCACCACGGCCTGAAGCGGTATCCCGGGCCTTCAGGCCGCCTCGGCGGGGCGGGCCGCGTCGATGCACGCGGCCAGCACCATCGCGGCGGCGTTGCCCGGCGTCGAGCCGAGCAATTGCGGCGCATAGACGCTGTCGCCGATCTCGATCGGCTGCCCCGACAGCGCACACACGCCGCGCTTGCGCGTGGTAAACAGCCGCCACTTCTGATAACCGTAGTGCCCGGTGCATGCGTCGCGCCAGGAAATCATCACGGTGTCGGCCGTGGGCCGCTCGAGTACGCTGATGGCCGGCTTGCTCGTCGCGTCCCACGACGGCAGCCGGTCGCGCGTGACGCTGCGCCGCCGCGGCGTGCCCCACGAGACGGACGGCATGTCGAAGCTGCCGATCGCGGCGACGGTCATGAGCCAGGGGGCGATACGGTTGTTCATGTCAGTTTTCCTCGAAACGTTACGCGGCACCGCAACGCGCGGCATCACGACAGGCGGATGCGCGGCCGCGCGCAGCCGTTGATCCGTTCGGCGATCCACAGCAGGCTCGCCTTGGAGAAGCCGTGCAGCGCCTGCTGGTGCCGCCGGTAGAGCATCAGGTGGCTGAACTGCGCGAATCGCCCCTGGATGAAGCCGCCACGAAAGAACCCGAACTGCCCGAGCGTGCCGAACGCGTCGTAGTCGCTGATCGACACGAGCGCGCCGAAATCGTGGAACGCGAACGGCGGCATCGGCTGGCCGTCGAGCCACGCGGGCAGGTGCTTCGCGAGATGCTCGGCCTGCTGCGTCGCGACCTGCGCGGTGGGCGGCAGCGGCCGTTCCTGGCCGTCGGGCAACAGGCTCGCGCAATCGCCGATCGCGAACACGTGTTCGTCGCCCGTTGCCTGCAGCGTCGGGCCGACGACGATCTGGTTCGCGCGATTCGTGTCGAGGCCGCCGAGCGCCTGCATGAAATCGGGCGCCTTCACGCCGGCCGCCCACACCATCAGGTCGGCTTCCGCAAACGAACCGTCGCCGTAGTGAAAGCCGTTCGCGTCGGCCGACGTGACGCGGGTCGACGTCAGCACGTGAAAGCCGATCTGTTCGAGCCGTTGCTGTGCCGATGCGGAAATCTTCGGCGGAAATGCGGCAAGGATGCGCGGGCCGCTTTCAAGCAGCGTGAGCTGCAGCCGGTCGCGTACCGTTTCGTCGCCATAGGCTTGCGCCACTTCCAGCAGGCGGCTCAGCTCCGCGGCAAGCTCGACGCCGGTCGCGCCGGCACCGACGATCGCGACGCGGAACGGCTCGTCGCGCGCGATGCTGCGAAATACGCGCATCCGCAACGCTTCGTTGAAGGTCTCGGCCTGCGGCTGGCTGTCGATGAAATAGCAGTGCTCGCGTACGCCCGGCGTGCCGAAATCGTTGGCCTGGCTGCCGAGCGCGAGGATCAGCACGTCGTATTCGAGTTCACGGGCGTCGAGCACGAGTTCGCCGTCCTGCGAGCGGATCTCGCCGAGCTGCACGCGGCGCCGCGCGCGATCGAGCCCCTTCAGTTCGCCGGGCTGGTACGTGTAACCGTGATCACGGGCATGGGCGAGGAAGATCACCTGCTGCTGCTGCACGTCGCGCGTACCGGCCGCGATCGTGTGCAGCATCGGTTTCCAGATGTGGGTCGGGCTGCGGTCGACGACGGTGACCTGGGCGCGCCCGGACCGGCCAAGACGCTCGCCCAGACGCGTGGCGAGCTGCAGTCCGGCGATCCCGCCGCCGACGATGACGATACGTGTAGGGGTTGCCATGGATAAATCATCACGTGATGAATAAGGTATGATCCTAGCGCTTCCCGGCTTCGCGTGTCAACGGAGCGGGGCAAATCACGCGGTTTCGGCGGTGCTGAAGCGGGGCCGGAACAGGCGCATTCGAATCATTCAAGGAGAGCAGGGAAACGTGGCTGAAGTCACTGAGCGCGCGCCGGGCAAGCGGCGTATGCGAGGGCGGCCGCTGGCCGGGGCGTCCGTCGGACCGGACGTGATATTGCGGGCCGCGCGCCGTACGTTCGCGAAGCGGGGCTACGACGCGACGAGCGTGCGCGAGGTCGCGCGCGAGCTGGGCATCGACGCGGCGCTGATCGCCCATCATTTCGGTACGAAGGAAACGTTGTGGCTGGCCGTCGTCGAGCAGATCGTCGAGATCGCCGGGCCGATGTTCGATGCGCTGCGTGCGTTGCGCACGTCGTCGCTGTCGCATCGCGAACGCGTGCGGCGCGCGCTCGAGCTGTGCGTCGACCATGAGTTCGACGAACCCGACATGGGCATGTTCTTCTCGACGGCGGCGACCGAAGTGGGCGGGCGGCTCGACCGGCTGCAGGAGCGGCTCGTCCGTCCGTATTACGACGTGATGTTCCCGCTGCTGGCGGACGCCGTGCAGGCCGGCGCGATTCGCGCGGTCGATCCGAACGTGCTGTTCTTCATGATCGCGAGCGCGATCGGCAACACGGTGTCGTACAGCCACATCATGCTGGAGTTCACGTCGCTGCCCACGCAGCCGGACGCGTTCCGGCGTGCCGTGACCGACGCCGCGTTCAACCTCGTCGGCGACTGAGCGCCGCGCGCCACGCGCACACTCACGTCGCGGCAACCAGCCCCAGTTCGCGCACCGCGTTCCGCGCGGTCTCGCGCAGCGCATCGACGAGCGGCGATGGCGTCCGGTACGCGATCGCCAGCTCGTACGCCAGCGGGCTGCCCGCACCCTTCAGTTCGCAGAACGTAATGCCTTTCGGTTGCATCGGCACGAACAGGCGCGGCATCAGCGCGACGCCGATACCGCCCGCGACGAGCCCGGCCGTTGTCTGCATCTGGCGCGGCTGCTGGACGACGCGCGGCGCGAAGCCGGCCTGCGCGCACGCGGTCACGAGCAGCGCATGCATGCCGGGACCGTGGTGCGCGGCGAACATGACCCACGGGTCGTCCGCCAGGTCGGCGAGCGCGATGTGCCGGCGGCGCGCGAGCCGGTGACCGTCGGGCAGCGCCGCGACCATCCGGTCGCGCAGCAGCGGCTCGACGCGCACGTCGCCCGCGTCGGCCACCGGCAGCACGACGAGGCCGACGTCCGTGCGGTCGTGGCGCAGCGCGAGCACCTGCTCGGCGGTCGTGCCTTCCTCGAGCTGGAAATCGACGCCTGGATGGCGTTCCTGGAACGCCCGCAAGATCAACGGCAGCAGCGCGTTGACGGTGCTGTCGACGAAGCGCAGCCGCAGCGTGCCGCCGAGGCCCGCGCCCGCGCGGCGGGCCACGGCCACCGCGCGCTCGGCCTGTTCGAGCGCGCGCCGCGCTTCGAGCAGGAAGGCCTCGCCGGCCGGCGTGAGCGTCGAGCCGCGGTTGTCGCGCTCGAGCAGCGAGACGCCCAGCTCGTCCTCGAGCTTGCGGATCGCCGCGCTGAGCGGCGGCTGCGCCATGTGCAGCCGCTCGGCCGCACGCCGGAAGCTGAGCGTCTCGGCAACCGCGATGAATTGCCTGAACTGGCGCAGATCGATCATGCGATACCTCTCGAGTATCAGTGGATCATCGAATTCGTATTTTACCTATCACCTCACCACGCCCAGACTTGCACGGTCAGCAATCTTCAACATTCGGGAGGGCAGGACATGACGGGCAGTGAACGGCAACGGACGGCGATCGTCACGGGCGGGTCGAGCGGGATCGGCTTCGCGATCGCACGGCGGCTGGTGGAGGACGGGTATCGCGTCGCGATCGTCGGGCGCGACACGGCGCGGCTGGACGCGGCCGTCGCGCGTCTCGGCGGCGCGGCGATCGGGCAGGCCGGTGATTTGAGCGTGCGGCGCGAGGCTGAGGCGGCGGTCGCCGCGATCGTCGCGCAGTGGCCTTGCGTGGACGTGCTGGTCAACAACGCGGGGCTGACCGGCCGCGTTAGCGCGGACACCGAGGCGGGCGAGGCCGAGACCGTGTGGGATGCCGTGCTCGACGCGAACCTGAAAAGCCTGTTCGTGACGACCCTGGCCGTGCTGCCGCACCTGGCCGAGCGCGACGCGCGGATCGTCAACCTCGGCTCGATCGCGGCGCGCGCCGGCAGCCTGCTGCCGGGCGGCCTCGCATACGCGGCGGCAAAGGCCGGCGTCGAAGGGTTCACCGTTGCGTTGGCGCGCGAACTCGGGCCGCGCGGCACGACGGTCAATACGGTCGCGCCAGGCTATATCGCCGACACACGCTTCTTCGGCGACGGCGGCGTCGCGCCGGCCATCGCGGCGACGATTCGCGAGCAGACGCCGGCCGGCCGCGCCGGGCATCCGGACGACATCGCGGACGCGGTCGCGTGGCTCGCCGGGCCGCGCGCGTCGTTCGTCACCGGCGCGACGATCGCGGTGAACGGCGGCTGGCGCGTCGGGTGACGCCATCCGTACCGGCGGCCGGGCACGGCATTGCGCGCCACGCCCGGCCGCCGGTCATTCGAGATCCTTGGGCGGCGCATCGCCGAGCCAGCGCCGCGCGCCGGGCCCGTTGCGGCCCGCGCGGTCTTCCGGGTTCGTCAGCTTGCAGCGCTTCAGCGACAGGCAGCCGCAGCCGATGCATTCGTCGAGGTTGATGTAGAGCCGCTGCAGCTCCTCGATCCGGCTCGCGACGCGTTGCTTCCAGCCACGCGACAGCCGCTGCCAATCCTTGTTGCTCGGCGCGGTGTCCTCGGGCAGGCTGACGAGCTGCTCGGCGATCTCGTCGAGCGAATAGCCGATCTTCTGCGCGAACACGATGAACGCGATCAGCCGCAGCACCGCGCGCGAATAGTGGCGATGGCTCGAGCCGTTGCGGTGCGACTTGATGAGCCCGCGCGTCTCGTAGAACCGCAATGTCGACGCCGGCACGCCGCTGCGCGCGGCCACTTCGCGAATCGACATCAGCGGCCATTGCGGGATTTCCTGGATACCCATGACACCCCTCCGGGAAAGCTTGACTTGAAGTTAACTTCAACTTTTATGCTACGCGGCAGTTTAACCCGTCGCGAGGCATCATGCTCTCCTTATCCCTACGCAGGACGTCGCCTTTGGGCGCGGCCTGTGCACTGCTGCTGGCGTTGTCGGGCTGTCACGACGGCAAAGGCGCATCGTCGGCCCCGGCCCTTCCCGAAGTCGGCGTTGCCACCATCGCGCCGCGCACGATCCGCCTCGCGGACGAATTCAACGGACGCGTCGAAGCGGTCGACGCAGTCGAACTGCGGCCGCGCGTGAGCGGCTATCTGCAGCGCGTCGCCTACAAGGAGGGCGACCTGGTCACGCAGGGCGCGCTGCTGTTCGAGATCGACCCGCGCCCGTACCGGATCGCACTCGATCGCGCGAACGCGCAGCTGCAGCGGGCCCGCGCGGCCGCGAGCCTCGCGAACGTGCAGCTCAAGCGCGTGCAGACGCTGATCGATGCGCATGCGACGTCGCAGGAAGAACTCGACAACGCGCGCGCCACGGCCGAGCAGGCACGGGCTGACCTGCAGGCGGCCGATGCGGCCGTCGCCGACGCGAAGCTCAATCTCGGTTTCACCGAAGTGCGTGCGCCGATCGCGGGCCGCGTCGGCCGCGCGGTCGCCACCGTCGGCAATCTGGCGCGCGCGGACGACACGCTGCTGACGACCGTCGTGTCGCAGAACCCCGTCTACGTGTATTTCGACTGCGACGAACAGAGCTACCTGCGCTACAACGCACGGCGTGCCGACCCGAAGCATCGCGCGATCGGCGCCGATCCGGTCCGCGTGGGCCTCGCGAACGAGACGGGCTTCCCGCACGCGGGCACCGTCGATTTCCTCGACAACCGTCTCGACCCTCAGACGGGCACGATCCGCGCGCGCGTGCGGCTGCCGAATGCGGACCATGCGTTTACGCCCGGCCTGTATGCGCGCGTGCAGCTCGTCAGCGGCCGCGACCAGGATGCGCTGCTCGTCGACGACAAGGCCGTGCTCACCGACCAGGACCGCAAGTACGTGTATGTGATCGGCCCCGGCGACAAGGCGCTGCGCCGTGACGTGACGATCGGCCGCGGGCTGGACGGCGAGCGGATCATCGAGAAGGGGATCCAGGCGGGCGATCGCGTGGTCGTCGACGGCATGCAGCGGATCTACTATCCGGGCGCGCAGGTGAAGCCGAAGGCACTGCCCGCCCGCGCCGATGCCGGTGCTGGTCATGGCACGGGCAGCGGGCCGGGCAGCGGATCGGGCAACGGCACGCAGGCCGTCGCCGATGCCGGCACGCCGGCCGTGCAGTGACGGGAGCGATACGATGGATTTCTCCCGATTCTTCATCGACCGGCCGATCTTCGCGGTCGTGCTGTCGATCGTCATCTTCGCGATCGGCCTGATCTCGATTCCGATGCTGCCCGCCGGCGAATATCCGGAAGTCGTGCCGCCGAGCGTCGTCGTGCGGGCGACGTACCCGGGCGCGAACCCGAAGGAAATCGCCGAATCGGTCGCCGAGCCGCTGGAAGAGGCGATCAACGGCGTCGAAGGCATCATGTACATGAAGTCGGTCGCCGGGTCGGACGGCAGCCTGCAGGTCGTCGTCACGTTCCTGCAGGGCGTCGATCCCGACACGGCCGCCGTGCGCGTGCAGAACCGCGTGAGCCAGGCGCTGTCGCGCCTGCCCGACGAGGTGCGCCAGTACGGCGTGACCACGCAGAAGCAGTCGCCGACGCCGTTGATGTACGTGAGCCTCTATTCGCCGGACAACAGCCGCGATTCGCTGTACCTGCGCAATTACCTGACGCTGCACGTGAAGGACGAGCTGTCGCGGCTGACCGGTGTCGGCGACGTCGGCTTGTCCGGCTCCGGCGACTACGCGATGCGGCTGTGGCTCGACCCGAACCGGCTCGCGTCGCGCGGGCTGACCGCAAGCGACGTGATTGCCGCCGTGCGCGAGCAGAACGTGCAGGTGTCGGCCGGCCAGCTCGGCGCGGAGCCGACGCCGAAGAAAAACGACTTCCTCCTGTCGATCAACGTGCGCGGCCGGCTGCGCACGGCGCAGGAGTTCGGCGACATCGTGCTGCGCAACGGCGACGACGGCCAGGTCGTGAAGCTGTCCGATGTCGCGCGCGTCGAGCTCGGTGCGGGCGACTACACGCTGCGCTCGTACTTCAACGACAAACAATCGGCCGTGGTCGGCATCTTCCTGTCGCCGGGGGCGAACGCGCTCGAAGTCGCGAAGGCCGTGTATGCGAAGTTCGACGAACTGTCGAAGCGCTTCCCGCCCGGCGTCGCGTACCGTCCCGTGTGGGATCCGACGGTATTCGTGCGCGATTCGATCCGCGCGGTGCAGCACACGCTGATCGAGGCCGTCGTGCTGGTCGTGCTGGTCGTGATCCTGTTCCTGCAGACGTGGCGCGCGTCGATCATTCCGCTCGTCGCGGTGCCCGTCTCGGTGGTCGGCACGTTCGCGTGGCTCTATCTGCTCGGCTATTCGATCAACACGCTGACGCTGTTCGGGCTCGTGCTCGCGATCGGGATCGTGGTCGACGATGCGATCGTGGTCGTCGAGAACGTCGAGCGCAACATCGCGCAGGGCTTGAGCCCGCGCGACGCCGCGCACCAGGCGATGCGCGAGGTGTCGGGGCCGATCGTCGCGATCGCGCTCGTGCTGTGCGCGGTGTTCGTGCCGATGGCGTTCATGTCGGGCGTCACGGGGCAGTTCTACCGGCAGTTCGCGGTGACGATCGCGATCTCGACGGTGATCTCCGCGATCAACTCGCTGACGCTGTCGCCCGCGCTCGCCGCGAAGCTGCTGCGTCCGCACGGCGCGCCGAAGGATGCGCTCACGCGCGGGCTCGACCGCGCGTTCGGCTGGCTGTTCCGTCCGTTCAACCGCTTCTTCGACCGCAGTTCCGATCGCTATCACGGCGTCGTCTCGCACACGCTGAAGCGGCGCGGGGTGGTGTTCGCGGTTTATGCGGCGTTGCTCGGGGCGACCGCGCTGCTGCTCAACGCGGTGCCGGGCGGCTTCATCCCGGTGCAGGACAAGCTGTACCTGTTCGCGGGCGCGAAGCTGCCGGAAGGCGCGTCGCTGGCGCGCACCAGCGAGGTGACCGAGCAGATGACGAAGATCGCGCTCGGCACCGACGGTGTCGAGATGGTGCCGGCGTTTGCCGGGCTGAATGCGCTGCAGGGCGTGAACACGCCGAACATCACGAACTCGTACGTGATCCTGAAGCCGTTCGACCAGCGCCACCGCAGCGCCGCGCAGATCAATGCGGACCTGAATGCACGCTTCGCGACCATCGGCGGCGGCATCACCTATGCGCTGATGCCGCCGCCGATCCAGGGCCTCGGCAACGGCTCGGGGTATTCGCTGTACCTGGAGGATCGCGGCGGGCTCGGCTACGGCGCTTTGCAGAACGCGCTCACCGCGTTCCAGGCCGCGGTCGCGAAGACGCCGGGGATGAGCTACCCGGTCAGCTCGTACCAGGCGAACATCCCGCAGCTCGAGGTGAAGGTCGACCGGTTGAAGGCGAAGGCGCAGGGCGTCGCGCTGACCGACCTGTTCAGCACGCTGCAGGTCTATCTCGGCTCGATGTACGTGAACGACTTCAACCTGTTCGGCCGCGTGTACCGCGTGATGGCGCAGGCGGATGCCGGCCACCGGCAGACGGCCGCCGACATCGCGAACCTGCGCACGCGCAACGCGAAGGGCGAGATGGTGCCGATCGGCTCGATGGTGACGGTGGTGCCCGCGTTCGGGCCCGACCCGGTCGTCCGCTACAACGGCTATCCGGCCGCCAACCTGATCGGCGACGCGGATCCGAAGGTGATGTCGTCGTCGCAGGCGATCGAGAAGCTGCAGCAGATCGCGAAGGACGTGCTGCCGCCGGGGATCGTGCTCGAGTGGACCGACCTCAGCTACCAGCAGGTCACGCAGAGCAACGCGGCGATCGTCGTGTTCCCGCTCGCGGTGATGCTCGTGTTCCTCGTGCTCGCGTCGCTGTACGAGAGCTGGACGCTGCCGCTCGCGGTGATCCTGATCGTGCCCGTGTGCATCTGTGCGGCGCTGTTCGGTGTGTGGCTGTCGGGAGGCGACAACAACGTGTTCGTGCAGGTCGGTCTCGTCGTGCTGATGGGGCTGGCATGCAAGAACGCGATCCTGATCGTCGAGTTCGCGCGCGAGCTGGAAATCCAGGGCAAGGGCGTGATCGAGTCCGCACTGGAAGCATGCAAGCTGCGGCTGCGTCCGATCGTGATGACGTCGGTCGCGTTCATCGCGGGTTCGGTGCCGCTCCTGATCGGCGGCGGCGCGGGCAGCGAAGTGCGGGCCGCCACCGGCATCACCGTGTTCGCGGGGATGCTCGGCGTCACGCTGTTCGGGCTGTTCCTGACGCCCGTGTTTTATGTGGCGATCCGCAAGCTCGCGGGCGGCACGCCGGCCGTGTGGAGCGAACACCACGGCACCCTCGAAGGAGAAAACCGATGAGCGCCGCTTTCCGTCTTTCCGCGCTCGCGATGTCGGTGACGCTTGCCGCATGCGCGGTCGGCCCCGATTTCAGGCGGCCCGATACGGCCACCGCCGAGCGGTTTGCCCGCGACGCGCATCCGGCGGCGCAGCGCGACGCGTTGCCGTCCGGCAAGACGCCGGATACGCCGCCCGACGTGTCGGCCGATGCCGATGCCGCATTCTGGCGCGGTTTCGGCGATCCGCAGCTGACGCAGCTGATCGACACGGCGCTCGCGGCGAACCAGGATCTCCAGGTCGCCGTGTCGCGCTACGACGCATCGAATGCGCTGCTGTCACAGGCCACGTTCGATCGCTACCCGACGATCACCGCGAGCGGGAAGATCGGCCATCAGCTGATGAGCAAGGACCAGGCGTTCGGGGCGCCGCGCAGCCAGCGCGATACGCCGACGTCCAGCGTCGGGATCAATGCGGCGTGGGAACTCGACCTGTTCGGCCGCGTGCGTCGTTCGATCGAGTCGCAGCGCGCGGAGACGGCCGCCAGCGCGGCGGACGTGCGCGCGGTGCGCGTCGCGATCGCCGGCGAGGTGGCGAGCACGTACGTCGACTTGCGCGGCTCGCAGGAGCGGCTGCGGATCGCACGCGAGAACGCCGACAACCAGAAGCAGACGCTCGCGCTGATCAATGCGCGCGTCGGTGCGGGGCGCGGCTCCGAACTCGATGCGGCGCGGGCGCGCGCGCAGTACGAATCGACGACGTCGCGGATCGCCGTGTACGAAGCGGCGATCGGCGTCGACGAGCATCGGCTCGCGGTGCTGACCGGGCAGACGCCGGATGCGCTGATCGGTCGTTTCGAGCTCCCGAAGGCCGCCGCGTCGGCGGGCACGCCCGTGCCGCTGCCGGTGCTGGCCGCCGACATCGATCCCGGCACGCCGGGCGACCTGCTGCGGCGCCGGCCCGACGTCGCGGCCGCCGAGGCGCGGCTGCACGCGGCGACCGCACGCGTCGGCGTCGCGACGGCCGACCTGTTTCCGCGCTTCACGCTGTCGGGCCTGCTCGGCAGCGCGACGAGCAGCTACGGGTTCTTCCGCGCGGGCAGCGATACGAACCTGATCGCGCTCGGCATCGACTGGTCGTTCCTCGACGTCGGCCGCGTGCGTGCACGGATCGCCGCGAGCGACGCGGAAGCGGCCGGGCAGCTCGCGCAATACCGGCAGACCGTGCTCGGGGCGCTGGAGGAGACGGAGAACGCGCTGCTGCGGGCGGCACGCACGCGCGACGAGACGGACCATCTCGTGCGGGCCGCGACCGACAGCGCGCGTGCCGCGCAACTGGCGCAGGCGCGTTTTTCGGCGGGCGCGATCGACTACTACGAAGTGCTCGACGCGCAACGCACGCTGCTGCAGGCGCAGGATGCGGCGGCCGACGGGCGGATGCGCAGTGCGGCGTCGACGGTCGCGCTGTACAAGGCGCTTGCGGGCGGCTGGCCGTCGGGAACGGGGCAGGGGCCGCAAGGCCCGCTCGCGCAGTCGGGGCAGTAGCGCGGGCAAGGCGGCGCGGCAGGCCGGCGCAATCCTGCCTGCCGCGCGCCGCGTGACTACACGCTGGCCGGATCGATCTTGTCGATGTCGATGCCGTAGCGCCGGATGGCTTCGCCGACGCGCGCACGCGGGATCGCGCCGTCGTCGGCGAGCGCCTTCAGCGCCGCGACCACGATGAAGTGCCGGTCGACCTCGAAGAACGTGCGCAGCGCGTCGCGCGTATCCGAGCGGCCGAAGCCGTCGGTGCCGAGCGACACGAAGCGCCGGCCGTCGACGAACGCACGGATCTGGTCGCCGACGATCTTCATGTAATCGGTCGCGACGACCACCGGCCCCGTGCGGCCGTCGAGGCATTGCTGCACGTACGGCACGCGCGGCGCCTCGTCGGGATGCAACAGGTTCCAGCGTTCGGCGGCCAGCCCGTCGCGGCGCAGCTCGTTCAGGCTCGTCGCGCTCCACACGTCGCTCGACACGCCGAAGTCCTGCGCGAGCAGGTCGCTCGCGGCGATCACTTCACGCAGGATCGCGCCGCTGCCCATCAACTGCACGTGCGGCACGTCGGCCGCGCGCGACGTGCCTTCGCGCAGCAGGTAGAGGCCCTTGAGAATGCCGGCCTCCGCGCCGTCGGGCAGCGCCGGATGCGGGTAGTTCTCGTTGAGCAGCGTGATGTAGTAGTAGACGTCCTCCTGTTCCGCGAACATCCGCCGCAGGCCGTCGCGCACGATCACCGCGAGTTCGTACGCATAGGTCGGGTCGTACGACACGCAGTTCGGAATCACCGACGACAGCACGTGGCTGTGCCCGTCGTCGTGCTGCAGCCCTTCGCCCATCAGCGTCGTGCGGCCCGACGTCGCGCCGAGCAGGAAGCCGCGCGTACGCGCGTCGCCGGCCGCCCACGCGAGATCGCCGACCCGCTGCAGCCCGAACATCGAATAGAAGATGTAGAACGGGATCGCCGGCAGGCCGTGGTTGCTGTAGGCGGTACCGGCCGCGATCCACGACGCGATCGCGCCCGATTCGTTGATCCCTTCCTGCAGGATCTGCCCGTCCTTCGCTTCCCGGTAGTAGCTGAGCTGGCCCGCGTCCTGCGGCGTGTAGAGCTGGCCGAGATGCGAGTGGATGCCGATCTGGCGGAACAGCCCCTCCATCCCGAACGTGCGGGATTCGTCCGGCACGATCGGGACGACCAGCTTGCCGAGTGCCGGGTCCTTCAGCAGCGTGCCGAGGATGCGCACGAACGCCATCGTCGTGGACAGCGCGCGTTCGCCGCTGTCCTTGAGCTGCGCGTCGAATGCGGCGAGCGGCGGCACCGGCAGCGGCGCCACGTCGCTGAAGCGGGCCGGCACGTGGCCGCCGAGCGCGGCGCGGCGTTCCGCGAAGTAGCGTGCCTCGGCGCTGCCGGGTTCGGGTTTCAGGTACGGCAGGTCGTCGAGTTGCGCGTCGCTGACCGGCAGCGCGAAGCGGTCGCGGAACGCGCGTACGGCGTCCGCGCTCATCTTCTTCAACTGGTGGTTCACGTTCTGGCCTTCACCGGCTTCGCCCATTCCGAAGCCCTTGACCGTCTTCGCGAGCACGACGGTCGGCCGCCCGTCCGCGTGCATCGCCTGCGTATAGGCCGCATGCACCTTTTCCGGATCGTGGCCGCCGCGCGCGAGTTTCCAGATGTCGTCGTCGGACAGGTCGGCGACGAGCTCGAGCAGTTCGGGATACTTGCCGAAGAAATGCTCGCGCACGTACGCGCCGCTCTGCGACTTGAAGGTCTGGTAGTCGCCGTCGACGCATTCCATCATGCGCTGACGCAGCAGGCCCGTTGTGTCGCGTTCGAGCAGGCGATCCCAGCCGCCGCCCCAGATCACCTTCACGACGTTCCAGCCCGCCGCGCGGAACGTGCCTTCGAGTTCCTGGATGACCTTGCCGTTGCCGCGCACCGGGCCGTCGAGACGCTGCAGGTTGCAGTTGACGACGAAGATCAGGTTGTCGAGCCGTTCGCGCCCGGCGAGCGAGATCGCGGCGAGCGATTCGGGCTGGTCCATTTCGCCGTCGCCGAGAAATGCCCAGACCTTGCGGCCCTGATGTGCTTTCAGCCCGCGATATTCGAGGTAGCGCATGAAGCGCGCCTGACAGGCAGCCGTGAGCGGCCCGAGCCCCATCGACACGGTGGGGAATTGCCAGAAATCCGGCATCAGCCGCGGATGCGGATACGACGACAGCCCGTCGCGTCCCGCTTCGCGGCCGGTCTCTCGGCGGAAGTTGTCGAGTTGCGCGTCCGTGATGCGGCCTTCCAGGTACGCGCGGCCATAGATGCCGGGCGCCGAATGGCCCTGGATGTAGACCATGTCGCCATCGAAGGTATCGGTGCGGCCGCGGAAGAAGTGATCGAACCCGACGTCGTACAGCACCGCGGCCGACTGGTAGGTCGCGATGTGACCGCCGACGTTCGAATGCCGGCCGGCACGCAGCACCATCACCATCGCGTTCCAGCGAATCATCGCGTTGAGGCGCCGTTCGAGCGCGAGATCACCCGGATAGGCCGGCTGCCGTTCGCGCGGCACCGTGTTCACGTACGCGGTCGTCACGCGGCCGTGCAGGTCGCCGTGGCGTGCCGCGTCGAGGTCGGAAAGCCGGTCGATCAGGTAATGCGCGCGCGGGCGGCCTTCGAGCGCGATCACGGATTCGAGCGCATCGAGCCATTCGCGGGTTTCCTGCGGGTCGATGTCGGGTAGCGCGAGAGGTGCGGTCATGCAATGTCTCCAGAAGCATAAGGCTGCGCGGGGCGGCGGTCGTGGCGGCGCATCGCGCGACGGGACGCCCGTCGATCGGCGGGCAGATAATTGCAATTGCAATCGTATGGCGGCAATTGTTATCGAGGTAAAATTTAATTGCAACTGCAATTCAATGAGAGGAACGACCTGACATGAGCGCACCCGAACCCGATCTGTGGTTCTCGTTCGTCCGCGCGCACCGGACGATGATTCGCGAAATCGAGCGCCGCCTCGCGGCTGCCGGCCTGCCGGCGTATGCGTGGTACGACGCGTTGTGGGGGCTCGAGAGCGGGCCTGACGGCACGCGCCGGATGCACGAGCTGGCCGACGTGCTCGCGATCGAGCGTTACAACCTCACGCGGCTGGTCGACCGGCTCGAACAGGAAGGGCTCGTCACGCGCGCCCGTTCGGCGGACGACGGCCGCGCCGCGTATGCGAGCATCACCGACAAGGGGCGCACGCTGCGCAAGAAGATGTGGAAGGTGTACCAGTCGACGGTCGCGGAACTCTTCCTCGATCAGTTCGGCGGCAAGGAGCAGGCGGCGATGGCCGCCGCGCTCGACCGCGCGACCGCCGCGGCGCGCGAGGCGGCAGCCGACGCGAAGTAGCGGCGGGCCGCCGGCGCGTCAGCCGCTCGCGTGGCGGCGCATCGCCTGCACGGCCCAGTCGGCAGGCACGCGGCCGTCGTCGGCCAGCAGGCGAAGCGCGACCGCGGCGATCCAGCGCGCATTCGGCGCGCGTGCGCCGGCGTCCGGGCCCGCCGGGTCCGCACCGAGCGCCGCGAAGCGAGCCGGGACGAACGCGCCGATCTGCGCGGCGACGTGCCGCGCATAGCCCGTCACGGCGAGCACCGGCGTGCGGCTGTCGCCGATGCATCGGCGCACATGCGCGACCTGCGGCTCGTCGTGCGGATGCAGCAGGTTCCACCGGTCGGCCGCGTGACCGTCGCGGGCGAGCTGCGTGTAGCTCGGGCAGCTCCAGATCGTCGAATCGACGCGCCATTCGTCCCGCAGCAGATCGGCCGCCTCCTGCACCTGTGCCAGCGTGCTGCCCGCGCCGCACAGCCGGATCCGGGCGGCCGCGCGGGCCGCCGCCCGCCGGCCGGCCCGCACCATGCCGCTGAACGCATCGCGAGCAGCGGTGGCCGACAGCGGTTTCGCATCGGGCACGGGGTCGTCGTGGCTCGCGAGGTAGCAGAACCCCGGCTGGCCGGCGACGTAAAGCGCCCGCAGCGCGTGGCGCAGGATCGCGATCGCCTCATGCCCCGAGGCCGGATCGTATGGCGTGCACGCGGGGTTCGCGGCCAGCCAGTGCGGGACGTCGGGCGTCACGCCTTTCGGCCAGGACGACGCGAGCGTTTCGGCATCGTTCACGAAGATCCCGCGGTCGACGGTTTCGAGCGACGCCAGCCGCAGCCGGTCGGTCGCACGTGCATGCAGCAGGTACAGCAGCGGCCGCTCGAACCGCTTGCGCGCGTCGAGAAACCGCAGCGGCCAGGCGCTGATGCGGCGATGCGCCCCCGCGTCTGCAAACGGCGCACGCGTGTCGGCTCGCACGATCCAGACGTGTTCCGATGTCGCCGCATCGCGTTCGAGGCAATCGGCGGCCGCGCGCATCGCGCCGAGCGGCGACACCGCACGGCCACGCGGCGCGAGCCGCTGCGTCAGCAGCCTTTCGAGGCAGGCCACCGCGGCGCGGCGGGTGTCGGGCGTCCGCACGGGCGGACCGGATCGCGCAGTCTGCATGTCCCTCCTTCTGGTATTGGCATGTCGCCGGGGCGTCGGTTCCGGCATAGGATTGCAATTGCAACGATTGTAGTTGCAACGACAACCGGAAGACAAGGACCGACATGACTTTGACGCATTCCCTCACGTTCTATACGGCCGACACGCCGAACGGGCACAAGATCGCGATCTACCTGGAGGAGGCCGGGCTCGCGCACGAGCGCGTGCACGTGAACCTGTCCGCCGGCGAGCAGCGTAGCCCGGCGTATCTCGCGATCAACCCGAACGGCAAGATCCCGGCCATCGTCGACCACGACACCGGGCTGACCGTGTTCGAATCCGGCGCGATCCTCGGCTATCTCGCCGCGAAGACGCGCTTTCTGCATCCGGAAACGCTGGCCGAGCGCACGGCGGTGCAGCAATGGCTGCACTTCCAGATCGGCGGGATCGGGCCGATGCTCGGCCAGCTCTGGTGGTTCCTGCATGCATCGAAGACGGTCAATGCGCAAGCGATCGAGCGCTACCGGAACGAAGCGCGGCGTCTCTATGGCGTCGTGAACGGCCGACTGGCGGAATCGGCGTATCTCGCTTCGTCGCGGTACTCGATCGCCGACATCGCCGCGTTCCCGTGGCTGCGCACGGCGGCCGAGCTCGATCTCGACCTCGCCGGCTATCCGCACGTCGAGCGCTGGCTCGCCGGCATCGAGGCGCGGCAAGCCGTTCAGCGGGGCCTGATCGCATGCCGCGCACCGGCGGCAGAGCGCGCGAACTGACGTCGCATCGCACGCGCCGTATGGATGGCGCGGGTGCCGGCCGCCGGCCTGCCGGGAAACATTGTTCTCCTTCGTCGTAAACGTCTCGAATGCGTGATATTTGCGCCGCGCGATCCGGTTTAGAGTGGCCGCGAATCGATGACGATGTGTCGTATCGCCGCAGTCCCGGGCCGTACAGATGCACAAGAGGAGCTGGAGACAAATGAGTGAAGGCAGGATTACGCAGGTCGAATCGTTCGGTTTCGAGCGCATTCCCGATGCATCGCGCTATGCACGGCCGATCGATCTGTTCAGGTTGCTGTTCGGCGGCTGCAATACGTTTTCCACATCGGTGCTCGGCAGCTTTCCCGTGCTGGTCGGGCTGTCGTTCAAGGCGGGTGTCTGCGCGATCGTGCTCGGCGTGCTCGCGGGCACCTGCATCCTCGCGCCGATGAGCCTGTTCGGCCCGCGCAACGGCACGAGCGACCCCGTGTCGTCCGGCGCGCATTTCGGCATCCACGGCCGGATCGTCGGCTCGTTCCTCGCGCTGCTCACGTCGATCGCGTTCTTCTCGCTCGCGGTGTGGAGCTCGGGCGACGCGCTCGTCGGCGGCGCGCACAACATGGTCGGCGTGCCGGTCAACGGCTTCACGCTCGGTGCGGCGTACATGGTGTTCGCGGTGCTCGTGCTGATCGTCTGCATCTACGGCTTCCGCTTCATGCTGTGGGTCAACAAGATCGCCGTGTGGGCCGCGAGCGTGCTGTTCGTCGCGGGCCTGTTCGCGTTCGCCGGCCTGTTCGACATGAACTACGCGGGCACGGTGCAGCAGGGCAGCGCGGGCTTCTGGGCCGCGTTCGTCGGCGCGGTGCTGGTTGCGCTGAGCAACCCGGTGTCGTTCGCGTCGACGCTCGGCGACTGGGCCCGCTACATCCCGCAGCACACGCCGAAGCATCGTGTGATGGGGGCCGTGTTCGCCGCGCAGATCGCGACCTTCGTGCCGTTCTTCTTCGGCCTCGCGACCGCGACGATCATCGCGGCGAAGGCACCCGCATTCATTGCGTCGAACGACTACGTCGGCGGCCTGCTCGCGATCTCGCCGCGCTGGTTCCTGCTGCCGATGTGCCTGATCGCGATCATCGGCGGGATGTCGACCGGCACGACCGCGCTGTACGGTACCGGCCTGGACGTGTCGAGCATGTTCCCGCGCCTCCTGAATCGCGTGCGTGCGACGCTGCTGATCGGCACGATCGCGATCGCGTTCATCTTCGTCGGCCGCTTCTGGTTCAACCTCGTCGAAAGCGTCGCGACGTTCTCGACGCTGATCGATACCTTCAGTTGCCCGTGGATGGCGATCATGGTGATCGGCTACGTGACGCGGCGCGGCCACTATCTCGCCGACGACCTGCAGGTGTTCAACCGCGGGCTGCACGGCGGCCATTACTGGTTCACGCACGGCTGGAACGTGCGCGCGATGGGCGCATGGCTGCCGGCCGCGTTCGTCGGGCTGTCGTTCGTGAACCTGCCGGGCCAGTTCGTCGGGCCGCTCGGCAACCTCGCGGGCGGGCTCGACCTGAGCGTGCCGGTGTCGCTGGTGATGGGCGGGATGTTGTATTTCGTGCTGCTGACGCTGTACCCGGAACCGGACGGCGTGTACGGCCCGCACGGGCGCCGCTTCGTGCGCGGCGGCACGCAGGCGGCGCGCGGCAACGGCGCGCCGGCGATCCAGCCGAAGGGATATTGAGCGGCGCGTGGTGCGTCGCTGCGCAGATGACGATGCCGCCGCGCGGGAGAGCCGCCGGCGGCATCGTCGTTTCCGGGCGTGTGATCGCGACAGGAGGCGGCCGTAACTTCCACGTGCCGCTGCCGCAAGCGAAAACGCCTGCCGGGCTGGCAGGCGCGCGCCGGCTTCGATGCGTGTCAGTGGAACGTGCTGCCCGCGAGCATCCCGCCGTCGACGATGAATTCCGACCCCGTGCAGTACGCGGATTCGTCGGACGCGAGGAACAGCACGAGGCTGGCGACTTCCTCGGGCTTGCCGATGCGCGCGATCGGCAGGCCGCTGTAGATCGACGACGGATCGAAATCCGCGAACTCGGGCGGGCGCGCCATCACGGTATCGATGCCTCCCGGGTGCACCGAGTTCACGCGGATGCCGTAGCGGCCGAATTCGAGCGCGGCGGCCTTCGTCATTCCGCGTACCGCGAACTTGCTGGACACGTACGCGCTGCCGCCCGCGACGCCTTCCATCCCGGCCGTCGACGACACGTTGACGATCGAGCCGCCACCGGCTTCCTTCAGCGCGGCCACGGCCGATTTCATGCCGAGCCAGCAGCCGACCTGGTTCACGTCGATCACCTTGCGATAGTCGTCGAGCGAACACGCTTCGATCGGCACGAGCTTCAGGATGGCCGCGTTGTTCACGAGGATGTCGAGCCGGCCGAAATGCGCGAGCGTTGCATCGACGGCGGCCTGCCAGCCGGCCTCGCTCGTCACGTCGAGATGCTGGAATCGGGCGGCGTCGCCGAGTTCGGCCGCGACGCGCTGGCCGGCGTCGTCCAGCACGTCGGCGATCACCACGCGTGCGCCTTCGGCGACGAACCGGCGCGCTTCCGCTTCGCCCTGGCCGCGGGCAGCACCCGTGATCAGCGCCACCTTGCCTTCGAGTCGTTTCATGCTGCTTGCTCCTGTTGAGTGTAGGGGGGCGCGGGTCCGCTCATGCGGGGGCGGCTGTCGCGTCGATGATGCGAACCGGATCGGTGCCGTCCCGGGTGTGTGATTCGGCGATCCCGCGCGCGATCATGTCGCGCATGCCGGCGCCCTCGATGAATTCGACGCGCACGCCGGGGTCGTCGGGGTCGTCGAGATACGCGACGCGCGTGGCCGGGTTGCCCGCTTCGAACACGACGCGCAAGCCGCGTGCGGTGAACCGTGCGATCGCCGCATCGAGATCGTCGACGACCCACGCGACGTGATGCAGCCCGACTAGCGGTTGCCCGTGCACATCGCGGTACGGCGACGACGTGTCGTTCGTCACGTGAATCAGTTCGATCTGCAGATTGCCGCGATAGGCGAGCCCGACGTCCATCGTGACCGACACCGGCTCGCCGAGATGATGGCCGTCGAGGCGCACGTTGCGGAATACGGTCCACGGGGCGATGTCGTGGCGTTCGCGCCAGCGCGCGATGCTGCGGTCGAGATCGGCGACCACGTAGCCGATCTGGTCGATGGGGCCGAGGACTGGGTCGTTCATGGCGTCTCCGTGGCGGACACCCGTGTGCGTGCCGCGCATTGAATGGCGGTCATGATCGCAACAAAGCGCGCACGGCGTGCCATCCAAACGGATGAGTGGGCGCGGGTCGTCGCGACGATGCCGGTGCGTCGAGCGCCAGGTAGCGGCCGCTGCCCGCCGCTCCGCGCCAACGCTGGCGGCCCATCGGTGCGGGCGGCAGGCAGGGTGCCGGTTCCGCCGATGGTCAGCATCGCGGGCGGCGGCCTACCGCGGCCGCCGTCCGGTCGTTACGCTTGGGCGATCATCCACTCTGTCCGGAAGGTCGCCATGTCCCGGCTCGATTACAAGTTGCTCGGCCCCTGTCTGCTCGCGATCGCGCTCGACGCGATGGGATTCGGGCTCGTCTATCCGATGATGTCCGCGATCTTCAGCGATCCGCACGCGGGCATCCTGCCGGCCGATGCCGGCGCGCACGCGCGCAATTTCTACCTCGGTCTCGGCTACGGGATCTATCCGTTGTGCATGTTCTTCGGCTCGTCGCTGATGGGCGAACTGTCCGATCGCTACGGCCGCCGCAAGATCCTGCTGCTGTGCGTGACCGGCCTCGCGGCCGGCTACGCGATGATGGCGGCCGGTGCGTGGCATGCGAGCGTCGCGCTGCTGTTGACCGGCCGCGGGCTCACCGGGCTGATGGCCGGCTGCCAGGGCATCGCGCAGGCGGCCATCACCGACCTGAGCACGCCGGAAAACAAGGCGTACAACATGAGCATCATGTCGCTCGCGTTCAGCGCGGGCGTGATCGTCGGCCCGGTGCTCGGCGGCGTCACGTCCGACCGCACGATTTCGCCGCTGTTCGACTACGGCACGCCGTTCGTGCTCGTTGCCGGGTTGTCGCTGATCGGCGCGTTCTGGACCTGGGCGTCGTATCGCGACTCGGCCGTGCCGCGCGGCGACACGCGTATCGATCCGCTGCTGCCGCTGCGCATCATCGGAGAGGCCGCGCGCCAGCGCAACGTCGCGTTCCTGTCGGTGGTGTTCTTCCTGATGCAGGTCGGCTACGGGCTCTACCTGCAGACCATCATGCTGCTGCTGCAGGCGAAATTCGGCTACACGAGCGCGCGGCTCGGGCTGTTCAGCGGCGTGATCGGCCTCTGCTTCGTGTTCGGCCTGCTGTTCGTCGTGCGGCTGATGCTGCGCGTATGGCGCGTGGTCGACATCGCGAAGACGGGCCTCCTCGTCGCGGGCGTCGGCCAGGTCCTGTCCGCGCTGTTTCCGCACGAGCCGGTGCTGTGGGCGCTCGCGATGGTCGTCGGCTGCTTCGACATGGTCGCTTATACGACGATGTACACGGCGTTCTCCGACGCGGTCAGCGAGGACCGGCAAGGCTGGGCACTCGGCGTCGCGGGCTCGGTGATGGCCGTCGCGTGGGTCGTCACGGGGGCGCTCACGAACCTGCTGCCGGTGTTCGGCGAGATCGGCCTGCTGCTGATCGGCGGCGTGGGCTTCCTGCTCAGCTTCGCGATGATGGTCGCGTACGGCCGCACGCAGCCGGGTGCGCGAACGGCCGCGTTGTCGTAGGCGGCAGGCACGTTGGCCCGATCCTGTCGGACGTTGTCCCGCGCGCGGCTGTCGCGCCCGGTCGCGCGGCCCGACACTGGCGCCTCGCGGCCGGGGAACGTCCGGGCCGCGTCCGGCGGCGCCGGCTGGCCCGGCGCGCCGTTCCTTCGATACGCCAACCGAGAGAGCGACCCATGCAACATCCGACCATCCGTACCCTGGCGGGCGCGACCGCGCCGACGTCGATCGCCGCCGCCCGCACCGCGCTGCTGGTGATCGATTTCCAGAACGAATATTTCAGCGGCCGGCTGCCGATTCCCGAGGGACCGCGCGCGCTGGACAATGCGCAGCGCGTGATCGCGTTCGCCGATCGCGCGGGCATTCCGGTGTTTCACGTCCAGCACGTCGATTCACCCGACAGCCCGATCTTCGCGGACGGCAGCGACGGCTTCCGCTTTCATGCGAGCCTGCAGCCGGCACCGCATCACGCGGTCGTGAAGAAAACCTCGGTGAGCGTGTTCCCGACGACGGACATCGATGCACGCCTGAAGGCGGCCGGTATCGACACGCTGATCGTCACGGGCCTGATGACGCATGCCTGCGTGGCCGGCGCGGCACGCGATGCGGTGCCGCTCGGCTACGCGGTGATCGTCGTCGACGATGCCTGCGCGACGCGCGACCTCGACATCGCGGAGGGCGGCACGGTATCGCACCGCGACCTCCATCGCGCGACGCTGGCTGCGCTGTCGGATACTTTCGGCGACGTGCTGACGACCGAGCAGGTGCTGGCGCTCGGTGTCGCCTGACGGCCGCCGGGTTCGTGCTTCAGTCGGCCCAGCCCGGCGCGGCGTACACGACTTCGCCGCGGAAGCACGTCTCGATCACGCGGGTTTGCGCGAACGTCTCGACGGGATGGGCGAACGGATTGCGATCGAGGATCGCGAAGCTCGCGTCCTTGCCTGCCTCGAGCGAACCCGTGCAGTCGTCGAAGCGCAGCGCATACGCCGTGTTCACCGTATAGGCCTCGAGCATCGTGAGCAGGTCGAGGCGTTCGTGCGGATTCCACGGCGGGCTGTCGGGCTGGTCGATCAGCAGGTGCGTGACGCCCGTCTGGATGATCTGCATCGGGTCCATCGTGCTGACCGACCAGTCGGAGCCGGCCGCGAGCATCGCGCCGGCGTTGCGCAGGCTGCGGAACGGATAGTTGCGCGCGGTGCGTTCGGCGCCGAGCAGGTCGCGATAGAGCTGCTGCTGCTCTTCGCGCGCGGCCGTCCACAGCGTCTGCACGCTGGCGATCGCGCCGAGCCGGTTGAAGCGGCTCATGTCGGCCGGATCGACGAGCTGCAGGTGCGCGAGCTGCGCGCGGCGGTCGCGCATGCCGTTGCGGATGCGGACATATTCGAGCGCGTCGAGCGTCATGCGCACCGCGCGGTCGGCGAGCGTGTGGAAGTGCAGGTCGAAGCCGGCGGAATCGGCGAGCAGGCAGATCTCGTTCAGCGCGTCCTGGCTCCACAGCGCGAGGCCGCAGTCGTCGGTGCCGGCGTACGGCTCGAGCAGCGCGGCGGTTTTCGATTCGGGCACGCCGTCGACGAAGATCTTCACCGTATGCAGGCGCAGGTTGTCGCATTCGTACGCGCGACGCCATGCGGCGAAGCGCTCGATCTGCTCGCGCGGATCGCGGCGCGGGTTCGCATAGAGGCCCGCGCTCATGTACACCTTCAGCGTGCCCGCGCGCTGCGCGTCGGCATACGCCTTGAGTTCGGCCTCCTCGACGCGTGCGTCGAACCAGCCGGTGATGCCGTAGCCGTGCGCCATCGCGTGCGCTTTCGCGAGCGACTTCGGGTAGCCGGCCGGGCTCAGTTGCGGAATGAGCGGGCAGACGCGATAGAACGCCGCTTCGTGCACGACACCGTTCGGCGCGCCGGACGCATCGCGTTCGTAAACGCCGCCGGCCGGGTCGGGCGTGTCGGCGTGGATGCCGGCCGCTTCGAGGCCCTTCGTGTTGAGGCAGCCGCTGTGCACGTCGAAGCCGACCACGAGCAGCGGCCGGTCGGGCACGATCCGGTCGAGCAGTTCGCGGGTCGGATACGCGCCGAATGCGGCCAGGTTGGCGCCGCCGAGATAGACCCACGGCTCGTTCGGCGTCGCATCGGCGCAGGCGCGGATGCGCTGCAGGATCGTGTCGGGATCGTTGATGCCGGACAGGTCGAAGTCGCCGAGGATCTGGTGGCCTTCGAGCGGGTGCACGTGGCCGTCGATGAGGCCCGGCAGCATCAGCCTGCCGGCCAGGTCGACGGTGCGCGTCGCGGGGCCGATGAGCGGACGGATATCGTCGTCGCGGCCGATCGCGACGATCTTGCCGTCCCGGGTGGCGAGCGCCTGCGCGAAGCGACGCTGCGCGTCGCCGGTGTAAAGCAGGCCGTTCAGGTAGGCGGTGTCGGCGTATTGCATGTGTCTTCTCCGGATGGGGCTGTTCGACGGGCGCACGTGTCCCGCGGGCGGGCCGCGGGGCTCGTCCGGTCGCGTGAACCCGGTCGGGTTAAATGGGACGGGGGCGGTTATGTGCCGGTGCTGCGCGGCAGGCGCCGCGATGCGTCACGGTGAAGGCCGGCCGCCGCCGGGGCGTCATGCCGATCCCGCTGCCGGGCCTGAAGCGGCAGCTCGATGGGCGACGCGCGCGCGGCCGTGCGGGCCGGCGTCCATCCGGTATTCGGCATTCGGTGTCTCCGTGGCATCCGACGCGTTCCCGTCGTCGGGTGAGTCAGATACTAGGAGCGGGGCGGCTGGCTGTCTGTCATCGTTTTCAGGACAACCTGCGACAAAGGCGACAAAGGCGACAAAGGCGACAAAGGCGACAAAGGCGACAAAGGCGACAAAGGCGACAAAGGCGACAAAGGCGACAAAGGCGACAAAGGCGGCAGGGGCGGCAGGGGCGGCAGGGGCGGCGGGTGCGGCCGGGATGCGGAGTCGTCGTCTAGCGCCCGTGGTCTGCCGGCGGTTCTTCCTCGGTCACGCACCACGCGAACAGCCCGGCCCGGTTCGCCACGCCGAGTTTCGCGAGCGCGCGCCCGAGATAGGTGCGCACGCTGCTCGGCTTGAGCGCGAGCGTGTCGGCGATCCGGGGGACGGGCCGGCCTTGCAGCACCGCGCGGCACACGAGCCGTTCGCGCTGCGACAGCGTTGCGCCGCTGGCCGACAGGCGCTGTTCGAACCGCTGCAGCAACGCACCGTCGTCCGAGCGGGGCGTCAGGCGGGCGAGCCGCGCGTGCTGGATCAGCAGCGGCAGCACGAAATCGCCGAGCTGCCGCAGCAGCGCCAGTTCGGCCAGCGTATAGGACGGCTGGCCGCGCCGGCGGAACAGCGAGAACGCATAGACATAGTCGCGCTCGCTGCCGAGCAGCGTGCAGTCTTCGCCGAGTTCGCCGAGCGCGAACTGGCGGCCGTATTCGGTTGCCATGTCGACGTCCTCGTTGCACGAGAACACGAGCTGCGAATCGGTGGTGCGCTCGATATGCGGGAGCAGCGTGTCGTTGCGCCAGTCGCCCTGTGTATACAGATCGAGTGCGTGGCGCGTGCCGTCGGGATCGTCGCCGCCGGCGAAGAACAGCACGTCGACGCTGTCGACCGAATGCGACGGCGCATCACGCCGGTAGCGCGTCGCGACGCTGTAATGGGACTGCGGATCGACGGTTTCCCGCAGCCATGCCCAAAGCCGGGCGGGAAACTGCGGACTGCCGAGGCTGGCGACCAGGTCGCCGGCATTGCTGAGGGAAATATGGGCGGGGCTCATCGTTGACACCGTCTTCGCGAACGGCCGCCCGTGCCGGCCGTGTTTCGCGTGCGACGGCGAGCCGGCGGCGAGGCGGCCGGCGGTGCGGTCATGCGGGACGGAGGCCGGCGCGGCGGCGAAGCTCGATTGTAGGGGACTTCGCCGCCGCGAGGCATTCGCGCTTGCCCGGCGGGCGGCCGATCGTCCGTCGACGGGCGGCGCGCATCGTTGCGCACCGCGTGGCGGCCCCGCGCGTCAGAACATCGTGTTCGCGTTCGCGGACGTTTCGGGTACCGGCTGGATCACGTCCCAGTGTTCGACGATCTTGCCGTTCTTCACGCGGAAGATGTCGACGACGGCTTCGCCGCGGTCGCCCGGACGCTCGGTCGCGTGCACGTGCAGGTAGACGAGGTCGCCGTCGGTTGCGCTGCGCACGATGCGCGCGCGCGACGCCGGGTTCTTCTGGAAGGCGCCGACGAAGTACGACACGAACGGTTTCTTGCCGTCCGGTACGTGCGGGTTGTGCTGCTTGTAGTCGTCCGCGACGACGGCGGCGGCCTCGACCGCTTCGTGCTTGTTGAAGAAGCGGTCGTAGAACGTCAGCACGAGCTGGCGGTTGGCTTCCTCGGCGGCCAGGTTGCGCGTGGCCGGGCCGGCGGCCAGCGCGGCCGTCGACGCGGCCAGCAGGACGAGCGCGGCAACGGTGCGAACGGGGGAGCGGAGCGATGACATGTAGCGGGTTCCTTGTCTGACGAAGCGTGGGTTGGCGCGCGATGCGCGACGGCGGGTCGAGCCGGCCATGACGATTGGCGGACGACGGTTGCGGATGCACGTGCGCTGTCGACGCGAGGGATTCACCGCCCGGTTCGTATCGTCGAGATACGGAGCGGCGAGGCGGCGCGTCGTCGTCATGCTTCGTTGAACTGGCGAATCCGCGCGGCTGCCGGGCCGCTCGAATGGTACAGTTGCCGCGAACCCGTCACAAGAAGTCAGCGCGGTGTGAACAGGTCACACCGCGCTGACCATGCGTTGCCCTTGAAAGAGAATCCCGTCATGCCGTTCCCGCCCGCCGACGAAACCGTCGAACTCGATCAGCCCTGCCCGATCCGTGATGTGCTCGATCGCATCGGCGACCAGTGGAGCCTGCTCGTGCTCGAAGCGCTGTCCGGCGGGACGATGCGTTTCAACGAACTCGCCCGCGCGATCGGCGATGTGTCGAAGCAGATGCTGTCACGCACGCTCAAGCGGCTCGAACAGGACGGCTTCGTCAGTCGCACGCTGTTCGCCGAAGTGCCGCCGCGCGTCGAATATGCGCTGACCGACCTCGGGCGTTCGTTCCTGACGCCGATGCAGGCGATGATCCGGTGGGCGGACGAACATCATCACGCGATCTGCGCCGCGCGGCGCCGTGCACGGGAGCTGGACGGCGGCGGGCGCTGAGCAGGGCGTACGCGCTGTTTTGTCGATGGACGGTGTGCTGCGGATCGAGTGCGATGCGACGAGGCATGCCGTGATTGCACGTGCGGTGCCGCACGTGATTTCGTTATCCGAATGATATCGACGGGGCGGGCAGGCATCGCCGATGTTTCAATGTGCTCCGTTCGTCCCGAATGCGGGAATGCGCTGGCGGTGCATCGCTTGCGGGGTGCGCGCCGGGGCGACTGCAATGGCGGTCTTTCGCTGCACGGCGCATGAGAGGTGCGGCAGGGGCTGGCCGAACCGGGACGGCGCACCGCAGACCGGCGGGCATATCGGTGGTCGAGGGTGCCTGATCCGATGGACGCCTGGGCGCATGCGTGGCGGCGAGGTGGGGCAGGGCGCGCGGGGGCGCCTGCCAGGCATCATGATGTCGAGGCTGAATGGCGCGGGTTCGTCGCGCCGCCTGGTTCCGGGGCTGCCATCGGCCGAGTTCGGGGTGCCGCGCGCCTGCCTATCGCCACGTGCCGTCGACGTAGATCCACACCTGTCCCTGGCGGCGCCAGTAGCCGGGCACCCATCGACGCCCGGGGCGCCGTGCGATCCAGCGGCCCGGCACCCATATATAGCGGCCTCGCTGCCAGCGCCAGTAACCGTCCGTCCATATATAGCCGTGCGGCCGCGGCGGCGGCGGGCGGCGATCGTGTCTCGCGGCCGGCGGCGCGAAGCCCGGGCGGTCTGCATAGGGCGGCCTGCCGGGCACGCGGTTCGGGCCGGGCGGCCGATATCCGGGCGGCGGGGGCGGCACGGGCTGGGCCGAGGCGGCACGGAGCCAGCCGCCGGTGCCGACGAAGGCGGCGGTCAATCCGATGGCGCGCAACAAGGAGCGTCGATTCATGGCGTGTCCTGTTCAGTGTTCGAGGCTGCCTTACATTAGCCGGCCGGTCCGCCGGGCGGGTTACGCGCGCGGTCAAGGCTGTTACCGTGTGTCACGGCAGGCGGGCGAACCGCCAGCGGGCGGAGGCCGGTCTCCCTGTTTTTCTGCGGCTGACGATGGATGTTGCCCGCGCTGCACGAACGTCGCGTCCTGTTTACCGGCTGACGGATGTGTTTTAGGCGCTCGGAGCCAGAAATTCGAGATCGAATCGGGTAAAATTTACCTATTCCGGGGTGCCACGCCGAATCCGTTTGTTGTTTCTATGCAACCGTCAAGACGATGACATGAAAGAATGGTGCGATGGAAGCCTCCAAAAAGCCCCCGTCAAGAAGTCAAAAACAAACGTCAAAACAAATACTTATAACTCGGCCCCACTTTCATTATTTCTAGTTCTGGAAAAGCTTATTTCTTTATTTGCGGATCGCTCCCCTAGGGTACACCCCTAAACTCACGGTTCCCAAACGGGCAACTATCCGGGCGCGGCCAGCAGGATCGATGGCGCTCCCGGGCGGTTGCAGACCGTTTATGAACAAGGTCGCGAGACCTGCCTCTTTTTAGAAGGGAGCTCCACGAATGAACAAGACTCTGATCGTTGCAGCAGCTGCAGCATCGTTCGCAACCGTCGCTCACGCGCAAAGCAGCGTCACGCTGTACGGCGTGCTGGACGCAGGCATCACCTACACGAGCAACGTCCAGCCGGCACTGGGCCAAGCTGGCAAGTCGCGTTGGGCGATGGGTTCGGGCATTGACCAGAGCCGTTTCGGCCTGCGTGGCTCGGAAGACCTGGGTGGCGGCCTGAAGGCAATCTTCACGTTGGAAAGCGGCTTCAACATCGGTAACGGCAAGTTCGCGAACGGCAACGGCGGCATGTTCAACCGTCAAGCTTTCGTCGGCCTGTCGAGCCAGTACGGCACGGTTACGCTGGGTAAGCAGTACGACGCAACGCAAGACTACCTGGCACCGCTGACGGCAACCGGCTCGTGGGGCGGCACGTACTTCGCGCACCCGCTGAACCTTGACCGTCTGAGCACGAACGGCGACGTCGCACAGAACAACACGATCAAGTTCACGAGCGCAAACTACGCTGGCCTGCAATTCGGCGGCACGTACTCGTTCTCGAACAACACGAACTTCGGCAACAACCGTGCATACAGCGCGGGTGCTGCATACCAGTTCCAAGGCCTGAAGCTGGCAGCAGCTTACTCGCAAGCGAACCTGGGTGACGGTACGAACGCAAACGGCGCAACGTCGTCGGCGATCGGTGGCATCGCTAGCCAAGGCCGCGTCCGCACGTACGGTGCTGCTGCTGGTTATGCATTCGGTCCGGCACAAGTCGGCGCAGCATGGACGCAAGCGCGCCTCGACAACAATGCAGTTGGTAGCCTGGGTTCGGTCCGCACCGACAACTACGAAGTCAACGCAAAGTACAACCTGACGCCGGCTCTCGGCCTGGGTGCTGCTTACACGTACACGAACGCGAAGATCAACAACGGCAGCACGCACTGGAACCAGTTCGGCCTGCAAGCTGACTACGCACTGTCGAAGCGCACGGATGTCTACGCTCAAGCTGTGTACCAGCGTGCAGCGAAGAACGGCGTTGGCGCATCGATCTACAACGGCGACAGCTTCAGCAACAACCTGCCGAGCTCGTCGATCAACCAAACCGCAGCAACGGTTGGTCTGCGTCACCGCTTCTAAGCGTGACGGCGGGGTAACCCGCTTCGCAGCATCGAAAAAGGCGCCTTCGGGCGCCTTTTTTTCGTCTGTGGAACGAGATGTCGGCGATTCGCATCCTCCGGATGCAAAAAAGCGAGGCGCGTGCCTCGCTTTTCTCGTTGTGCGCCGTTGTGGGGCAATACCCGCCGCAGACGGCTCAGCGCGTGTATTCGCCGTTGGCTTCCGGCTGGAACACGATCGCGGCGACCTTCATCAGCTTTTCGGCGCCGCTCGGCTGCATCACCTTGACCATCTGGCCGCGTTGGGTGCCCAGCAGTGCCATACCGACGGGCGAGAAGACGTTCAGGCGGCCCAGTTCGAGATTGGCGGCATCCGGATAAACAATCGTCCAGGTGGCCTGTTCCTGGGACGCTTCGTCAAGCAGCGTGATTTGCGAATTCATCGTGACGACGTTCGCCTTGATGGCATCGGGCTGGACGATGTCGGCGCGCTCGAGCAGCGTATCGAGCATCGTCTGGAAGCGCGGGTTGTGTTCGGCGTGCTTCTCGAGGCGAGCAACGTCGAGTTCGGTCAACTGGTAAAGGCGTTGTTTCATGGCTGTTCTCCAAATGATCGGCAGGGGCAGGCGTGGCGTGCCTATGAGGATCGCCCGGAGCCTGTCTGACCTGGCTCCGGGAGGAGGCCGAGCCGTCAGATCAGGCGCCGGGCAGGGGCGAGCGGCGCTTGGGCCGTGCGTCGAGCGAGGGGATGCGCCGGATGGCCGGCGCGCGCGCGCACGCCGGCCGGGCCGGACGGCGAAACCGAAAGAGGCGTGAGCGCGTACATGGTGGATGGAATATCGACTGGCGAATAAAACCTTACGATTCTACAACACAACCTTCGGAATATGTGATCTGGCCGTCGGCAGTTCGTCGGCGATTGTTGTGCTGCTAAAGCAAGTTGGCGCGATATCGCCCGAAAAATGTCGGCTATTTTTGTCGAAATCGCAACGCTGTATGTTCAAACTAAGGGTTTCCCCTTGGAGATGCGAGAACTACACTGCATTCAATCGCTTCAGACAGTCCTGCCGAGGCGACGTCATAAGAGAACATATTCCGGAGGTAAATCATGAAGTCGATCATCTACGCAGCCATCGCCGCATCCGTCCTTGCCGCCCCGATCGCATCGTTCGCACAGTCCGAGCAGGGTTTGACCCGCGACCAGGTCAAGGCCGAACTCGTGCAACTCGAACAGAACGGCTACAAGCCGCTGGCGAGCGATTCGCAGTATCCGGACAACATCCAGGCCGCCGAACAACGCATTCAACCGAACCAGCCGATGCTCGCGCAAGCCGATACGAGCGGCTACGGTGCCGTGGCAACGGGTGCCGGGCAAGCCGGCCGCCGCACGACGCGTGAAGCACCGAACCCCGTGAATTCGGTCTACTTCGGGAACTGAACACCGCCGGGTCTGCCCGAGCGCACCGCTTAATCGACGAGACGCGCGCCAGTTGCGCGCGTCATTCGCCCGCAGGAGCAGAACCTCCGTCGCCGCATTCCGGCGGCTTTCCGCCCAGACGCTCACGCGTTTGGGCCTTTTTTGCTGGGGCGGGTCAGGCGGACGTAACCGCAGGCGTGCCGTGGATATAGTGTTCGAGCTGGCTGATCGTGAACTGCTGATCGGCAATCACGCTCTTGACGAGGTCGCCGATCGAGATGAGGCCGACCAGCTTGCCGCCGTCGAGGACGGGCAGGTGGCGCATCCGGTGTTCGGTCATCAGCGCCATGCACTCGTCGGTGGATTGCGACGGTTCGACGTAACGCACCTTCGCCGTCATGATTTCCTCGACGCGGGTGGCTTTCGACGAGCGATCCTGCAGGACGACCTTGCGCGCGTAATCGCGCTCGGTGACGATGCCTGCTATGTCGTCGCCGTCCACGACCAGCAGCGCGCCGATGCCCTTTTCCGCCATCAGCTTGATGGCGTCGTAGACGAGATCGGTCTTCGTGACGGTATAGATGGTGCGGCCCGAATCCGGCTTGGCCTTGAGAATCTGCGCGACAGTCGTGCTCATTCGCTTTCTCCGTGTGCAGGTCGATGCTGGGCAGGCAGGGCGTGATGCGTGTCACCCGATGAGCCCAGTATAGCCGCGCAGGTGGCGGCAGTCGCGTGACGATTCCAGATTAGCGGTAAACTCCCGTCACGCACTATCCACACAACTCCTACATTCCTGAACGTTTCGATTGAATTCATGATGTCTTCGCGTCCACAATCGCCCACGCCGGGCAATGGCCAGGCCGACGAGTGCGTGACGCTCGTCGCCACCGCGTCGCTGCCCACACGCTACGGTACGTTCAAGTCGTACGCTTTCCGCGTATCGGGCAGCGATGCCGAACATCTCGCGCTCGTGATGGGCGACGTCGCCGGCGAGCAGTCCGTGCTGACGCGGCTGCATTCCGAATGCCTGACCGGCGACGTGTTCGGCTCGTACCGCTGCGACTGCGGCGAGCAACTCGATCTCGCGTTGCGCTACATCGCGGCCGAAGACCGCGGCGTGCTGCTGTATCTGCGCGGGCATGAAGGGCGCGGGATCGGCCTGAGCAACAAGATTCGCGCTTACGCGCTGCAGGAGCAGGGGCGCGACACCGTCGAGGCGAACCTCGACCTTGGCCTGCCCGACGACGCCCGCGAATACGACTCCGCCGCCGCGATCCTCCGGATCCTCGGCGTGACGTCGGTGCGGCTGATGAGCAACAACCCGGCGAAGTTCGACACGCTCGCGAAGCACGGCATTCCCGTCTGCGAACGCGTGGCGCTTGCGGTGCCCGTGCGCGAGGAAAACGAGCGTTATATCCGCACGAAGCAGACGAAGTTCGGGCATTACTTCGAAGAAAACGAGTAATCCCCGCGGGCGCTGCCGGCGCCCGTTTCTCGTCATCTGTTCCCGTGATCGTCGCCAGCGGATGCGACGATCGTGATTCCCCCTTCGTCCGCTCTGCCTTCGGGTTGGTGACGACACTCGTGTCACGCCGCCTGGACGATCCTGTTCCCCATGTCCACACCGTCGAAAATCGAAACCGCGCGTCTGACGCTGCGTCGCTGGCAGCCGGTGGATGCGGGCGCGCTGTCGGCGCTGCATGCGGATCCGGACGTGACCGCGTGGCTCGCGCGCGGCCCGATGTCCGTTGACGAGGCGAGCGACGTCATCGCGCGCTTCGACGCGCATTTCGATGCGCACGGTTTCGGCCCGTGGGCGGTCGAGCGCTGCGCCGACGGGATGTTGGTCGGGGTGTGCGGCCTGTCGCGCGAGGTGCGCGCAACGCACCCGATGGCGCCGTGCGTCGAGATCATGTGGCGGCAGGCTCGCCACGCATGGGGGCATGGCTACGTCGCCGAAGCGGCTGCTGCCGCGTTGGCCGACGGGTTCGAGCGGATCGGGCTCGGCGAGATTCTCGCGTGGACAGCCGACACCAATCTACGATCGCAGCACGTGATGCAGCGGCTCGGCATGCAGCGTCAGTCCGCGCGCGATTTCGACCATCCTGCGTTGCCGGAAGGGCACGCGCTGCGTCGGCACGTCGTGTATGCCGCGCGCGCCGCCGGCCTGGCCGGCGCGTAACGACTCACGCGGATTCGCCCGTCAGCGCCACGTACCGTTCTGCAGCACGATCCGGTAGCCGTCGGCATCCTCGAAGGTCTGGCCGGATATTTCCCAGTACGGATTGAACGAGGTCACGGGCATGAAGCCGTGCGCCGTGGCGCGCGCGCAGGCGGCTTCCCATTCCGGCCGATCGGGCAGGTAGAACACGATCAGGTCTTCCGGCGTCGGCGACGGCGCGATCGGATGGTCGGGGCAGTGCGTGAATTCGAAGTGATAGTCGAGGCCGTCGCGTCCGAGCATCACGCCGGAAAAGCCGTCGTGATCCTCAAAGCGTGCGAGAACGGACAGGTCGAGAGCGTCGCGATACATGCGCTCGGTTCGGGCGAGGTTGCTGACCGGGCGGGCAATGCGCAGGTGGGCGTGCAAGATGGCCTCGGGGGAGCGTGGCAGACCCGCCGATGATAATCGATCCGGATTGTGGCGCGTCGGAATGCCCGGGCAGGCAATCGATGAAGGAGGGCGATGGTATGGCCCCGCAATTCGAGCAGGCAAGAAAAAGCCCGCTACATTGAGCGGGCTGAATCCATGTTTGGAGACATGGAGGAGACAGACGTGAATTTAAGGGAAAACCCGAGGCATGGCAAGCCCTAGTTGTATCGATACAACTTCCTGTTGCGCCGCGTTCACATACCGCCGGCCCGCGCGTGCGCCGCAAACGCGCTGAATCGCTCCTGTGCGACCGGCAACGCGAATTTGTCGCGCATCTCCGTCTCGATCCATGCACAGGCCTCGCGTGCGCAGTCGGTCAGCGCGTGGCGTGTCGCATGCCCGTCGATGTCATAGACGAAGCGCACGCCGACCTCGTCGTCTGCGACCTGTCGCTCGAGCTGGTTGAGCTGCAGTTGCGGCCCGTGCTGTTGCGACAGCGCGCGCAATTCGTCGAAGTGATATTCGAGCCAGTCGGCAAAGAACAGCGCATCGCTGTGGCACGGCAGCCGGAAGGCCGCGCTGCGCGACGGACGCGGCCCGGCTTCACCGGCCGGTGCGTGCGGCTCGCCGTCGGTGGCGATGGACGTGTCGACAGGGGCGAGCGGATGCTGAAGCCGGCGGTAGGGCTCGCGATCGCGCAGCGCATGCCACAGCAATTCGTCACCGGCGGCGCCGGACGGCTGCATCGTCAGGTCATGCCGGCCTTCGCCGGCCGGGGCGATGTCGCGGATCACGAGGCGCAGCGAGCAGAGCGGCTCGTCCGCGACCAGCAACGTCGCCGCACGCGGCAGCCCGCAGACCAGCGGCGCCGCGCCGGCGGCACGGAACACGAGGCCGCGACGGTCGAGCCGCACGAGCGGCAGCGGCCGTGGAAACGACGGGTAGGCGACCGTAATGCGGGCGCCGCCGGCGCTCGTCAACCCGGGCATCATCGCGCGAAAGACCTGAGACTGGTCCACGTTGATTCTCCTTCGTTACGATGCCGCCCGGACAGGAACGCGCGTTCCGGGTCAGGCGGCGATGGCTTGCCGGGCGGCCTGCCCCGGCTCGATTCCTAGTGCGGCAAACGTTTGCGGATCGATGTCGATCCAGCACGCGACCACCAGACGCCCATCCACCTGCTTCGGCGGGCCTGCGCGGTGCGCGTGTATGCCGATCCGGCGGAACAGCCGCTCCATGCTCGCGAACGTCACGCCGATCAGCTGCCGCGCGCCGAGCTGCGCCGCGCACTCGACGACGGCCGCGAGCATCGGGCGCACGGCCCATTCGGCGTTGCCCGGACCGCCTTCGTCGTCGGTCGCCGCGAACCGGGACAGCTCCCAGACAGCGGCCGATTGCGGCAGCGGCATGTCTTCGGCGATCAGGTCGGCGAACAGCGACTTCAGCAGATACGGGCGCGTGGTCGGTAGCAGGCGCGCACATCCGCACATGTCGCCGCTGGCGTTTCGCGCAAACACGTAGACGGTATCGTCGCGATCGAACTGGTCGCGCTCGAAGCTTTCGTTCGCCGACGGGAGCGCCCATCCGAGCTGTTCGACGAACACACGGCGCCGATAGCGCCCGAGATCCGCTGCAAGTTCGTGTGGCAACCGCCCTTCCTCGTGAACGAAGGTCCGCATGGTGTCCTCGGATCTGTGCTTTTGTATGTGCGCATTACATCGCGCCGCACGAGGGGGCTGTAACTGGTAACTCTTACAGGGTGACGGTGGAATGACGCCGATCACGACGTGGTAACGGTTTCTTGATCAACGGGATTGAAAACCGTGCCGCTTTTGCTTATAAAGAGCGCCAGCACTGCGTAAATTGTCAGAGGAATGCGGGGCCAGTTGTCACTGGAGCGTCGGACCGGCATGATAGGCGTCGTTGTGCCCGAGCAGGGCCGACGCGACCGCTGCGGGCCAGTCGATGCGCGCGAGCCGCGCGGCAAGCGCGGCGGCCGTGCGGAGCATGCCGATGTCGGCACCCGTGGCGTCGACGGCCATCACGTTGCTGCGGACGTCGCCGCCCGCGATCACGAACGTGCCCGTCGCGCGTTCGAGGTACCAGTCCCAGCCGACCGTCACGTAAGCGACGCCGGCACTGGCCGGGCGATGCCATTCGGTATAACCGGCGAGGCGTGCGTCGATTGCGCTGTCGCGCAGTTCCGCACGCAGCGATGCGTCGAGGCCGCTTGCGACATGGTCGAGCGCAAGCACGGCCAGTGCGCTTTCTGACAGGCGTACGTAGCCGTCCGGGGACGGGCCGGGGACCGGGTGCAGCAAAGGTGAAGTCATGCGCGGAATGTATCAGCGTCGAACGGGTGCTGGAACCTGACAAGTATGACAGCGTGACGTTGTCGGAGAATGAATGGAACTGCGCTGGCAGGATGCCTATCAACAATTCAGTGCCGCGGAAGACGAGCAGCAGCTCTTCCAGCGGATCGCCGCCTATTCCAAACGGCTGGGATTCGAATACTGCTGTTATGGCATTCGCGTGCCGCTGCCGGTATCGAAGCCGTCGGTAGCCATCTTCGATACCTATCCCGACGGCTGGATGGCGCACTATCAGGCGCACAACTACATCGAGATCGATTCGACGGTTCGCGACGGCGCGCTCAGCACCAACATGATCGTCTGGCCGGACGTCGACCAGATCGCACCGTGCCCGCTGTGGCAGGACGCGCGTGATTTCGGGCTGTCGGTGGGCGTCGCGCAATCGAGCTGGGCGGCCCGCGGCGCGTTCGGCCTGCTGAGCATCGCACGTCATGCGGACCGCCTGACGCCGGCCGAAATCAACATGCTGACGCTGCAGACGAACTGGCTCGCGAACCTGTCGCATTCGCTGATGAGCCGTTTCATGGTGCCGAAGCTGTCGCCGGCGGCGGGCGTCACGCTGACCGCGCGCGAGCGCGAGGTGCTGTGCTGGACGGCCGAGGGCAAGACCGCGTGCGAGATCGGCCAGATCCTCAGCATCTCGGAGCGAACGGTCAACTTCCATGTCAACAACATCCTCGAGAAACTGGGTGCGACGAACAAGGTCCAGGCGGTCGTCAAGGCAATCTCGGCCGGGCTGATCGAGGCGCCCTGACCTCGAACGAGGGCGGGCGGCAGCGCGAAATGCCGCTGCCGCCAGGCCGCTCACTCCATCATCGGCTCCGCTTCCTTCGCGGTCCAGCTCACGCTGGAAATGCTCTTCTCCATGCTCATCCGGCTCGCGATCTGCTCGAGCTTCTGCTGATCCTTCGGATGCAGCTTCAGTGTCGCGGTCACCTTCAGCCGGTCCGGCTGGTCGGGCACGTCCTCGCTCGTGAGGCTCTGGAACGACAGCGGCTTTGCATACATCGAGTTCGACAGCAGCGTGCGGATGTGCACTTCGTCGGCCGTCAGGCAGATCACGGTGATCTGGTATTCGCGCACGAGATCGGCGTTCGACACCGGGGTTGCGTTGATCGCCTGGCTGACGCCGCGCAGCACCGTGTTGGTGAGGAGTACGACGCCCGTGCCGGCAAGCGCGGGCACGTAATGACCGGAGCCGGCCAGTACGCCGACGGCGGCCGAGCACCACAGGGTCGCGGCCGTGTTGATGCCCTGGATCGAGCCCTTGTCGCGCATGATCACGCCGCCGCCGAGAAAGCCGACGCCCGACACGACGTATGCGGCGATCTGCGTGACGCCCGCGACGCCGTTGCCGGTCAGCACGCCGAGCGTGACGAACAGGCACGCGCCGCTCGCGACGAGCGTGATCGTGCGCAGGCCGGCCGTGCGCTGGCGCATCTGGCGCTCGAGGCCGATGGCGACGCCGCAGGCGAACGCGGTGAAAAGGCGGAGTGCGAAATCGAAAGTCATGGTTGTCCTGCCGTGCAAGAAGCGCGTGCCATCCCGCGCCGCTGCGGCGCAAGGCCGAAGGCGACACGACGATAGCCGTCATCGCGCGGTACTGTACCGCGCGAATGCGTCATTCAGTGTGAAACGGTAGGCGTGCGGCTCGCGGAACGCGAGCCGGGCAGGAGAACTGCGTCGGACAGGCGTTCAGGCGGCAAGCGGCGCACGCAACGGAGTGCTGCAACTGTCCACGATGGTTCCTGAAGGAAGAATGGGCGGCATTCTAGTGGGCGGCGCGCGCATGCGTCAACCGCCTCGCGGCGTTCGTGCTACTGCGCCGAGCCGATCGTCCCCGTCGCGAGCGCGAGCGCGGCGGCAGCGGACAGCGCACCGGCATAGCTGTCGACCTCCGCGTTGCGCGCGGCGAGCAACTGGCTTTGCGCGATCGTCGCATCGGTGACCGAACCGACGCCGTTCCGGTACGCGGTCAGCGCCGCGTCGTAGCTCGTCTGTGCGGCATCGACGAGCGCCTTCGCGGCGTCGTGCGACGCAAGGCTCGTCTGCACCGCGTTCTGCGCGGCGACCACCTGGCGGACGGCTTCCTCCTTGGTCCGCGTGAGTCGCGCGGACGCGCTTTCCGCGTCGTTGCGCGCCTGCATCAGCACGGCCGAGCGCATGCCGCCGTCGTACAGCGGGATCGTCACGCCGAGGAACACGCCGCCGCCGTAGCGGCTGCCGTTCAGGTTGACGGTCGGTGACTGGTCGCCGATCGCGGGCAGCGCGGAGATGGACGTGCCGCCGCTCGCGTACGACGTCGACGCAGACAGGAAGATCTTCGGCATGAACGCGGCTTCCGCGGCCTTGATCTTCGCGCGATTGGCTTTTTCAAGCGCGAACGCGCCCTGCAGGTCGGGGCGGCGCGCAATTGCGTCCGACACGATCGCGTCGACCGACGAGCCGAGTGCGGGCGGCAGCGGCCGCTTCGGCAGCGTGGCGATGGTCGGCTTCGACAGCGGCGAGATGCCGAGCGCGGAAACGAGGGCGAGGTAGCTGTCGCTCTCCGCGCCGTTCGCCTGCACGAGTGCGAGGTTTGCCTGCGCGCGGTTCTGCGTCGCCTGCGCGAGCTCGACGACCGTGCCGACGCCGTGCTTGAGCCGCGCGCGGGAGGCCGCGAGGATCGCGTCCGCGTTTGCGAGGCCCTGCTGCGCGCTGAGGGCGCGCGAGCGCGCGGCTTCGTAGCGGTAGTACGCGACGGTCACGTCGTGGATCACCTGCTGGTGCACGGCCGTGAACGCGACGTTCGACGCGATCGACGCCTGCTCGGCTGCCTCGACGCGCGCCGCGCGGCCGCCGAAATCGAACAGCAGCCATTGCAGCGACAGCGCCGAGATCGTGCCGTGAATGGTGGTGTCGCTCGACGAGTCGCCGAGGATCGTCGACGTCGAGCCGTGGTTTGCCTGGTAGGCACCCATGGCCGTCGCCGACAACCTCGGCAGGTAGGCGGCCTTGGCCAGGCCGACCGCGAGCGCTGCGTTGCGCGCGTCGTTCCAGGCGATGCGGGTCAGCGGGTTCGCCGATTCGGCGAGATCGATCAGTTCGGGCAGCGTGTACGCGTGCGCGGCATCGAGCGCAGCCGGCGGCGAGACAGACGCGAGCGCGGGCGACGCGGGCAGCGTGTAGTCGTGCGAACCTTGCGCGGACGCGCGCGGCGGGCCCGGCACGATGTCGCCGGCAGCCGACGTCTGCGGCTGCCATGGGCGGTCGGACGCCTCCGGCGCCAGATCGATCGACGACGTCGCGCAGCCGGCCAGCGCGACGGCGGTCGCGAGGGCGGCGGCGGCGATCGAGGCGGCCGGCGGTTCAGGTAGGCGCATGGGGGGCAGGCTCCTTCGGTGTGGCTTGACGGGCGGCGTCGGCGATGTGCGCGAGCCGCGTGTCGATCAGGTTCAGCAGCGCGTCGCGCGCGGGGTCGGCAGGGGCGAGGCCCGGCGCGGTGGCCGGCGGCGCGGGCGAATCCGCATGACGCGCGGCTTCGTCGTCGCGCGGGTCGGTCACGCGCGCGAGCTGCGCGGCGATCGCCGCGTCGCCGGGCTTGCGTTCGGCGAGCAGGAACAGCGGGCCTTCGAGCGCGCCGAGTTCCGCGAGCGCGCGCCGCCGCGCGGCGAGCCACGTGGCGGCCGGACGCACCCACGACGGTTCGTAGTGAACCAGCCCGAGCGCCTGCGCGATCGCGCCGTGGCGGGCGAACGCGTCGGCCGCGAGCGCGCGCCGCTCGGCCGGCTGCGCGACCTGTGCAAGGCGCCGCCACTGGTCCGTCAGCGCGGCGAGCCCGGCGTCGATCTGCTTGCCGATGCTGACGGGCCAGATGCGCGTGAACACGAGATACACGACGACGTTGCCGAGCAGGATGCCGATCGTGCGGTCGCGCGCGATCGTCAGGTCGAAACCGGGGCCGGCGCCCTGGATCACGCACAGGAAAAACGCGAACGCGATCTGGAAGCCCGCGTACGCGATGCGCGGCGAGCCGAATGCGACCCACGCGGCGAGCCAGCCGCCGGCGAACACCAGCGCCATCAGATGGCCGACCGACGACAGCGACGGCACGACGAACACGAGCGCGGCGGTGCCGAGCAGCGCGCCGACGATGCAGCCGAGAATCCGCAGCGTGAGCTTCTCGACCGTCTCGGCCGTCGAGCCGAGCGACACGATGTAGCAGGTGACGACGCACGTATGGATGCCCGACCAGTCGAGCTGCGAATACAGCAGATAGCAGAAGATCGCCGCGGCGGTCGTCTTCAGTGCGTAGCGGATGTGGTCGGGATTGGTGCGCGCGTCGGGCAGGAAGAAGCCGCTGCGCGGTGCGGGCGGCGCGGCGGCAGGGGTTCCGGGCGTGACCACCGGCGTGTTGTTGGCCGCGGCGGCCGGTGCATCCGTCGCGGCTTCGGCCGCTGCGACCGGTTCCGCGAAGCGCGTGATCGCCGCATGGATATCCGTGACGGCGACGCGCGCGAGCGGCGGCAATGTGTCGGCCGGCGGCAGCGTGAGCGTCACGTCGACGGGGTAGCCGCCCTGGTCGAGGATGTCGGCCATCTCGTCGAGCGTCGCGGCGATCGGGGTGGCGTATGTGTCGGGCAGGCGCGCGCCCGGTTCGCGATCGGCCAGCGCGACGCCGACGAGCAGCGCGGTGCTCGATGCCACGGCCTGCCGCAATGCCGCGAAGTCGGCGGCGGACGACGTGCCTTCGAGCGTCGACAGCTTGAGCCATGTGAGCAGCTGCTTGTCGCCTTCGTGAAGGCTGGCATCGAATGCGTCGCGTGCCGCATCGTCGCCGCGCAGCCGCTGCGCGGCGAGCCGCAGGCGCTTCGCGAGCTGCGCGTGCGCGAGCTTGCGCGGCGACGGCGCGATCAGCAGGTTGACGACGATCGCGACACCGGCCGGGATCGCGATCGTCAGCCAGATGTACAGCAGCGCGCGCGTCGCGGCTTCGCCGAACGGCGCGAGGCCGAGCTGGTCGAGCCCGAAGCCGACGATCATCGCGAGGATCGCGCCCACCGGGCGCAGCTTGCTGGCGGAAGTCAGGTACAGGAGGGCGACCGACAGCACGGCCATGCACGCGACCCGCAGGATCGAATAGTCGATGCTGAAGATCGCGATGCCGAGCACGAGCCCGATCACGATCGTGACGATCAGCAGCAGCGCGGCCGCGAGCACGACGCTCGTCACGCGGTCGGCACGGATCATGAAGAACACGACGTATGCGGACAGCGCGGCTTCGGGCGTGCCGTATGCGGCCGTCACGAACGCGGTCAGCGCGCAGATCAGTGCGACCCGCGCGGCAATCGACGCGCGCCCCGGAAACGGTGCGAGCAGCCGCAGGACTTCGCGCGGGCCCGGCGAGCGAACCTCAGCGGCAGGCAGTGCCATGCCGGACCTCGACGATCGCGCTGGCGCCGACGCGCACGAGCGTGCCGTCGGGTTCGTCGAGCTTCACGCGCACCGGGAAGCGCTGCGCGACGTGCACCCAGTTCACCGAGTTCTGCACGATCGGCAGCGAGCGCGGCAGGTTGATGCGCGCGCTGTCGGCGATGCCGGCGCCGATGCCGACGACCTTGCCGGTCAGCGGGCGGCTGCGGTCGATCATCGAATAGACGGTCGCGCAGTCGCCGACCGCGATGCGGCTCAGCGCCGTCTCGCGGAAATTGCCGACCGCGAACCATTCGCGCGCGTCGATCAGCGTGAAGATCGACTGGTTCGGCGCGAGGGTTTCGCCGGCGAGAACGGTCAGGCCCGTCACGAGCCCGTCGTGCGGCGCGCGCACGACCGTGTCTTCGAGCGCATGCTGCGCGCGCGCCAGCGCGGCCTCGCGTGCATGCAGCGTCGCGATCGCGTCGGCTTCGTCGCCGATCGTCTGCGCGGATGCGCGCTGCTGTTCCTGTGCCTGCGTGAGCGACACGGCGGCGTCGCGCTGGCGAACCTTCGCCTGGTCGAACTGCTGCGCGCTGACGTAGCCCTGCGCGGCGAGCGGTGCGAGCCGGTTCACGTCGCGCGTCGCGAGATCGTGGTTCTGCGTCGCGCGCTTGACCTGCTCGGCGGCCACGGCCGCGTTGGAGCGCTCGCCGATCAGCGAGCGGCGGCGCGTGTCGAGCGACGCGCGTGCGAGCTCGAGGTCGGCCTGCGCCTGTGCAACCGTCAGCCGGTACGGCACGGGATCGATCACGTACAACAGGTCACCCTTCGCGACGCGCTGGTTTTCATGCACCGCGAGCTGCACGATGCGGCCGCCGACCGGCGACGCGACGTGCACGACGTCCGCGTCGATCGACGCGTCGTCGGTGGACGGGTAGGCCGTCGTGCGGTGGTACGCGTACGCGAGTGCGGCGATGCCGAGCGCGACGATCGCGAGGGCGATCACGCGGCCTTTGACGGAGGGGCGGGTGGTGCCGGCGGCCTTCATGCGAACGGCCCCGTGCCGGTGAGCCACACGCTCACGGCGACCACGAGCCCGATCGCGGTGCAGACGGCAAGCTGGTAGGGCACCGTGGCCGCCCAGCCGGTCGCGACGAAGACGCGGTGCGCGACGATCGCACCGATGACGCCGACGATCGCGCTGACGAGCCAAAGAGGGAAATATGCGCCGAACAGGACGTACGACGGTGCACCGCGCGATGCGCAACCCGCGAGCGGCAGGGCTGGCGCAAGGACGGCGGCGACGCGCAAGGGCGCGCGCGGCGTTGTTTTTCTCATGATGTGACGAGCTCGACGGTGGGGGTGGATGCCGGGCGCGGCGCAATGCGGATCGTCGCCGCGACGACGATTCCGGGATACGGAGCCGATAATAAATCAGCGCGGTGCGGATCGCCAGCCATCCGTCCTGCTCACCATGGCGGCGCGTTGGCGGTTCAGGGGGCGGGTCCGCACGGCCGGCATCGCGTTTGCGCAACCGGGGGCAGCGCAGACCGGGCCGTCGCGATTCTGCCAGTGCAGGCTCGCGTAGGGTTGCTAACGGACTGTAAAGGATCGTCAGACGAACGGAGCGGGGCTGAATTTGCGACGTCGGGAGAGCGGAATCGGTGCGCAATCAGTGCGGAAGCGGTCGATTGTCGTTTGAACGCATGGTAATCAGGCGGGCCCCGGCAGGCCGACGAGGGCGCGGTCGCGCGCCGTGCCGGACGGCATCGACGCCAAATCCGGCGACCGGTCGTCGCCGCCGCGATCTGTGTACCATCGTACGCATGGCGCGGCGCGCGGAACGGAGCCTCACGGCCTCGTGCAACGCACGTCGCGGAAGCGTCAAGGCCGTATCGCAACGAAGGTGAACGTTCCATGCGAAGTTTTTTTGTCCGGTTCATTGCAATCGGCGTGCTGTTCCATCTGTACGTCGGGATGCGGATCATTCCCGATGCGTTCGCGTCGCCGGTCGTGCGCACGATCGCGGCGCTCGTGCTGGCGAGCTTCGTCGTGCTGATCCCGGTCGGCATGTTCTCGCGCCGCTTCGACGAAGGCTGGGCCGCGACCCTGGTCGGCTGGGCCGGCTCGGTCGTGATGGGCTTCTTCTCGTCGCTGCTCCTGCTGACGTTCCTCCGCGAATTCGTGCTGCTCGGCGTGTTTGCATGGCGGCATCTCGGGCACGACGGCGCGTGGCCCGGCGCGGCGACCGGCACGGCGCTCGGCGTGCTGGCCGGTGCGGTGTTCGTTACCGTGGTCGGGTTCGTCGGCGCGCGCCGCACGGCGGCGGTCAAGCGCGTGTCGATCCCCGTCGAGGGGCTGCCGGCGGGGCTCGACGGGCTGACGATCGTGCAACTGTCCGACATCCACGTCGGGCCGACGATCAAGCGGCCCTATGTCGAACGGATCGTGCGCGCGGTCAATGCGCTCGATGCCGACCTCGTCGTCGTGACGGGCGACGTGGTCGACGGTTCGGTCAAGCGCCTGCGCGAGCACACGGCGCCGCTCGGCCGCATGCAGTCGCGGCACGGCAGCTTCCTTGTGACGGGCAACCACGAGTATTACGCGGGCGCGCACGCGTGGATCGACGAATTCCGGCGCATCGGGCTGACGGTGCTGCTCAACGAGCACGTGCTGATCGAGCACGACGGCGCGCACGCGGTGCTCGCGGGCGTCACCGACTTCACGGCGGGCGGCTTCGACCCCGCCCATCGCAGCGATCCCGAGCAGGCGCTGGCGGGTGCGCCGCGCGAGGTGGCCACGAAGATCCTGCTCGCGCACCAGCCGCGCAGCGCGGAAGCGGCGAACCGCGCGGGGTTTACCGTGCAGTTGTCGGGGCACACGCACGGCGGCCAGTTCCTGCCGTGGCCGCCGTTCGTGAGGCTGCAGCAGCCGGTGATCGGCGGGCTGAGCCGCTTCGGCGATCTGTGGCTCTATACGAGCCGCGGCACCGGATACTGGGGGCCGCCGAACCGCTTCGGCGTGCCGTCCGAGATTACGCTGATCCGGCTGACGCGCGGCGGGTAGCGCACGGTTCCCGTCAGGGGGAAACCATTCGCGGGGCCGGCGCAAGCCCGTCGTCAGCGGGAGCCGGGCAGGCGGCAGCCTGCCTCGTCTGCGAATGACAGCGCATGGCGGCGTGCGATGCCGTTGGCTAGTATGCAGGCATGCACCGTTCGCTCCGCTCATCGCCCGTTCCTCCCGACATGTCGACGCCCGATCTCTTTGCCGACACGCCCGCTCCCGACGTGGACTGGTACCCGGACTGGCTGGCGCCGCCCGATGCCGATCGCGCGCTGGCCGCGCTGATCGACGAGGTCGCGTGGCGTCAGGACACGATCCGCACGCCGCGCGGACGCATTCCGTTGCCGCGGCTCACCGCGTGGCAGGGCGAGCCGGATGCCGTCTACGTGTATTCGGGGATCCGCAACGTGCCGGCGCCGTGGACGCCGGCCGTGCTCGACCTGAAGCGCGCGGTCGAGGCGACGTGCGGCGCGCGTTTCAACAGCGTGCTGCTCAATCGCTACCGCAACGGGCTGGACAGCCTCGGCTGGCACGCGGACAACGAGCCCGAGCTTGGCGATGCGCCGGTGATCGCGTCGGTGAGCCTCGGTGCGATGCGCGTGTTCGACCTGCGCCATCGCGCAACCGGTGTCACGCATGCGTATCGCCTCGTGCACGGCAGCCTGCTCGTGATGCGCGGGCGCACGCAGGCCGAATGGCAGCATCGCGTGCCGAAGGCGCCGGGCGTGCAGGGCGAGCGCGTGAACCTGACGTTCCGGCGCGTGATGCCGGCTGGTACGGGCCGGTAACGATCCTCGTCGCCGAGGTGCCCGGATCGCCGGGCGATTCGCGCCCCGTTTCTTTGCGGGGCACGGGCGACCGACACAGGCAAGCGGTCGCGTGTGCGGCACGTTGACGCACGAATGTCGTGCCGTGCGCCGCGAAACGGCGCTGAGCCCCATCCCATCTGGGTTTCAGGTAGATTCGATCGACCGCCCGGTACCGATAGATGAGTGAAACCTCTGATGGTGCGTCGCAACAATCCTTGACTAGACTGTCGAATGGCAGAAGCGCGTCGTATCCCGGCGCGACCCTTTCGACATGCCCCGAGCGTCGCCGATGCGGCGCGCAAGGGGGCAGGAGTAAAACGCGTGACCGTAATCGACCCTTCCTTCGAACCCTCGCTGCACGTCTTTGAACAAGACGGCGGATGGCAATGGGCGCTGACGGTGAAGCGGGCGACCGGCGTTGGCGTGAAAGTCGTTGCGTTCAGCCGGGAAGGCTTTCGCGGCGAGGCCGAGGCTTATGCCGCCGGCCAGCTTGCCCGCGCCGAGTATGACGCCGCCGTGACGGCCTGACGCCGTCGCGGCGATCCCGCCCGAGGATCGTCTTCACCGCTCACCACCCGCTGCCGGGTGTTTCTTTCGATCGCTTCCCGTTTTCCATCCGTTTGCCCGCCCGCCGAGCCGCGTTGTGCCATGCCCGTCGCACGATAGCGGATGCGGCGCGCCCGGGCGCCTGTCCGTCCGGGCCGCCCGCGCCAAATGGTCCGTACCATTCGACACGTGTGTGCCATACGCGGCGCTTAACGTCCGTGCACGGCGTCCGTCGCGCCGGCGATGCGGCTGCGTGCCGCGATCGGCACGCCGGCCGCCGGACGACGACCCATCGACAAGAATGCAGGTCATGTGCGACGACAGAACCGACTACAACCGCCATGCGCGCGGCGGATCGCGCACGGCGCGGGCGCCGCAACGGGGGTTCACGCTGATCGAGGTGCTGATCGCGCTGGCGATCGTCGCGGTGGCGCTGGGTGCCGTGATGCGCGCGATCGGCGCGCTCGCGTCGGATACCGACATGGCGCGCATGCGCCTGCTCGCGTTGTGGAGCGCCGACAACGCGCTCGGCGAGATCCGCATCGCCTCGACCTGGCCGTCCGTCGGCACGAACACGTTTGCATGCCCGCAGGGTCGCTACCGGTTCGTGTGCCGCCAGTCGGTGGCCGCGTTGCCGAGCCCGCTCGTGCGGCGCGTGACGGTGAGCGTGTATCCGTCCGCGTCGAGCCGCAACGTGCTCGCCGAAGTCGTCACGGTGATCCAGAATGAAGCGCGCCACTGAACCGCGCGCGGCGGCGCGTGCCCGCGGCTTCACGCTGATCGAGATGCTGGTCGCGATCGCGCTGCTCGCCGTGATCGCGCTGCTGTCGTGGCGCGGCCTCGACGCGACGATCCGCGGCCGCGACGATATCGCGTCGAATCTGGCGCAAACACGTCTGCTCGGCCGCTACTTCTCCCAGTTGCAGTTCGACCTGGCGAACCTCGTCACGGCCGACGAAGTGTTCGGGCCGCCGCTGCGCATTCGCCCGAACGAACTCGTGATGGTGCGTCATCTCGGCGTCGGCGGCGGGCCGGCGCAGATGCAGGTCGTGCGCTACCAGCTCAAGGGGCGCGAGCTCGTGCGCAGCGCGTCGCAGCCGCTCGCGTCGCTGGCCGACGTCGAGGACGCGTTGCAACACATGGACGCGTTCGCGCGTGTGGTGGTCAGCAATGATGCGCGGACGATGCAGCTTTCCGTGTGGATTCCGCCGAGCGGATGGACGACGAGCCAGGCCGCCATCGAGCAGAGCTATGCGCAGTTTCTCGCGCAGCATGGGATCAGCAACATCACGTCGCTCGGCATGCCGCTGCCGCGCGGCGTGCGCTTCGCGGTCACGATGGGCGCGCCGGCCGTCGAATACGTGCGCACGATCCCGATCGGCCAGTGACGTCGGCAGCGGGCTGCCCGCGGCCCGGAACGCGTTCCGTCCCCCGGACAAAATGGTCCGTAACTTTCGTCATACGTCTGTTATTGCCCGTCCGTTAGTCTCGTGACGAGCATGATCGCCGCGACCGGTTCCATTGAGCCGGGCCAGCGGCGGCATCGGCAAACGGGAAGGGGGCGAACGTGACGGTCGAGCACCGGCATGATGCACACGCGGGCGCGTCGGGACTCGACGCGCGCGGTCAACGGCAATCGGCGGCGATCCTCAGCCGAGCACAGAACTGGCACAGCGCCGGACGATTCGACGACGCGGCGCGCGAATACCTCGCCGTGCTCGAGAAGGAGCCGGACAATCCCCAGGCATTGCACCTGTACGGCGTGCTGCAGTTCCAGCGCGGCGCGGCCGATGACGCCGAAGCGTTGCTGCGCCGGTCGATCGCGATCGCACCCGGCACGCGCGTGCTGTCGGATCTCGGTGCGATCGCCGGCGAGCGCGGCCGCGTCGGCGAGGCGCTCGAGCACTTCGCGGCCGCGCTGCGCGCGACGCCCGACGACGTACAGACGCTCGTGCGCCGCGGCAACACGCTGCTCGGATTGCGCCGCCATGACGACGCACTGGCGTCGTTCGACCGCGCGCTCGCGGTGTCGCCGCTGGTGCTCGATGCGCTCTGCAATCGCGGCAGCGCGCTGCGTGCGCTGCGCCGTTTCGACGAAGCGCTCGATACCTACGACCGCGCGCTGATGGTCGACCCGCGCTCGTTCGAATCGTGGTTCAACCGAGGCCTCGTGCTGCGCGAACTGCATCGGCCGGCCGATGCGTTGCAGTGCTTCGAGCGCGCCAACGCGATCCGGCCCGGCGTGGCCGCGATCCTGGCCGAGCGCGGCCGCACGCTGATCGATCTCGATCGGCCGGGCGAGGCGCTCGACGCGTTCAACGAAGCGATCGCCGCCGATCCCGCGCGGATCGACGTGCTCTACAACAGCGCGGTCGCGCTCGAACGGCTCGGCCGCGCGGACGAAGCGCTGGCCCGCTGCGAGCGCGTGCTGGCGGTCGATCCGGATCATGTCCGCGCGCATGCGAGTCGCGGCAACGCGTTGCTGCAGCTCAAGCGCCACGACGACGCGCTGGCCGCCTATGCGCGCGCGCTGGCACGCGATCCGCATTCGGCGGAGACGTTGTGCAACCGCGGCACCGCGCTGCGTGACCTGAAGCGTTACGACGAAGCACTGGCCAGCTACGACGCCGCGCTCGCGCGCGACGCGCGGTTTGCCGAAGCGTGGACCAATCGCAGCAGCGTGTTGCAGGACCTGCACCGCTACGACGAAGCGATGGCGTCGCTCGACCGTGCGCTCGCGCTGCGTCCCGATCACGCGACGAACTGGCTCAATCGCGGCAACCTGTATTTCGAAACGGCGCGCACGGACGACGCGCTCGCCGCGTACGACCGCGCGATCGCGCTGCAGCCCGACTATGCGGAAGCGCATTTCGCGCGCGCGTCGCTGTACCTGATCGAAGGCGATTTCGCGCGCGGCTGGCCCGAATACGAATGGCGGCTGCGCGACGCGCAGCTTGCGCGGCACTACCGGCCGTTCACGCAGCCGGCATGGCAGGGCGACACGCCGCTCGACGGCAGTACGGTGCTGATTCATGCGGAACAAGGGTTCGGCGACACGCTGCATTTTTGCCGCTACGTTCCGCTGGTCGCCGCGCGCGGTGCGCGGGTCGTGTTCGAGGTGCAGCCGCAGCTGCGCGCGCTGATGGCGTCGCTGCCCGGGTCGGTCGACGTGATCGCGCGCGGCGAGCCGCTGCCGGCGTTCGATTGTCAGACGCCGCTGTTGAGCCTGCCGCATGCGTTTCGCACCGGTGAAGCCACGATTCCGCATGCCGGCGCCTATCTGCATGCCGACCCGCAGCGCACGCGCCAGTGGGAAGCGCTGCTCGGCGAACGGCGCCGGCCGCGGATCGGGATCGCGTGGGCCGGCAATCCGGAGCACCGGAACGATCACAACCGGTCGATCGATTTCTCGCGGCTCGCGCCGCTGTTCGATCTCGACGTCGACTGGATCAGCCTGCAGAAGCCCGTGCGCGAACGCGACGCGGCGTTGCTCGCGGAGGCGCCGGTGCGCCGCGTCGACGACGAACTCGGCGACTTCGCGGACACGGCCGCGCTGATCGGCGCACTGGATCTCGTGATTGCGGTCGATTCCGCCGTCGCGCATCTGGCGGGTGCGCTGGGCCACGCGGTCTGGGTGCTGCTGCCCGATCCGGCCGAGTGGCGCTGGATGCGCACGCGCGGCGACAGCCCGTGGTATCCGTCCGCGCGGCTGTTCCGGCAGGCGGCGCCGGGCGACTGGGCGGGCGCGATCGACGCGGTGCGTGCCGCGATTGCACCGATGACACGTTAGACACGACACACGATACGAACAGCGACAAGTGGGGGCCACACGATGACACCGAACGGGGAAGGGACGACACTCGCGAGCGCGCCGGTCGCGCCGGATCGCCGTCCGCCCGACACCGCGCAACTCGAGCGGCTGCTCTTGCGTGCGCGCAAGGCGCACCACGAGGGCGCGCTGCAGCATGCGGAACACGCATATACCGAATTGCTGACGCTCGATCCCGAGCATCCGGAGGCGCTGCACCTGCTCGGCGCGGTGCGTTTCCAGCAGGGGCGGCTTGACGATGCCGAACCGCTGATGCGGCGCTCGATCGAGCGCCGGCCGGTGCCGCTCGCGCTCGCGAACTACGCGGCGGTGCTGACGGGGCTCGGACGGGAGCACGACGCGCTCGTGCGTCTCGACGAAGCGCTCGCGATCAATCCGGTTCATCAGCGCGTGCTGTTTCAGCGCGCGGGCCTGCTCGCGCAACTCGCGCGGCACGGCGATGCGTGTGCGGTCTACGACCGGCTGCTGGAACTGACGCCGGGTTTTGCCGACGGTTATGTGAAGCGCAGCGACATGCTGCGCGCGCTCGGCCGTCACGACGAAGCGCTTGCCGATTGCGATCGATCGATCGCGCTGGCCGGGCGTTCGTTCGACGCGATGCGCGGGCGCGGTCTCGCGCTTCGCGAACTCGGCCGCTTTCGCGATGCGGTCGACAGCTACGGCTACGCGCTTGCGCAGACGCCGGGTAGTGCCGAGGTGCTGTTCCTGCGCGGTGTCGCGTATCTCGACCTGAACGATCCCGAGCGTGCGCTCGCGGATTTCAATGCGGCGATCGCGGCGAGCCCGACCTTCGTCGATGCGATCTTCAACAGTTCGATCGCGCTCGAGCTGCTCGGCCGGCACGACGAGGCGCTCGTGCGCTGCGACCGCGTGCTCGCGATCGATCCGCGTCATGCGCAGGCGCTGGCGAACCGCGGCAACGCGGCCAGCCACCTGGAGCGCTATCGCGATGCGGCCGACAGCTATGCGCGCGCGCTCGACGCGGAACCGCGCAGCACCGGCGTGCTGTGCAACTACGCGAGCGCGCTGATGCGCATCGAGCGCCACGACGATGCGCGCGAGATGTGCGACCGTGCGCTTGCGCTCGATGCGGGCTACGTGCCCGCGTGGTTCACGCGTGGCCGCGTGCAGCTCGAAACGCACCGCTACGCGGCCGCGCTCGACGATTTCACGCGCGTGGTCGAAGCAACCCCGCGCGACAAGCTCGCACACTTTCACAAGGGCAACGCGCTGCGCGCGCTGCGGCGTCACGACGCCGCGCGGCAGGCGTATGCGGATGCGATCGGGATCGATCCCGACTACGTGCTCGCGCACTGCATGCGCGCGTTCCTGTGCCTGTCGATCGGCGATTTCGAAGCGGGCTGGGCCGAGTACGAATGGCGCTGGCGTGATACGCAGCTCGACGCGAGCCGGCGCACGTTCGCGCAGACGCGCTGGACGCACGGGATGCCGCTCGACGGCAAGACGATCCTGCTGTACCCGGAACAGGGGCTCGGCGACACGCTGCAGTTCTGCCGCTACGTCCCGCTCGTGAAAGCGCTCGGCGCACGCGTCGTGCTCGAAGCGCCGGTCGAACTGAAGACGCTGTTCGCGACGCTCGACGGTGTCGAAACGCTCGTCGCGCGCGGCGAACCGCTGCCGCCGTTCGACCTGCATTGCCCGCTGCTGAGCCTGCCGCTCGAGTTCCGCACGGACCTGGCATCGATTCCGGCCGGCGTGCCGTATCTCGCGGCCGACCCCGCGCGTGTCGCGCAATGGCGCGAACGGCTCGGCGCAGCGACACGGCCGCGTATCGGTCTCGTGTGGTCCGGCAACCCGCTGCACCTGAACGACCGCAACCGCTCGATGACGCTCGCGGATCTGCTGCCGCTGTTCGACGACCGTTACGAGTGGATCAGCCTGCAGAAGGTCGTTCGCGACGACGATCGCCCGGTGCTCGACGCGAGCGCGGTGCGCTTCGTCGGCGACGACCTCGCGGACTTCGCCGATACGGCCGCGCTGACCGCGCTGATGGACGGCATCGTCAGCGTCGATACGTCCGTCGCGCACCTCGCCGGCGCGCTCGGCCGGCCGCTTGCGCTGATGATTCCGCACACGCCCGATTTCCGCTGGCTGCTCGAGCGGGACGACAGCCCGTGGTATCCGTCGGCGCGGCTGTTCCGCCAGCCCGAGGGCGGGCAATGGGCGCCCGTCGTCGAGCGGATCGCGGCGGCGTTGCCGACGCTCGTCGGCGCAGGTGCGCGATGAGTGCGCGCCGCGAGGCTGCGCCGTTGCCCGCTGCCGGCTTCGGCGCACGTGCCGCGCCGTTGCGCGCGGTGCTCGACGATGCGCTGCGCCAGGCGCGCGCGCGGCTCGAACTGCGCGACTTCGCGGGGGCTGGACGGCTCTACGAAGGCGTGCTGACGATGGCGCCCGACCATGTCGAGGCGCTGCACCTGCTGGGGCTCGTGTATCTGCAACTCGGCGATCCCGTGCGGGCGGAGCCGCTGATCGCGCGGTCGATGGGGTTCGGATTGAACCAGCCGTGGAACCTGGCGAACCACGCGGCGGCGCTGACCGGTGTCGGCCGTCATCGCGACGCGCTCGCGCTCGCCGATCGCGCACTCGCGGCCGATCCGGACCATGCGCCGTCGCATGCGGCGCGCGGCGATGCGCTGCTCGCGCTCGGTCAATACGACGCGGCCCTTGCCGCCTACGATCGGGCACTCGTGCGGGAACCGGCGCATGCAACGGCGTGGCGCAAGCGCGGCGAGACGTTGCGCTGGCTCGACCGGCCCGCCGATGCGCTGATCAGCATCGAACGCGCGTTGCGGATCGACCCGAACGAGGCGGCGGCGAACCTCGAGCGCGGGCATGCGCTGCGCGCGCTCGGCCACCGCGAGCAGGCGCTGCACAGCTATCAGCTCGCGATGGTCGTGCGCGGCAAGACGCCCGAGCTGGTCTACGCGTGCGGCGTCGTGATGACCGAACTCGGCCGCCCGGCCGACGCGCTCGCGTGTCTCGACGAAGGGCTCGCACGGTTGCCGAAGGACGAGCAGTTGCTGTACGCGAGCTGCGTCGCGCTGGATCTGCTGCACGCTCGCGACGAATTGCTGAAGCGCTGCGACCGGCTGCTCGTTCTGAATCGCGACAACGTCGCGGCATGGGTCGGGCGCGGCAATGCGCTGCTCGGGCTCGAACGTCACGCCGAAGCCGCCGAAGCATACGCGCAGGCGCTGGCGCGCAAACCCGACGATATCGACGCGCGCCGCAACAGCGCGGCCGCGCTGCGCGCGCTCGGCCGGTTCGACGACGCGCTCGCCGATTACGACGCGGCGCTGGCGTTGACGGGCCCGCATGCGGAACTGCATTACAACCGCGCGCTCGCGCTGCAGCAGCTCGGCCGCTACGACGAGGCACTCGCGAGCCATGCGGCGGCGGCGGCCGCGCCGGCGGACACGGCGCAGGCGTTGTTCACGCGTGCGCTCGCGCGCCAGCACCTCGGCGACGACGACGCGGCGCTGACCGACTACGCCGATGCCTGCCGGCGCGATCCGAACCACGGCGCCGCGCGCCGTTCCGAGGCGTTCTGCCGGCTGCTGACGGGCGATTTCGACGCGGGCTGGCGGCAGCACGAGGCGCGCTGGGAGGCGGCCGACGCGATGCTGCACCGGCGTCATGCGGACCGGCCGCTGTGGACCGGCGCCGAACCGCTCGCCGGCCGCACGCTGCTGCTGCATGCGGAGCAGGGTTACGGCGACACGCTGCAGTTCTGCCGCTACGCGAGCCTGGCGCACGACGCGGGCGCGACCGTGATCGTCGAGGCACCGGCCGCGCTCGGCGAACTGCTCGGCACATTGCGCGGCGTGAGCCGGGTCGTCACCGAGGAACAGCCGATGCCGGCATTCGACCTGCAGTGTCCGCTGATGAGCCTGCCGTATGCGTTCCGCACGACACTCGATACGGTGCCGGCCGACGTGCCGTACCTGCGCGCCGATGCATTGCGGCGTGCCGCGTGGACGCAGCGCATCGATGCGATGGCGCCGCCGGGACGGCTGCGGGTCGGGCTCGCGTGGTCCGGCAATCCGCGCCATGCGAACGACGAGAACCGCTCGATACCGTTTGCGATGCTCGCGCCGCTCGTCGGGCGCGAGGCGCTCGACGTGACGTTCGTGAGCCTGCAGCCGCAGGTGCGTGCGCGTGATGCCGACGCGCTCGCCGCGAGCGGCGTGCTGTCGTTCGCGGACGCGTTGCAGGACTTCTCCGAAACGGCTGCCCTGGTCGACACGCTGGATCTCGTGATCAGCGTCGATACGTCGGTTGCGCATCTGGCCGGCGCGCTCGGGCGGCCCGTCTGGGTGCTGCTGCCGCGCGTGCCGGACTGGCGCTGGCTGCTCGAACGTGACGACTGTCCGTGGTATCCGGCCGCGACGCTGTTCCGGCAGGCGCGGCCGGGAGACTGGCCGGCTGTCGTCGGCCGGGTGGCCGACGCGCTCGGCACGGTGCGCCGCGACCGCCCCGCGGCGGCGTGACCGGCCTTCCGTGACAAAAGCTACGGACCTTTTCGCGGCGGCCGGAATGGTCCGTAACAGTCGCCATGTCGCTGCCATCCGCGCTTCGTATGGTCTTCGGATTCCAGCGGCCTGTTTCAGGCTCAACGACATGCGCGGTGCCGGACCGGCACCGCGAGCAAATTCCTAGCATCGGGGTGGCAAGAATGGCAGCACGCGCACGTACGGAACGGCAACTTCGCGCAACGGCCTCGCGGTCGGTCCTGAAATCGGAGCTGAGCCCGCTTTACCGGGCGGTCGTGCTGATGCTCGCGGCGGGCGTGTCCGCGCATGCGCACGCGGCGGGCATCATGAACCTCGGGCAGGCTACCGCGCGTGCGTCGGGCGGCGGCGCGGGCGGCGCCGGCGGCGTGCCGGGCATGCCGAATCTCGGCGTGTCGCCGCAGCAGGCGCTACAGGCGAGCCAGCCGTCGATCCGCAACCTCGGTTATGCCGCACACGCGATCGCCGCGCAGATCGCCGCGCAGCAGAATGCGGCGGCGGCCGCGGCGAAGCTGCCGTCGACCGTGCCGAACGGGCTCGCGCCGGGCGGGTTGCAGGTCGCGGCGGGCGCATCGGGCGATACGAACAATCCGGTGCTGTGGTTCAACGCGAACGCGCCGACGCAAAACGCCGACGCGAACGGCCACGTGAACGTCGACGTCAAGCAGACCGGACAGAACGCGGTGCTGACGTGGGAGACGATGAACGTCGGCCGGCAGACCACGCTGAACTTCGACCAGTCGGGCGGCACGCAGACGAACGGCGCGAACAACTGGGCCGTGCTGAACCGGATCAACGATCCGAGCGGCAGGCCGAGCCAGATTCTGGGGAACATCACCGCGCAGGGCGCGGTGTATGTGATCAACCGGAACGGCGTGCTGTTCGGGGCCGGGTCGCAGGTGAACGTGCATTCGCTGGTGGCGTCGTCGCTGAACCTGCTGGACATGAAGAATCAGATCGTACCGACGCCCGACGGCATCGTGGCGAGCAACCAGCAGTTCCTTAGCTTGCCTGCCGGGACGACGGGCGGGCTCGCGTATCCGGAATCGGGCAATTCGAACGGCGTGGCAGGGTCGTCGACTCGCCCGAACGAGGTGCTGGGACTTGGCAACGTTGCGAAGACGAATGGCGCCTATCAGGCACCGGGTGACATCACGATCGAGCAGGGTGCGTCGATTGCAACGCATACGAACGGCACGGTCAGCGACGGGGGATTCGTGCTGGTCGCTGCGCCTAACGTGACGAACGGCGGGAGCATTACGGCGAACGACGGTCAGGTCGTGCTGGCGGCAGGCGTCGGCGTGAGCCTGCGGCCGAACAGCGGTTGGCCGAAAAGCAATCCGCAAGTGTTGCTGCCCGAGTTGAGCGGCCAGATCGTCACGACGCAGAACGGTACGACGGTTGACCTCACGCCGGTGGGGACGCTGACGAACACGGGTATCGTGCAGGCGTCGCGCGGCAACGTGAACCTGCTTGGTGGCCGTGTTGCGCAGAATGGCGTGGTGGGCGTCACGACGAGCGTGAACACGCCGGGCCGGATCACGATCTCGACCGTCGACGAATACAGTTCGAACGATCCGTTCGGCAATGCGTATCCGGGGGCGTCGTTGGCGACGGCCGGAAACGGCGGCGCCGACGACGCGCATCGTTCGGGTCTGCTCACGTTCGGCCCGGGCTCGGTGACAACGGTGCTCCCGGACACCACCGGTCAAACGGCGACATCGACGCCGGGTACGGCGTTCACACCCGGTGGCATCGCGATGACGGCCGGCGCCGTTTGGTTCCAGGGCGGCTCGCTGATCGAGGCGCCTGGCTCGAACGTATCGGTGACGGCGCTTTCGCCGTCGGTGACGGCCTATACGGCCGACGTCAAGCAGAACGCGGCACCCGGGCGCATCTATCAGGATGCCGGCTCGACGATCGACGTATCCGGGCTGGCGAACGTCGAACTGCCGATCGCGCAGACGCTCGTCGCGATCGACCGGATCGGCCAGAACGAACTCGCTGATTCGCCGCTGTTGCGGGACAGCTTTCTGGCCGGGTTGAAGGGCGTCGTCGTCGACAGTACGCTGACGGGCACGCGCAGTGACGGCGTGTCATGGGTCGGTAGCCCGATCCTGAACCTGTCGGGCTATGTGAACCTGATTCCGCGCACGGTCGATCAGTTGTTGACCAATGGCGGCACGATCACGCTGTCGGGCAACGAGGTGTTGACGGCGGCCGGCTCGTCGATGAACCTGAACGGCGGGTACTTGCATGTCGACGGCGGGATGGTGAACACGACGCGGCTCGTTGACGCCAATGGCGCGATCGTTCCGATCGGGCAGGCGAGCCCGTACGAGCGCTATGTCGGCATTGCCGGGCAGTTCGTCGAGAATCACCCGCGCTGGGGCGTAACGAAATCGTGGTACAACCCGCTGCAGACGGGGGGCGTGTACCAGGGCGACTATATCGTCGGCGGCAATGCCGGCACGCTCGACCTCTTTGCGACCTCGGCGCTTGTGCTCGATGGCGACATCAGTGCTCAGTCGTTCGGCGGCGCGAAGCAGATGCAGGGCAACAGCCTGCCTTCGGGTGGGACGTTCAATCTCGGTGCCGATCCGAAGCTTACCGGCGGCACGCTCGCCGGCCTCACCTGGAACAACGCCCCGTTTGCCATGCCGTCCGGCGTGCTGGGATTGACGATCCTGCAGGACCAGGCACCGCAGCTCGACGAGCTTGCGCCGGGTTTCTCGAGCAACACGCCGATCGACAAGACGGCGCTGCAGAATGTCGCCGCCACCGATCCGCGCAACGTGCTGACCACGATGGTGGTGCCGGTCGCTGCCCTGAACGCCGGCGGCTTCTCGAACGTAAACGTGACGCAGGACAAGGACGGCGGCAAGGGCATCGTCGTCGCGCAGGATACGCGCCTTGGCGTGCAGCCGGGCGGCTCCATCGTGCTCAACAGTCTGACCGGCCTTGCCGACGTCACTGTGGCGGGTCGGTTGTCTGCACCGGGCGGCACGATTTCGATCACCAGCGCAGGCAATATCGTCGTCGGTCCGCAGGCCGTGCTTAGCGCGGCCGGTCAATGGGTCAACAACGACGTGCAGGCGGCACCGGGCACGACGCCCGGCAATACCCAGTTCATCAATGGCGGCAGCATTTCTCTGGCGAGCAGCGAGCAAGCCAGCCGCGTCGCGGACACGACGGGATCGATTCTGCTGCGTCCCGGCAGCGTGCTGGACGTATCGAGCGGCGGCGAGCTGCTGTCGAATGGCCAGTTGCTGACGCAGAACGGTGTTCCGGTCGGGCGGGGCGGTGATGTGACGCTGCGGACCTACGAGACGTCCCAAACAAAGCAGTATGGCCACGTCAGCGACGGCGGTGCAATCCTGCCGGCCGCGCAGCCCGCGAACGGCACGATCCAGCTTGGCGGCACGATCCTTGGCGACGGTTTCTCGGGTGGCGGCACGCTGACGCTGCAGGCACTCGGCTTCCGGATCGGTGGCGACCCGAAAGCTGCTGCGCCGTGGGACGTCTATTTGCCGGAGAGTTTCTTCGCGCAGCAGGGGTTTGGCAAGTACGTGCTGAATGCGTACTACGACGCGACCGTGGCGCCGGGCGCGACGGTTGCGCTCACGCAGCGCAATCTGATTCCCGACGCACTCGCGCTTCAGCAGGCAGCCACGGGCACGAACCTGTCAACCGCGGGGCTGACGACAGTGGGGCGTCTGGATGACTATCACCGGCAGCCGACGAGCCTGGTGGTGACGGGCGGCAATTACGTGTCCTGGCTGACGGGCGAGAACAAGGTGCCGTCGTATTCGGGCGTGACGGGGGCGGTCACATTGTCGTCCGACGCGTCGATTCATGCGGACGCCGGTGCGAACATCGGCTTCGGGTCGCCGACACAGGTGACGGTACTCGGATCGATCGTTGCGCCTGGCGGGGCGATTACGCTCAGTGCTGATTCGGGCGGGACGTTCGGGCAGAAGGGGCAATACAGCATATTCACGCCGAGCGACAGCAGGTCGGTCTGGCTCGGCGCGGATGCGACGCTCGACGTCGCCGGCACCGCGCTCGCGAATCCGCTCGCCACGCCGGTCAAGATGGGTGGGGCGGCGGTTGTGCCGAACACGGGCAAGATCCTGGCAGGTGGGGCGGTCACGCTGTCGAGCGATGCGGGTTATGTGGTCGCGCAGCCGGGCTCGCGGATCGACGTGTCCGGCACGTCGGTGGACTTCGACCGATTGCAGCCGAACGGCACTTACGCATCGCAGCCGGTTTGGAGCGACGCCGGCGCGATTACGCTGTCCGCCGCATACGGCCTTTTTGCCGATGCGACGCTCGCCGCGCACGCGGGTGCACCCCAGGCGCGTGGCGGCACGCTGACGATTCTGCCGCATCAAAACAACCGGGCAGCCGGAGCAACCGCGCTGGTCGTCCGGCAAAGCGGCGAGCTGACACCGACGGGCCTTGAGGCCGGCCAAAGTTTCGCAACGGCGATTGACCGGACCACCGGTTTGCCGATCGGCCATCCGACCGGCGTGATTCAGTTCTCGGCAGACCGTCTTGATGGATCCGGGATCGCGAACCTCGTGCTTGGGGACGCCACCCCATCGACGGCCGGCATGGAGGTGCCGCCTATCGCCTTTGCCGGCGATGTCAGGCTGGCACTGCCTGAATCGGTCACTTTGAATACCGGGCGCATTGCGGCACTCGGCATGGACCAGTTTGCGACGTTGCTTTCGAGACCTGCCACGCAATCGGATGGCACCACGAATCCGACGTCCGTCTTGCAGACGCTCCTTGCGGGACCGCCGCAACATCCGTCCGGCACGACCGTCGAAATCGACGCTCCGTATGTCGCGCTGGTTGGGCCGACACTGACGACGCAGTCCCCGGCATTTGCACCGGTTGCGACGGTGTCCGACGCTACGCTGAACGTGAACGCGTCGTTTATCGATCTGCGCAATCAGTTCCAGCTGAACAACATCGGGCAGGCGCACTTCACGAGCCACGGCGATATCCGCCTCGTTCAATCCATGGTGTCCGGCCCGGTGCCGGGAATCCTTTACACGCCCGGCAACCTGATGTTCGAGGCGGCAAGCGTGTATCCGGCCACCGGCAGCACGTTCATCATCGATGCGGCCGGTCCGACCGATCCGGCGACCGGCAACGCGACGCCGACGACAGTCACGTTCGCGTCGAACGGCGCATCGGGCACACCGTTGTCGGCAGGCGGCACGCTGCTGATCGACGCGACCGACATTGTGCAGGGGGGCACGGTGCGGGCGCCGTCGGGTACGCTCGTGTTCGGTGTCGGCGATCCGTCGAACAGCGCCACGCAGGCGCAATTCGCAGGCCTGCCGCTCGTCGCGACGCATTCGGTCACATTCGCGAACGGCAGCTTGACGTCGGTTTCGAACGGCAATGCGACCATCCCTTACGGTACGACGATCGACGGTATCGAATGGCAGTTCAACCCGCTCGTACGCACTGCGTTGCCCGTCGACCTTAACGCGCCACCAGCGAAGTACGTCGGTGTCAACGGCGCTCGCATCGCGCTCGACAAGGGCGCGACGATCGATCTGTCGGGTGGTGGCGACCTGCAAGCGGCCGAATGGGTGCCAGGCACCGGCGGTACGCGCGACGTGCTGTCGCAATACAACGTCAGCTATGCGAACAACCCGGCCGGCACGACGGTGCCTGTCAATCCGGGCGCGGCGGCAGTCTATGCGATCGTGCCGGGCAAGCAGTCCCCCGTCGCAGCCTATGACCCGGTGTTCGCGCAATCTGCCCAGCCGTCGGCCGACGGTACGACGGGCAGCACGACGGCGACGCTCGGCGTCGGTCAGGCCGGCGTGACCGATGCGGTCGGCAAGGCCGTCTACCTGTCGAGCGTGCCTGGTTTGGCCGCCGGCTATTACACGTTGCTCCCGGGCAAATACGCGACGCTGCCGGGCGCGTATCGGGTGACGGTCGCGAGTGTGCCGGGCAATATCGTGCCGGGCGCGAGCCAGGTGCTGCCGGACGGCACGGTGACGACAGCCGGCTACTTCGCCGATGCGTTGACCGGCGGCCGCAGCGCGACGCCGACGCTATTCAATGTGCAGTCGGGCCCGGTGTGGCAGCAATACTCTCAGTACACGCTGACGGGGGCGAACAGCTTCTTTGCCGCACAGGCCGCGAAGAAGGGCAACGTGACGCCGCCGTCGCCGGTGGACGGCGGCCAGCTCGTACTGGCGGCGACCAGGGCGCTGACGCTCGGCGCGACGCTGAACACGGCCGCCGGAACCGGTGGCGCGCCGGCCGAAGTCGACATTGCGTCGCAGGATATCCAGATCACCGGTAACGGGAGCGCCGCATTGCCTGGCTATCTGCAGATCGGCAGCGACGCGCTCGATTCGCTCAACGCGGGCAGCCTGCTGATCGGCGGCACACGTGCGGCGACGGCGAACGGTGTGACGATCACGCCGATTGCGAACAGCGTCGTCGTGTCGAACGACGGCAACACGGCGCTCAAAGGACCGGAAATCCTGCTCGTCACGAAGACGGACGCGAGCGGTACCGATTCGAACGCAGCGAACGGCCTCCGCGTCGATGCGGGCGCGTCGATCGCCACAGCCGGCGATTATCCCGCGGCGAAGGATCAGCCGATCGCGATCGCGGGCGACGGTGCATTGCTGCGCGTGTCGAACGGCGCGATGGCGCCGCTTAAGCGTACCGGCTCGACCGGCAGCGGTTTGCTGACCGTCGGTGCAGGCGCGACGCTCGTGGGCGGGCAGGCCCTGACGCTGGATTCGTCGGGGAACCTGAAAGTCGATCCGAGCGCGGTACTGTCGGCGAATGCGATCACGGCGGACGGCTCGGCGATCACGTTTACCGGGACGAATGGTGCAGCCGCGACGGCGTTGCCCGGCTTCGTCATCGATCCGGCCGGCCTCGCCCAATTCGGCAAAGCGCAGCAAGTGACGTTGCGCAGCTATGGCGCGATCGGCTTCGTTGGCGACGTGAACGCGACGTTCGGCAACAGCGTGAACCTGAGCGCGGGCGCGTTCACGAGCGATGGCGGTCACGTGACGTTGAGCGCGCAGCAGATTGCGTTTACGAACGAAACCGGTGCGTCGAGCGGCACGTCCGGGTCGGGGAACGGCACACTGACGGTCAACGCGAAGGAGATCGATTTCGGCTCGGGTACGAAGGCGGTGAGCGGCTTCGGCTCAGCGATCATGACGGCGACGGCCGGTATCGTCGGGCAGGGAACCGGCACGTTCGATTTCGGCGCGCTGCCGGTCACGCTGAATGCGCCCGTGTATCTCGCTGATACGAGTTCGGCGTCGACCGTGAAGACGGCAGGTGTGCTGACGCTGAACGGTGCGTCGGGCACCGCGCCGGCCAGGAAACCGGTCGGCGGCGCATGGCATTTCGTCGGCGGCGCGATTGCCGACAACGGTGCGACGATCGCTGCGCCGGCGGGCAATGTGAGTCTCGAGGCGACGACCGGCAATCTGACGATCGGCAGTGGCTCGACGGTGAGCGCGGCGGGTGTATCGAAGCAGTTCTTCGACGTCGTGCAGTATGCGCCGGCCGGTGCGATCACGTTGACGGCAGATAGCGGCACGGTTGACGTTCAGACGGGTTCGACGCTGGATTTCTCTGGTGCGAATGGTGGCGGTGCGGCCGGAAGCCTGGCACTGTCGGCGCCGAAGCAGGTCGTGAATCTGAACGGGACGATCAAGGGGGGCGCGGCGAGCGGCTATGCGGGCGGTTCGTTGTCGCTCGACACGGGCGGTGCGGCCGATCTCGACGCACTCGCGAAAACGCTCGCATCGAGCGGCGTGAACCAGGCGATCGCCATCCATACGCGGTCGGGCAATCTTGCACTGTCGGCCGGCAACGCGCTGACCGCGCACGCGGTGTCATTGACGGCGGACGGCGGCGCGGGCAACGCGTCGGATTCCGCGAACGGCAATGTCAACGTGCTGGGCACGATCGACGCATCGGGCAAGGCGGGCGGCGCGATCGCGCTTTATGGGCACAGTGGCGTGGATGTCGAAGGTACGCTGCTCGCGCGCGGTTCAGATCCGAAACAGCGTGGCGGCAGGGTAGACATCGGCACGAGCGGCATGTTTGATCCGGGCGCGGCCAATCCGTACAACGCGACTTACGGCTATGAGAACATTGATCCGTCGCGCGCGGGGCTGATCCGGGTCGGCGCGAATGCGCTGATCGATGTGTCGGGCGGAACGGCGGGCGGCCTGTCGGGCGGTACGGTGAATTTCCGTGCGCCGCTGCTGTCGGACGGTACCGTGAACGTGTCGTTGCCGTCGTCAGGGTTCGAGCCGGGCAAGGGAATTTCCGGCTCGCGTGCTACGACGCTCGAGGCGTATGCGACGTGGAGTACGACGGATGCGACGACGGGCGCGAAGCACTTCGATGGCATCGTCGATCCGGCAGGATGGTATGACGCAAGCGGCCACTTGCTGGCCGGCACCTTCACTGCGCAGAGTACGTCCAGCACGCCGACGACTTTCACGTTCACGCCGGACGGCAGCGGCGGTGGAACCGTGAAGAACAATGCGACTGGCGCAACCGAGACGGTGACGCAGGCGCAATTGCAAAGCGGCAACAGCGCGATCGGCTTTGGCGGCCTGCAAAGCATGTTCTTTGCACCGGTGTCAGGTGGTTCGAATGCCGATCACCAGACGTTCTACGGGTATCGGGACGGCGATGCGACGACGGCCGCGCCCGGCACGCTGATGAGCTTCGTGCAGCACGGACTCGATGCGTTGAAGAATCCGTTCGATGGCTCGGGAATCGCGAATGCGCGCATCGTGCCGGGCATCGAGCTGGAAAATCCGAGCCAGGCGATCAATGGTGGCAACATCGAGGTGCTGACGAACTGGAACCTCGGGGCGGGGACGTCGCCGACGAATCAGGCATTCAGGTTCAACGGGCAGGCGCCGATCGTCACACTGCGAGCCGAGAACGACGTCGAGGTCAGGGCGAGTTTGTCGGATGGCTTCTTCCAGATCGACAACCCGATCGGGAGCAGCATTGTCGCGCCGCGACCGACGCCGTCGACGTATGCTGCAACGAACTACATGTGGTCGGAAATGCCGTTCGGCACGTTCAATTACGTGCTGGCGAACTATAGTTATATGGGCCTGACCGGCCCATATAACTGGACGACGGGAAATAGTGACGAGATTGCGCAGTATTACGGCATGTACCGGGGGTACACGCAGTACCTGCAATCGCAACTGTCCAACGGTACCTGGGCATTTGTCTTTGCCGATCCGATGCATCAGAACGCGCCGAATGCCGCAGGGCAGCCGGTCCTGTCGCTTCAGGCGCCGACGGCGGCTCAGGAACAGTCGGATCCGACGTGGTATCCGCGCTATCTCGCTCAGTACCAGTCGTACGTCAACGACTTGATCAAGTGGCAAGCCGCCAATCCGGGCATCACGCCGCATGTCGACCAGGTACAGGCTCCTCCGAATGTGCTGGTGCCGGTCATCGCCGGGGACATCGTGATCAAGCCGCCCCAAACGGACAATACGCCGGCACCGGTAGCTGTTGTCGCGAACGCGCTGCCGCTGCTTTCCGCCAGCCTGAACCCGGGCAGCAGTTCGTCTTACCGGCTCGTCGCGGGGGCCGATCTTTCAAGTACCGATCCGCTCGCATTGAAGCCGGCTGACGGATTCTCGTCGTCGACGGGCGGCAACGTGGTACTTGACGGGCACTTCGAATACAACAACGCGACCAATCCGAATCTCGGCAACCCGAACGGTCTGGTCGTGATTGCACCAACGCTGATTCGGACGGGCAACGGGTCTATCGACGTATCGGCCGCCGGAAACGTGTCGCTGTTCGATCCGTCGAGACCGGCGGATTCGAACACCACGATCATCCCCGGTGCAATCTATACGGCAGGCGTACCGTCGTCGGGCGCACCGGTTGTCCCCAACAACGCCACGATTGTGCAGGGCGGCAGTCAGACACGCGGCAACATCCTGGTCACCGCACCCGTCAACCCGGAGGCTGCCGGCGATATTTCGATTCATGCACAGGGCAATATCACCGGTATCGAAAACGTCGTTGATGCGAATGGCGCGATCACGGGGCAGGCCGGTACACCGGTCGGCCAGTTCTGGTGGCAATGGATGCAGGTGACGGCCAAGCCGACGTGGCAGGATAGTGGAAAGTTCGTGCCGCTCGACCGGACGTCCATCGATTTCGGCGCGTTCGATCAGGGTGTTATGAGTGTCGGCGGCAACGTCTCGATCAACGCCGGCGGCACTATCGCCGATCTGGGCGTGTCGTTGCCGACGACGTGGTACAAGGACGCTAGCGGCACGCCTGTTACGGTCGGCGGTGGCAATCTGACAGTTCGGGCAGGCGGGGACATCCTGAGCGGCGACTACTTCGTCGCGAAGGGGGCGGGGGCGATTACGGCGGGAGGTCGTATCGGTTCGGACATCGTCGTGCAGCCGTGGCTTGTCGCGCAATCGCCGATGTCGCTCTCGACCTTGCTGGCGACGCAGGACGGCGTGATCGACGTCGTAGCACGGCAAGGCGTGGATATCGGGGGCGTGTTCAACCCTTCCTACCTTCAGATAGGAGGCTATCTCCTTCAGAATCAGTATGGGCAGTATGCTGACGCACAAGCTTATTCACCGGATTCGGCGGTTGGCGTCCTGGCCACGACAGGCGATGTGACGCTGAATTCCCTGTCGTCGAAACTACTGCTCAGAGGCACAGCCAACTTTAGAAATGCGGCGGATCCATCGAGCATTTTGCCTGCAACCGTGAACGCGACGGCGTTTTCCGGGGGGATCGACGTGAGGGCGGAGGGCGCGCTTTTTCCGTCCGCAACAGGCAATCTGAGTCTCATTGCCGATCAGTCGATCAATTTCGCGAATCTAGGCCAGATTGCGGACTTGCACAATGTCACGTTCGGCATGGCGGACAGCGATCCGTCGGCCATGCCTTCCGCCACGAAGCCGTTTGCGGCAATAGCGCGGCTTACCGATCCGACGATTGCTGCTCACGCCGTCGATGCGCTGCATGCCGACGATCCGGTGCCTGTGCGGATCTATAGTTTGACGGGCGACCTGGTGAACGGTGTACAGACGGACGGAAGCACGGGAGTCTACACGGGGGCGATGTCGATCGTGATCGACAAGCCGGCATTGATCCAGGCCGGGCGGGATATCGTGAACCTGTCGTTCCAGGGGCAGAATCTTCGGAAGTCGGATGTGACACGCGTCGTGGCGGGGCGAGACATTTACGACGCATCCGCCGTTTCGGGGATGAGCTCAGACTTCAGTCCGGCATTGGTACTCGGCGGCCCGGGGACGTTCGATGTCGAAGCCGGACGGAATATCGGCCCGTTGACCCGGGCTAACGGGCTCCTGACGGGCATCGATGCAATCGGCAATGTCGCCAATCCGAACTTGCCGCACGATGGCGCGAACGTGAATGTATTGTTCGGCATCGGGCCCGGTGTCGATACAGACACGTTCGTTTCGAAATACATCGACCCGGCGAGCTCGGTACCGGGCGTGCCGGGCACGGCGTCTGCGCTGATCTCGTTCGTGCAACAGTATCAGGCGGGTCTGACGATCGACACGGGGCTTGTCAAGGACCGGCCCGCGCTTGCACCGCTCGACGCGGCCCAGGCGTGGGCGACGTTCAAGACATTGCCGGCGTATATTCGACAACTCTTCGCGGAACAGGTGCTGTTCAATGTGCTGACTCGCGTTGGCGAAGACTACAACAGTGCCGGCAGTCCTTATTTCCAGAAGTACGCACGCGGTTATGAGGCGATCAACACGTTGTTTCCTGCATCGTTCGGCTATACGGCGAACAACCTCGGCGGTGGCGGGAATGGTGCGAACAAACCGGTGGACACCGGCGATCTCGATATCCGCAACACGACGATCCAGACGCAGCAAGGTGGCAATATCTCGATCCTCGGACCCGGCGGGCAGGCCCTGGTGGGCAGCGCGTCCGCACCGCCGCAGATCACGGATGCCGGGGGCAAGGTGATCGCCGGCCCCGGTTCGATGGGCATCCTGACGCTGGAGAAGGGCGACGTGAACATCTTCACGGATCGTAGCGTGCTGCTTGCGCAAAGCCGGATCTTCACGGAGCAGGGCGGCGACATGACGATCTGGAGTTCGAACGGCGATATCAATGCGGGAAAAGGTGCAAAGTCGTCGGCCGATACGCCGACGCCTCAGTACGTTTGCGATCCTAACCATTACTGTACGGTCGACGCACGCGGTCTGGTGACCGGGGCAGGTATCGCGACGCTGCAGAGCACGCCGGGCGTGCCGCCGGGCACGATCAACCTGATCGCACCACGCGGCACCGTGGATGCGGGCGACGCCGGCATTCGCGCGGGCAACCTCAACGTGGCGGCGCTGCGTGTAGTGAATGCGGACAACATCCAGGTGACAGGCAAAGCATCCGGCGTTCCGCTCGTGCAGGCGGTGAATACCGGCGCATTGACGGCTGCGAGTGCGGCTGCGTCGGCCGCGACCCAGGTGGCGCAGGACGTCGCGAAGAACAACGCATCAGGCGGGGCGTCGCGTCGCTGGACGATTTCGGTGCAGGTCGAGGGGTTCGGCACCGGTGATGACGACAATCCGAAGAAGCGCCGGCAGGTCGGATACGATCCGTCGAATGCCGTGTCGGTTGTCGGATTCGGACCAGCCGGGGCGGCGCAACGCGCGGCACTGACGGCGGAAGAGCGCGAGCGTCTGGGCAAGATCTGAGGTGAGTGCAGGGAAATTTCGGGGCGCCTGGTTACCTGTCGGCGCCCGTTTTTTTGTGATCTGATTCGGTTGGATGTTTGGATAACGAAGCAGGTATGTGTGGTTGAGGAAAGCGACGGGGGGCGATCGTTCGGAAAGCCGATCAGAATGGCTGTTGAGTGAGAAAGTGCTTCCCCGATTTCTTGCTGACCCGATCTCCAGGAGATTTTTATAGCGTGAGTGCGGGCCTGACCTCGAAGCGAGATGACCGGATTCGTCTCGGCAACGTTGTGACGGACGGGTGAAATGGGGCTGAAAGATTGACGCCCCGGATTTCTCAGGGGCGCAATTTCCGCAACGTTGGCGTGTGGTTTGCCGATCGTGTTGGCGGCCGACTACTGTACCTGTACAGACGCTCGAGTTGCCGATTTCGAGGTTGAAGCCGCTCGCGTTGCTCAGGAAGTCGTTCATGATCGGTGGTGCTGTCGCCGATCGTGCCGATGGTCGGAGCGACGAGCATCGAACCGTCGCCTTGCACGTTCGACGAGGCCATCGCGGCCGCAGCACTCATGCTGGACAATGCGAGTGCGAGGAGGTGACGGAGCTTGCGACGACGAAATTCCGTGGGAGATTCCTGCTCAGGATGATATGAGTCGTGAAGCGAACACCAGCGGCGAGTCAAATATTCCGACACACTCGTGTAGCGCGGATCGCACGCACAACCAAAAACAGCTCCCTTGGATTCCCAAGGGAGCTGTTGTTCGACAGCGGGTAATTCGTCTGTCGATCGCTTAGCGACCGACCACCGTACCCGTGCAGACGCTCGTGTTGCCGATGTCGAGATTGAAGCCCGTCGCGTTGCTCAGGAAGTCGTTCGAGATGGCAGTCTGGTAGTTCGACGGAACCGTATCGAAGCCATTGCCGTGAACGATCGACGCGAAGCTGGCGTTCGTGAAGTGGGCGTTCAGGAAGTCATGAACGGCCGTTTTGACGGTCGAGTCGGCGTAGCACTGGCTCAGGATGATCTGGCTCGTGCCGGAAACCGGATAGCCGGAAGCCGGATTGCCGGCATTCGGAACCCAATTCACCTGGTTGGAGGCCTGAACCTTGGTGGCCGGCGGCGCAATCGAACCGAGCGCCGTCGTCGCGTTCGCATACGTCGGTGCGTAGTAGACACCGTTGGTCTTGTTCACGAGGCTGGCCACCGGCAGTTGCAGCGCGCCGGCCGGCGTCACGACCGTGCTCGACGGGGCGAGGAACGTGTTCGTGTAGTCCGGGCTCAGGTAGGCGAACGCTGACGTACCGGCCGACGAGAAGCTCGCAACCGCATTACGCACGCCACCGCTGCCCGATGCTGCAACGAAGTTTGCCGGCACGACGCCACCCGGGAACGACGACGTGAACGTCAGCGAGTCGACGAACGTGACACCGGCTTGCGTGTTGGCCGTTGTACAGACGGCGGCCAGGTGACGCGTCAGCAGTTCGGTCGTACCGCTGCCGTCAGCGCGATAAACCACCTTGATCGGCGTGCTGGTCGTCGTGTAAGCCGAGCCCGTTTGCGGGTTGATGACGGGATTGGCGCCGCTCACGCCAGCCCAGTTGGTGATACGACCCGAGAAGATGCCGCACAGATCGTCGTCGTTCAGCGCGATGCTGTGCGCTTGACCCGGCGTCGTTTGCGGCGTCGTCGTGCTCGTCACGGCCGGGCCGTTGACGACCGGCACCGTGATCGGCGTGACGATGTACGGGATCTGGATCAGCGGGCCGTTGGTCGTGCCAAGGCCAGCCTTGTACGACGAGATCTGCGTGGTCGACAGTGCCGCATCGCTGTTCGCGAAGTGGACCGTACCCGTGAGGCCCGGGCTGAGATACGTCGGCTGGTTGTTCAGGAACGCGTTCTGACCGGCGCCCGAACCCACCGAGAAATACGTGAACGAGCCTTCGGACGTGCCGAACAGGCCGATTTCGGTCGCGGCGTTGCCGATCGCGCCGATGGTCGGGGCGACGAGCGACGAACCGCCGCCTTGAACGTTCGGCGAGGCCATCGCGGCCGTGGCGCCCAGACCGGAAACAACGAGAGCGAGGACTTGACAGATCTTGCGCTTGCTGGATTTCATGAGAAATGTCCTTGGACGAAGATAAACGGGAACCCCTGCTACTGCGGTTGGAGTGCTTATGGACCGCCGGGTAAATGTAGGGGGAAATCCGAATGACGCGTGTGAATTTTTCATAACGAATGGTGCGTAACATTTTTATCGATAAACTCATTGAATAATTCGAATTGATAAAGCGTCGATTGGAACGTTATTCGCCTCAGGCTGGAGCGTCCAAATGTTGGGGTTCAGCTGGAACCCGTTCGGCGGATTATGTGCGGGGGGCGGCATCAAGCATGGTGGAAGCCGTCGACGTCGCGCGAATCTGCGCAGTGCTATCTCAGTTTCAAGACGGTTTTGTGGCGGATGCTACGGAACATTCCGTGCGTCGATGAATATCCACTTCTTTGGTGTATTGCTCTGGTTGGCCGTGTGAATCCGTAAATTGAAGCGAGAGGCAAGGTGTGTGTATTTAATGTGCGATCGAATGATTGATTGGATAAAAATGAAATCGTTTTTGCGTTATAAGAATGGATAGGCCAGGTAATAAAACCCGCCCAAAAAGGTAGCCCAACATCCGTCACAAATTTGCGCCGGTTCGCTCCGTAGTCTTCCCCGGCGACTCCGTCCGGCATGCTGCGCGACGTCATCGAAAGCAGTCGCGCACGTACAGGAGAGCACCGGCATGTCGGCATTCCGCTACGAAGCGATCGATCCCACCGGCCGCACGCTGAAAGGCGTGCTCGAAGCCGACAGCGCGCGCGCGGGCCGCAGCCATCTGCGCACGCAAGGTCTCACGCCGCTCGTCGTCGAACTGGCGGCACAGCGCCTGTACGGCGAGCGCCACCAGCGTCTGTCGCTCGGCCGCAAGCTGTCGCAGCGCGAGCAGGCGATCATCACGCGCCAGCTCGCGAGCCTGCTGGTCGCAGGGCTGCCGCTCGACGAATCGCTGTCGGTGCTGAGCGAGCAGGCCGAGCGTGAATACGTGCGCGAACTGATGGCGTCGATCCGCGCGGAAGTCGTCGGCGGCCATTCGTTCGCGAATGCGCTGACCCAGCATCCGCGCGATTTCCCGGAAATCTACCGCGCGCTCGTCGCGGCCGGCGAGCACACCGGCAAGCTCGGCATCGTGCTGTCGCGCCTGGCCGACTACATCGAACAAAGCAACGCGCTGAAACAGAAGATCCTGCTCGCGTTCACGTATCCGGGCATCGTCACGCTGATCGCGTTCGGCATCGTCACGTTCCTGCTGAGCTACGTGGTGCCGCAGGTTGCGAACGTGTTCACCAGCACCAAGCAGCAACTGCCGACGCTGACGGTCGTGATGCTCGCGCTGTCGGATTTCGTGCGGCACTGGTGGTGGGCGTCGCTCGCGGCGACGGTCGCGGTCGTCTATGCGATCCGCAAGGTGCTGTCGCGCGATGCGCCGCGGCTCAGGTTCGACACGTGGCTGCTGACCACGCCGCTGGCAGGCAAGCTCGTGCGCGGCTACAACACGGTGCGCTTCGCGAGCACGCTCGGCATCCTCACCGCGGCCGGCGTGCCGATCCTGCGCGCGCTGCAGGCGGCCGGCGAGACGTTGTCGAACCGTGCGATGCGCGCGAACGTCGACGACGCGATCGTCCGCGTGCGCGAGGGCTCCGCGCTGTCGCGTGCGTTGGCCCATACGAAGACGTTCCCGCCGGTACTCGTGCACCTGATCCGTTCGGGCGAGGCGACGGGCGACGTGACCACGATGCTCGATCGCGCATCCGAAGGCGAATCGCGCGAACTGGAGCGCCGCACGATGTTCCTGACGAGCCTGCTGGAGCCGCTGTTGATCCTCGCGATGGGCGGCGTGGTGCTCGTGATCGTGCTGGCGGTGATGATGCCGATCATCGAGCTGAACAACATGGTGCAGTGATGCGCGGTTCGGCTCAGCGCACGAACGCGTTGGCCTTCTCAGTGGCGGGCAGCGTGATCTCGCGTTGCAGGCCGTTGCGGTCGACGACGATCGAGCGTGCGCGAACCTCGGCAAGCTTCGCGGCTTCGCCGATCGCCGCGCCGAGCGACACGACGTGCGATGCGTCGCCGCCGACGCTGACGATCGCGGCGGCGCGGCGCGCATCGATGGCGAGTACGCCGAGCAGCTGGATGGCATCGCGGCCGTCGTCGGGTTTCGCGCCGAACAGCCGCGCGCCGGCCGCGACGTCGATTGGTGCTGGCGGCGGTGCAAGCGACGCGACCGGCGCATCGGCGGCGTTCAATACGCGCACGGCCCAAAGCGATACGGCAATGAGTGCCGCGGCGGCGGCGAGCGTTGCCGCAAGCGGTACGAGATCGGTGCGGGAAGGCGCGATGCGAAGCAGGTCGAAGGGTTTCATGGCGACAGGCCGATGCAATGGACAGAAGACGTTTTCCATTCTTTGCTGCGAGGGTGAATGCATGATGACGGGCTTCAACGAAACGCGAGCGTCGTACGCCGGCCAGTCATGTGGATACATGCGTCGCCGCACGCAACGCGGCTTCACGCTGATCGAGATCATGGTGGTGGTCGCGATCCTCGGGATTCTCGCGGCGCTGATCGTGCCGAAGATCATGAGCCGCCCGGACGAGGCGCGCCGCATCGCCGCGAAGCAGGACATCGGCACGATGATGCAGTCGCTGAACCTGTACCGCCTCGACAACGGTCGTTATCCGTCGCAGGAGCAGGGGCTGACCGCGCTGGTCCAGAAGCCGGCCACCGATCCGGTGCCGAACAACTGGAAGGACGGCGGCTATCTGGAGCGGTTGCCGAAGGACCCGTGGGGCAATGCGTATCAGTACCTGAACCCGGGCGCGCACGGCGCGATCGACGTGTTCAGCTACGGCGCGGACGGCAAACCGGGTGGCGAGGGGAACGATGGGGATATCGGCTCATGGCAGTGACGGCATACCCATGAAACGCACGAACATGCGGCTGCGATTACGTGGATATCGTCAATCGGGCTTCACGCTGCTGGAGATGCTCGTCGTGCTCGTGATCGTCGGGCTGCTGGTCGCGGTCGTGACGCTCGCGCCGTCGCGCAATCGCCGCACCGATCTGGCGGAGGAGGCGCAACGCCTGGCGAACCTGCTCGAATCGGCCGGCGACGAAGCGCAGGTGCGCTCGATGCCGATCGCATGGCAGCCGGTCGGCGGCGGCTATCGCTTCGTGCAACGCACCGAAAGCGGCGGCTGGGCGCCGATGACGGACGACCTGTACCGCGCACGCCGCTGGGGCACCGCGGTGACGGGTGTGTCGGTGCGCTACACCGGCGGCGGCGAGGTGCCGTCGCGCGTGGTGCTCGGCAGTGAAAGCATCGACGTGCCGGTGACGATCACGCTGTGGTCGGGCGACGTGCGCATGGCCGTCGTCGGCACGGGCATCGGCAACTTCGTCGTGCGCCGGCCTTGAGCGACGCGTGGCGCCGGGTGCGGATACGACGCGCGAACGCGTCGCGATTGAATCATGCCCCTGCACGCTTCACCTGACTGTCACAGTGCCCGCGCACAATCTGTCGTTCGCTTGCGACGGAACCGCTCACGGGGGAGCGCGTTTCGCCGGCAGCGTGCAACTCCACTTCCGTCCAGGAATTCATGACTCGTTCACGGGCGCCGACCGGTGTCCTGGCGCTCGTCGCGGGGCTCGCGTTCGTCGTGCTGTGCATGCGCGGCGTACAGGCACAGGAGGCCGGCTCCATCGGCCGCCAGCCGGGCAGCGCGGTGCATTTCGATCTGCCCGCGCAGCCGCTCGCGAAGACCTTGCAGGACTTCGCGCGGCTCACCGAGCTGATCGTGCTGGCGCCGGCGCCGCTGCTCGACGGGCGCACGAGTGCGCCGGTGCAGGGCGACTTCGCGCCGCGCGATGCGCTCGCGCGGATGCTGGCGGGAACGGGGTTGCGTGCGGAATTCTCGCGTCCGGACGAAGCGATCATCGTCGCGCAGCCGGCCGCCGAGACGCCACCCGCGACGGCCGACACGCCGGCGGACGCGGCGCTGCCGATCGACGGGATCGGCGATTCTGGCGAGCGGCGCACGTTCGCGGGCCTGCTGCAGGCGCATCTGATCGATGCACTGTGTGCGCAGCCGGCGGCCGTGCCGGGCAGCTATCGACTCGTCGCGCAGGTGCGCATCGACAACAGGGGGGCGGTGGTGGCGGTCAACATGGTGGCATCGAGCGGCTCGGCCGCCCGCGACGCGGCGGTGATGCGCGCGCTGCGCGCACTGAAGCTGGACGACGCGCCGCCTGCGGACCTGCCGCAGCCGGTCACGATCCTGTTGCGGCCGGCCGGCAACGGCGTGCATTTCCGTTGCCCGGCGCCGCAGCCGGCCGTGCGGGGCTAGGCCGCCATGTCCGACAGCAACCGCTCCGGGCTCCGGAATCTGCTGGCGACGCGCTACGCGTACCTGGTCAGGCGGCTCGAACGCGTGACGGGGTCGAAGGACGGCGCCGCCGATGCGCTGCACGAAACCTGGCTGCGCCTCGAGAACGCGAACGTCTCCACGCAGGTGACGAACGCGGACGCCTATATACTCGGGATGGCGAACAATGTCGCGATCGACCAGCATCGCCGCGAACGGCGGCATCTGCACGACGACGACGTCGAGACGCTGCTCGAGATGCCCGACGAGCTGGCCGATCCCGAGCGGATCGTGGCGGCGCGCCGCAAGGTCGAGACCTTGAAGGACGTGCTGCGCGGCCTGCCGCCGCGGCGCCGCGCGATCCTGCTGGCCGCCCGCGTGGATGGCCTGCTGAACCGCGAGATCGCCGAGCATTTCGGCATATCGCTGCGGCTCGTCGAAAGCGAGCTGAGCGCGGCGATGAAGTACTGCCTGCAGCGCATGCAGGAAGACGGTGATCCGTACACGGGCACGCGAGGCGGCCCGCGTAAATTTTGAGCATCAGGACGATGACGAAAGCCCAGGCCCAACCTGCCCACGACGAACTCGACGAAGCGAGTGCGTGGCTGCTGCGTCTGCGCTCGGGAGAAGCGAGCCAGGCCGAAGCCGATGCGTTCGAGCGCTGGTGTGCCGATCGTCCGCAGGCCGCCGATCTGCTGCGCGACACCTGGAGTTCGCTGCGCACGGCGGCGACCGAGCTTGCGCACGAGGAGCGGGCGGCCGCTGCCTGGGCAAACGTTGCAAGGCGCGAGCGCACGATGCGCACCGGGCGGCGCGCATTCATCGGTTTCGCGGTCGCGGCCGGTGCGTCGTGGCTCGCGGTACGCCCGCCGATGCAGCTGTGGCCGTCGCTCGGCGATATCGCCGCCGATTACCACACGGGCACCGGCGAACAGCGCAGCGTCGCGCTGTCGTCGCGCGTGACGGTCGAGCTGAATACGCAGACGCGTCTCGACGTGCTGGCCGCGAGCGATGCCGCGCACGGCGTCGAAGTCGTCGCCGGCGAAGCGGAGATCGACGCGGTCGCACCGCCGGCCGGCCGCGCGACGCCGATCCAGCCCGTCACGGTGGTGGCGGGCGGCGGCCGCATGCAGGCGACCGTCGCGCGTTTCAACGTGCGGCGCACGGGCACGCAGGTCTGCGTGACCTGCCTGTCCGGCACGGTCGCGCTCCAGCATCCGCGCGGCGCGCGCACGCTGAACGCCGACGATCAGGTCGTCTACGACGATCGCGGCGTGCAGCCCGTGTCGCGGATCGATCCGGGCGCCGTCAGCGCATGGCGGCGCGGCATGCTGGTGTTCAACGGCGTGCCGCTGTCGGACGTCGTCGACGAGATCAACCGCTACCGGCGCGGCAAGGTCATCCTGCGCCGCGCGTCGCTCGGCGCGAACCGGATGCAGGCGCAGTTCCCTATCACGCGGCTCGACGACGTGATCGACATGGTCGGCCGCCTGTACGGCGCGCACATCACGCGCCTGCCCGGCAACATCGTGCTGTTGAGCTGAGCGGCTTCCCGCGTTTCGTTTCCTCCGTCTTCCCCCCGCGCGCGACGCGTTCGCGTCGCTTGCGGCCGTCCGCGCACTGCGGGTTACGGCCGTCCGATACGACTTGATCAATGAGGGCCGGCAAACGCCGGGCTGTCCTTGATGGCGGCCCGGTGTGACGTCGTCGGACCCGAGGCGTGGGTGGCAAGCGCCCCGGCCGCGCAGCGATGCGCGGTGCGGGGGATGTGTGTCGATGGAGCTTCGGGCGGTGGCGTGATCATGAACGAATCGCAACGGGACACGGATCCCGGCGACGCGAATACGCGCGCCGATGCGATCCGCGAGGGCGCCGTGCGCTGGCTGCTTTGGCTGCGCGCCGGCGATACGACGGAGCAGGAACACGACGCTTTCGCGCGCTGGCGCGCGCAGAGCGACGAGCATGCGCGCACGGTCCGCGAGCTGATCTGGATGTGGGCGCTGCTGGAGGCGGTCGGCCGCCAGGAGCCCGGCGGGTCGACGCGCACGCATTGACATGGCGGCGGTTCGCGCACGCACCGGTGTGGTGCGCGATCGCGTTCGCGCGATGACCCACGGGCGCCGGAAGAAAGTCTGCGGGTTATGCAGGCCCGCTTCGACCTTGTATATGAGAGAGCGAGGGGGCCGTGTAGCAGGGCCGTGAAGAGGAGCGGTAAAGCGGAGACCGGGGAACGGGGGCCGGAGGCGGCTCCCGGATCGCCGTACACGCATGGCGGCGGCGCGCGTGGCGAGTGCGTGCCGGCCGCGTCACGACAACACGGATTCCCGATTCAGGATGGCGCCCCGGGCTGCAGGCCCGCGCGTGCGCCGTTCCATGCGGCATCGAGCGGATCGCCGGCATCGCGCAGCGGCTCGCGCAGAAAGGGAAAGCGTTCGACGAACGATGCGGATTCTTGCAGGGCCACGATATGGTTGACCATCCATTGCAGCAGTTCGCCGCCGTGCCGGACCTGTTCCGGGCGCCAGTCCGGCATTGTCGCGAAGACGGCCGAGAAGCCGCTCCAGCGCGACGGCCGGTCGTTGTCGCCGGGCCGGAAATACGTGTTCATCGCGACGTCGTCCGCATCGGTCAGCGTGCCGACGAACAACCCGTGCGGCGTCGGCACGCCGATCTGCCGCCAGCCTTCCGCGAGCGCGAGCGAGCGCATCACGCGCGCCGCGACGAATGCGATGCGCGTTTCATGTTCGACTTCCGCCAGCGACATCACGCCGTTGCGCTGCATGCAGCGCGCGACCGCGTGCGGCCGGATCACGTTCGACGCGAAGCTGCGCAGCACGAGGTCGGGCACCGTCAGCTGAAGCTGGAATTCGCGCAGCCCGTGCTCGGCGCTCATCGTCGAGAAATTGACGAACAGCCCTTCGGCCCGGCCGAGCGCACCGACGTACGGTTCGAGCCCGAGGCGCGCGAGTTTCGGCGCGATCTGGCGTTCGAGCAGCCGCAGCAGGTTGCGGCGGTTGCGCACGCCCTTGAAATCGTCGATGCCGCGCGTGACGAGGTCGCTGATTTCCCAGCGGCGCTCGTCGGCGACGAGCCGCGGGGAGCCGCTCAGGTCGAACCGGGCGCGGCCGTGCGCCACGCGGGGATCTACGTACATGCCGGTGCCTCGTGCATCGATTGCGGGCGGGCCGTCGCGACGGCGCGTCGTCGCGCGGATCGGGTCGCCCACGATGCTGCGGTGTCGACCGCGCGCCGTCAAGTGCGAACGCATCGCGACGCACGCGTGCGCGTGCCGTTGCGGCGGCCCGCGCGATCAACCGGACAATGTGGGGTAACCCGATGATGCGCACGATCGTGGAACGCTTTGTCGAGCAGAGCCCGATGACGATCATGGCGCGGCTCGTGCTGCAATGCGCGCTGCACGACGACTGGTTCGGCGCCGCGGCGGACGCCGGCGACGAACCCGACGGCGAGTCGATCCGCGAGGCGCTGTTTGCCCTGGCCGTCGACGCGCTCGCGTCGATTGCCGCGCGGCGGCGGATGTCCGATGGCGCGGCGGCCGCTGCGCCGGGGTTGGGTACGGCCGTGACGGCGCTGCACGATTGCATGAGCCGGTGGCGGTCCGGCTGGGGGCGCGCGCTGGTAAAGGACAGCGTCGACCTGCTGCTGCCGGTCGCGTCGGTGCGCGGCGTCGACGGTGCGCGTGCAGTCGACGGGATGCGGCTGCGCGTGCTGGACGGGGCCGGCGAGGCCTGCGCGTCGCGGGCCGGCGGTTGCGACTGCGGTCGCGCGTGCGACGACCCCGCGCACGATGCGGCGGCGGGCGGTGTGCGCGTCCTGCCGGTCTACGATCCGGATCTCGGGATGATCGTCGACCTGCTGCCGTGCGAGCGGGGTCGGTCGCACGAGCGTGCATTCGTCGGCGCGCTGCTGGAAACGGTTCGACCGGGCGAGCTGTGGATCGTCGACGGGCGCTTCGATACGGATGCGATCCTGTCCGGCTGGCCGCGTCGCGGCGGTGCGTTCGTGCTGCGCGAATACGCCTGCCCGGCGGCGTGCCGGCCGCTTGGCGACTGGCGGGAAGCGGGCGTGTTCGGCGCCGGGCGCGTTCGCGAACAATCCGTCGGGATGGCCGGAGAAGGCGGCGTGTCGGGCGCGTTTCGGCGGATCGAATGGCACGGCGCGGCGGCACCCGGCGACATCGTCACGCTGTTGACCGATCTGCCGGCCGGGCGGTTCGACGCGCCGCAGGTCGTTGCACTGTCGTGCCGGCGCTGGCGTGACGCGTTGCCGCTGGCGCTCGAGCCCGTCGCGGGCGGCGCGCCGTTCGGTGCCGTGCCCGCGCGTGCGGCGCTGCTGGCGAGCGGGATCGCCGCGTTTGCCTACAACGCGTTCAGCGTGATGACGCGCGTCGTCGGCGGCACGCTCGATCTCGACGCGCGTGACGTCGAGCGCCTGCCGTCGCTGATCGCCGACGGCGTGGCGGCCACCTACGCGGGCATGATGATCGCGCTGCCGCCGGACTGGTGGCAGCGTTACGACCAGTTGCCCGCGACGGCGCTCGGCCAGATCGTGCGGATGCTTGCCGCGCACGTCGACCCGCGCAGCGAGCGGCGGCGGCGCCGTGACAACCGGCTGTCCGCGAAGTCGCAGGCGATGCTGCGGGCGGCGACGCTCGAGCGCCTGATGCACGACGACGGCGACGATCCGGCCGCGAACGTGTTCAGCCTGCGCACGATCGCGATGGCGACGCGCGATTTCAGCAGCAATCCGTCGAAGGCGCTGCGGCACGCGGGCGAGGCGCTCGTGATGGTCACCAAGTACAACCGGCCGATCGCGCTGCTCGTGTCGATCGACGACTGGAACCGGCTGCTCGGCGAAGTGCGCGAGACGAGCTTCACGCGGCTGTCGTTCGATGCGGCGGCGTCGCCGGGCCTGCGCCCGGTGACGCTGAGCGAATCGTCGTTGAATTAGCGGGCGCCGGCCGCACGTTGCCGGCCTGGCTTGCCGTTCATCGCGCCGGCACGTGCCGCCTCTCCGGCTTCAACTCGTCAGCCGCCGCACCCAGATGACCGACGTCCACGCGAAATTGCCGCTGCCGTAGCGCGCGATCAGCGTGTCGATGCGTGCGTTGATTCGCGCCGAATGCACGCGGCAGTGCACGATGAAATAGCCGCTGTTCACGCCCACGGCGGAGCCGTCCGGCAGCGTCGGGTTGCCGCCCTGCGCGGGCAACAGGTATTCGGCGATGTCGCCGGTGCTGACGAAGTAGGCGGTGGCGCGCCGGTCGACGAGCCGCCTGGCCTGGCTCGCCGACAGCGTCGGAATCGCGGCGACGAGCACTGGTTCGGCCGCGGTGTTCGCGTTGACGACGGTCAGGTCGGGCAGGATCGTGACGAACGGCGCGAGCGCTGCGACCGCATGCGCGTCGTAGCCGTGAATGCGTGCGAGATCGTCGACGGACACGAGCTGCAGCGGCCAGCCGCCCGGGCCGTTCGTGTCGCGCAGCGAGCGCAGCATGTAGTCGGCCGTCGGTTGCGCGAGCGCCGGGTCGAGCGACAGCTGCCCGAGCAGGCGCCGGTACGCCAGCACGCCTTCGCCGTTGGACTGCCACGGCTTGCCGGGCGCGGCGCGCGACACGAGGTTCGTCAGGTTGAAGCGCGCCTGCGCATCCTCGACGCTGCCCGAGATCCACGCGCGCGACAGCTCGGCGTTGACCGTTAGCGCGTCGGACGGCAACAGGTCCGAGAGCGGCACGTCGGCAACCGGTGCCGACCACGTCTGGCCGGTGAACGTGACGTTCGACGTCGCGCTTTGTGCGCGCAGCGTCGCGCGTGCCCATTCGACTGCGGCGCGCTCGATCCACATCGTCTGCGTCGCGAGCCGCTGGTTCTCGACGTCGCGCGTCGCGACCTGCTGGCGCCACAGCACGCTCGCCGCGAGCGTGGCCGCCAGCGCGACGACGAGCAGCACCGTCACGATCGCGATGCCGCGTTCGCGTCGTGCGTGCGCTGTCCTTTCTTTTCCGTATCGATGCATCCGCGTGCCTCCGCAGTGTCGGCGCGGCGCGCTCACACCTCGAACGCCAGCCACGCATGCGCGATGCTCGCATGCGCGGATGACGCGACGCCGAACAGCGCGGCCAGTCCCGCGACCCAGCATGCGAGCGTCGCGGGACGCATGCCGTCGTCGGCAAGCGGGCCGACGAGGCCGGCGATCGCGTGCGACCGCCACAGCAGCAGCACGAACAGCGCGCAGCCGACGGCCATCGAGACCGCGAACATGTGCGCCGCGACCGCCGGGCGCCGCGTGAACGGCGTGCGGTGATGGCGCTGGTTCGTCGCGACGATCGCGACCCCGTTCGCGACGGGCACGATCGCCATCGCGAGCGCCCAGAACAGCGGCTGGTCGCTCGACGGATTGATCAGCAGCAGCGTGCCGATCGTCCAGATCGGCGGCGCGAGCAGCGTGAGCGCGGACCACGACAGCAACTGCCACGCGAGCCACGGCGTGCGCCAGCGCAGCGGCGGATGCGGCGCGACATGAGCGGCAGGCGGCAGCGGCCGGCCGGGCATTCCGGCGGCGCCGGACAACCGCCCGGCGAGCCACCGTACGAGCATCGTGGCGAATGACATGGAGTGTCCTGTCGTTGACGTGTTTCGTTCTCAATAGCTAGGACGAAGCGGGCGCGCGCAAGCCGCAGGATTTCGTGCGTGCCGTTGCGCGCGTCGCGATGCGGCGATGCGCCGTAAACGGTCCCGGCGATCCCGTGCCGTGTTTCACGAGCGTTTCGTGAATATCTTCAGCGGAATGTCACAAAAACTTCCCGGTTGAAACCCGAGGATTGTCGGGCCGCACGCCGGCAAGTCGCGTTTTCGCGCGGGCCGGCCAGGCGGCGACACGTTTTCCGGTCGTCCGCGCGCAATGGCGACACGCTGACGCGCCGCAGGTCGGCCGGACGACGCACGTACACGAAACGGGGGCCACGCAAGGTCATGCACCGCGTCTCGCGAGTCTTGCGCGAGGGCACGGCTGCGCGCGCATTGCAGGCCGCTTGCGTCGACCGCCTGCTCGTGCCGGCGGACCGGTCGACGTCACGCAAAAAAACATTGCGGCAATGCGCGCTTCGTTCCGTCTAGGTAGGTGGGAGCTGCGACTCGGTGTGCCGTATGCGGCCCCGTCCGCGACCGGCGCGCATGCGTCGTGCCGGCGCGCGGGAACACGCGGGCGCGCGCATTTTTTCTCATCAGGCGGCGTGAAGCCGACAGGTGCATGACAGTGGAACAGTTCGAGGAAACCCGGCCGGCCGGCGAGAGCGGCGTGCCGACGGACGACGTATCGGCGCGGCAGGCGGAAGCGCTGTCGCCGGTCATCAGCCTGCGCGACACGGGGCGCTTCCTGCAGGTGCTCGAGGCGCTCGGGTGCTCGCTGGCCGTGAGCCGCCGCCCGTCCGGCGTGGCCGTGATCGGCGTCGACGACGGTGTGCCCACGCTGTCCGCGTGCCTGTTGCCGCGCTCGATGGGGATGGCCGTGTCGGGCAACCGGCTCGCGGTCGCGACGATGCACGAGCTGATGGTGTTCGCCAACGTGTCGACGCTCGCGCCGCGCTATCCGCTCCGCCCGGATCATTACGACGCGATGTTCGTGCCGCGCATGTCGTACTACACCGGCGATCTCGACCTGCACGACATGGCGTTCGACAAGCACGTGCTGCTCGCGGTCAACACGCGCTACTCGTGCATCAGCGTGATCGACGGTTATTTCAATTTCACGCCGATCTGGCAGCCGCCGTTCGTGACGGAGACCATGCCCGACGATCGTTGCCACCTGAACGGCATGGCGTTCGCCGACGGCAAGGTGCGGTTCGTGACCGCGCTCGGCATGAGCAACGAGCCGTTCGGCTGGCGGAGCGGCATGGCCGGCAGCGGCATCGTGATGGAGGTGCCGTCCGGCCGGGTCGTCGCGTCGGGACTGTCGATGCCGCATTCGCCGCGTGTGATCGGCGGGCGGCTGCATGTGCTCGAAGGCGGTCGCGGCCACGTGCTGCAGATCGATCCGCAGTCCGGCGCGCGGCGCGTGCTCGCGAAGCTGCCGGGCTTCACGCACGGTCTCGCCGAGTACGGCGGCGTGCTGTTCGTCGGGCTGTCGAAGCTGCGCGACAAACGCGGTCCGCAGGGGTTGCCGATCGAAAGCGAACCGGATGTGCTGGTCGCGGGTGTCGCCGCGCTCGACGCGCGCACCGGCGACGTGCTCGGCATCCTGCAGTTCTTCAACGGCGTCGACGAGATCTTCGACGTGCAGGTGATCCCGAACGTGCGACGTGCCGAAATCCTGAGCCCGCATCAATGGACCGAGACGCCGTCGATCGTGACGATGCAGGGCGGCTTCTGGCAGACGCGTCCGCGCGAGGACGATGAACCCGCGAACGCGGTGGAGCAGGCGTGATGACGATCGATCGTTGCGGGTTTCCCGGCGTCGTTTCGTCCTTATCGGTAGACGGAGCGTGCGCAGGGTGGAGAGCGTCGCCGCGGGCCGGCGGGGTGTTGTGGCTCACGGGGCTGTCGGGTGCGGGCAAGACGACGCTGGCCGATGCGGTGGCGGCGCAACTGCGCGACCGATCCGTGCATCCGGTGGTGCTCGACGGCGACCGGCTGCGGACGGGGCTGAATCGGGATCTCGGCTTTACGGTGCAGGACCGTTTCGAGAACGTGCGGCGCATCGCCGAAGTCGCGGCACTGACGAGCGAATCGGGCGCGCTTGCGATCGTCGCGGTCATTTCGCCGCTCGCGGCGATGCGCGACGCCGCGAGAGCGATCGTCGGGCCGGCATTCCGTGAAGTGTATGTGAGCACGCCGCTCGCCTGCTGCGAGGCGCGGGATCCGAAAGGGCTGTATGCGAAGGCGCGGCGCGGCGTGCTGCTGGAATTCACCGGTGTTTCGGCGCCGTACGAGCCACCGGTCGAAGCCGATCTCACGATCGACACCGGCCGCGCGTCGCTCGCGATGTGCGTCGACACGCTGATGCGGTTCGCCATCGCGCAGTTCGGTGGTGCGGCCGATGCGCAGGCGGCGCCGATGCGGCACGGCTGAGACTGGATCGATAGCCGGAAATAGTATTTCGCGATTCATGCTAAGGATGACGAATAAAGCGTCATCAAAGTGAAACAGGCAACTGATAGCGGAGCGGCGGCAGTTCGCGACAGCTTCGCTTCGATCCGGAACAACAAAGGGGAATGGCGCATGCCGCCGAGAGTAGACCGCAAGTCACGCGAACGATGGCGGCTGAACTGCCGATGCCTGGCGGGCGTCGTGCTGGCCGGAGGGATGGGCCTCGCACCGGGCGTTCATGCGCAGGAAGTCGCGCCGGCCGCGAAGGCGGCACCGGCCGCACCGCAGTCGTTCGACGTGAATGCCTTCGTGGTGCGCGGCAACACGACGTTGCCGACGCTCGAGATCGAGAAGGCCGTGTATCCGTTCGAAGGGCCGGGCCGCACGCTCGCCGACGTGAACGCGGCACGTGACGCGTTGCAGAAGGCGTACCAGGATCGCGGCTACCAGTCGGTCGTCGTCGAGCTGCCGCAGCAGCAGGTGAAGAACGGCGTGATCCTGCTGCAGGTGACCGAGGCAAAGGTCGGGCGCCTGCGCGTGGACGGCGCGAAATACAACTCGCCGCAGAACATCCGCGATGCGGTGCCGGCGCTCGCCGAAGGCCAGGTGCCCGATTTCAACCAGGCCCAGCAGCAGCTCAGCGACCTGAACCGCTCGGCGGACCGCCAGGTGATTCCGGTGCTGAAGCCGGGCGCGTTGCCGCAGACGGTCGACGTCGACCTGAAGGTCGACGATCACAGCCCGCTGCACGGCTCGCTCGAACTGAACAACGACAACAGCCCGGGCACGTCGACGCTGCGCACGACCGCGAGCCTCAGCTATTCGAATCTGTGGCAGCTCGGCCACGTGATTTCCGGCACCTACGTGATCGCGCCGCAGCATCCGAACGATGCGCGTGTCTACGCGTTCTCGTATCTCGCGCCGATCAAGGATTCGCGCTGGAGCTTCCTCGCGACGGTCGTGCATTCGGACAGCAACGTCGCGTCGGTCGGCAACACCAACGTGCTGGGCAAGGGCACCACCTACGGCTTCACCGCGATCTATTCGCTGCCGGCGACGGAGACCTACGCGCATTCGGTCAGCATCGAGATCGATCGCAAGCATTACGACGAGGACGTGTCGCTGCCGGGGCAGGGCGGCTCGACGGCACCGCTCACCTATGTGCCGGTGACGCTGTCGTACAACGGCCAGTTGAGCCTGAAGAACTCGCAGACGTCGTTCTCCGCGTCGCTGACGACGAACATCCGCGGCCTCGGCAGCGACTGGGGCGCATGGGACAACAAGCGCTACAACGCGACGCCCGATTTCGTGTACGGCAAGTTCGACGTGAACCACACGCAGCGCTTCGCGAACGACATGCAGGCCAACGCGCACGTGAACGCCCAGATCTCGAACTCGCCGCTCGTGTCGAGCGAGCAGTTCGCCGCGGGCGGGATGAACAGCGTGCGCGGCTACATGCAGGCCGAGGACACGGCCGACAGCGGCGTGATCGCGTCGCTCGAGCTGCGCAGCCCGTCGCTCGCGAAATGGCTCGGCGGCGCGGTCGGCAGCCGCGTGAACGAGTGGCGCTTCCACGCGTTCTTCGACGCGGCGCACCTGTGGCTGCTGAGCCCGCTGCCGGAGCAGACGGCGCGCTTCAACCTGATGAGTGTCGGCGTCGGCACGCGGGTGCAGATCATGAAGTATGCGAGCGCGGATTTCGAGGCCGGCTGGCCGTTGAAGGCGGGCGTCTATACGCGGCAGTACAGCCCGCGGTTCGATTTCTTCGTAAGGCTGGGGTTCTGACGGATTTTTTTGATCGTGCCGGGGCGATGCGACGAGCGCGGCGCCCGCACATTCGGGGAGTGGATCGTGAAGCGAGTCTTGGTTTTCCTGTTGGCGGTGATGCTCGGCGTGCTGCCCGGCATCGCGAACGCATGGTGGCAGAACGACTGGTCGTACCGGAAGGCGATCACGATCGACGCGAGCGCGAAAGGCGCGAACCTCGCGGAGTCGGCCGGCCGCGTGCCGCTGCTGATCCGCCTGCACTCGGGCAATTTCCAGTTCGACGGGCTGGCCGACAACGGCGCCGACATCCGCTTCGTCGCCGGTGACGACAAGACGCCGCTGAACTACCACGTCGAGCAATACGATCCGGTGCTCGGTGTCGCGCTGATCTGGGTCGACGTGCCGAAGATGCCGGCCGGCGCCGCGGAGTCGATCTGGATGTACTACGGCAACAAGAAGGCGCCCGACGGCAGCAAGCCGGCCGAGACGTTCGATGCCGACTACACGCTCGTCTACCACTTCAACGGTGCGGCGGGTACGCCGCCGAAGGACCTGACCGCATACGGCAACCACGCGCCGAACGCGTCGTTCCGCACGGTCGAGGACGGCATCGTCGGCAAGGGGGCGCGCTTCGACGGTACGGGGTCGCTGACGTTGCCGGCAAGCGCATCGCTGAATGTGGCGGCCGGCGGCAGCTTCACGTTCAGCGCGTGGGTGAAGCCGTCGGCGCTGGCGCCGAACACGCTGCTCTACAGCCGCCGCGATGGCGAGAATGCGCTGCTGGTCGGCCTCGACAACGGCGTGCCGTTCGCGGAAGTCCAGGGCGCAGCCGGCAATCCGGCACCGGTGCGCACGCCGGCCGCCTCGCCGGTCGCCGCGAACCAGTGGACCTATCTCGCGGTCACGGCCGACGGCAAGAACCTCACCGTCTACGTGAACGGCAAGCAGGCCGCGCAAGTCGCGGCGACGCTGCCCGCGTTGACCGGCGCGGCGACGGTCGCGGCGGACGCGCCGGGCGCGCCGGCCGGGTTCGCCGCGTATGCGGGCGCGCTCGACGAGCTGCGCCTGTCGAAGATCGCGCGCTCGCCGGCCGCGATCGCGGTCGACGCGCTCGCGCAGGGTTCGGAATCGAAGCTCGTCGCGTATGGCGCGGACGAGAAGCAGTCGGGCTTCGGCTTCGGCTATTTCGGCGTGATCGTGCAGTCGGTGACCGTCGACGCGTGGGTCGTCATCACGATCCTGCTCGGCATGGCGCTCGTGTCGTGGATCGTGATGTGGACCAAGGCGCGCTACGTCGGCACTGTCGACAAGGCGAACCAGTATTTCGTGCAGCGTTTCCGCGAAGTGGCGGGCCGCCATCTGGTCGGTCTCGCGCATGTCGACGAAGCGAGCGCCGACGGCCGCCGGCTGTACCAGTCGTCGCTGTACCGGCTGTACAAGGCCGGCGTGCATGAAATCCACAGCCGCGTGGACGGCAACGGCCGCACGGTGATCACGTCCGAATCGATCGAGGCGATCCGCGCGTCGATGGATGCGACGCTCGTGCGCGAAAACCAGCGGCTGTCGAAGTCGATGGTGCTGCTGACGATCGCGATCTCGGGCGGCCCGTTCCTCGGGCTGCTGGGCACGGTGGTCGGCGTGATGATCACGTTCGCGGCGATCGCGGCGGCCGGCGACGTCAACGTGAACGCGATCGCGCCGGGTATCGCGGCCGCGCTGCTCGCCACCGTCACGGGGCTGTTCGTCGCGATCCCCGCGCTGTTCGGCTACAACTACCTGCTGATCCGCAACAAGAACGTGACCGCGAACATGCAGGTGTTCGTCGACGAATTCGTCACGCGCCTCGCCGAAGCGCACCGCGCGCCCGATCACGCGGTGCTGGCCGACTGACCGCATCGCACGCAGGAGACCACCATGCAGGTTCAGGACGACGACAAGCCGTACGACGACATCAACATCACGCCGATGCTCGACCTCGCGTACGTGCTGCTGATCATCTTCATCATCATGACGACCGCGTCGGTGCAGGGCATCAAGGTCGATCTGCCGAAGGCGAGCTCGTCCGCGAGTCTCGCGAAGCCGAAGACGAAGGCGATCACGGTCGCCGATTCGGGGCAGGTGTTCCTCGACGCGTACCCGGTGACGATGGACGAACTCGAGAGCCGGCTGCGCACCGAGAAGGCGACCAGCCCGGATTTCCCGATCGTGCTGAAGGGTGACGCGGGCGTGCAGTACCAGAAGGTGATGGACGTGCTCGACCTGCTGCGCCGCCTCGACCTGTCGCAGGTCGGCCTGGTGACCGGCAAGGCGAAGCAGGGCGGCTGACGCGATGGAGATGACCTACAACGGCGGCCCGCCGGACAAGGGCCCCGGCCGCTACGTGAAGCCCGTTGCGATCGCGCTGGTGCTCGCGGGCGTGGCCGCGCTGATCTGGCATTTCGCGGGCGATACCGCGGGCGTGAAGCGCGTGAGCGCGCCGCAGGTGACGACGGTGATCCCGCTGCCGCCGCCCCCGCCGCCGCCGAAACAGAAGCCGCCGCCCGAGAAGGTGAAGGAAGAGGTCAAGACGCCGGTCGAGCGGCCGACGATCGCGCCGAAGCCGTCCGAGGCGCCGAAGCCGTCGGACAACCAGCCGAAGCAGATGACGATGAATGCCGATGCGCAGGCGGGCACCGACAACTTCGGCATCGGCGCGGGCGACGGGTCGGGCATGCTGGGCAGCGGCGGGGGCGGCAAGTTCGGCAACGCGAGCTATGCGCAATACATGGTGTACGTGCTGCAGCGTGCGATCGAGCAGGACAAGGGCGTGCAGGAGGCCGGCGGCGCCCGTTTCGCGGGCAGCCTGAACCTGTGGATGGACACGTCGGGGCGGATCACGAAGGTCACGATCGCGCAGTCCACCGGCGACGCGAAGATCGACGCAGCCGTCGTCGCGGCGGTCGAGGCGCTCGGCAGGGTCGACGAGGTGCCGCCGCCCGCGACCGCGTATCCGGTGCTCGTCAGGCTTCAGGGGCGCAAGCCGGCATGACGATGCGCGCGCGAAACGACGAAGGAATCATGGGGTGGCGCCGTCGCACGGATGCTGCCGGAAAAGAAACGGATATTGTTCGGAGTCCTTTGATGATGCGGAAGATGAACGGACGGGGTGGGGTGCCCCGCAACGGCGCGCTGCCCGCGCGCCTGTCGCGCGTCGGCGCGGCGGTGCTCACGCTCGGGCTGACGTGCGCGTCCGCCGCGCACGGGCAATCGCTCGAGGCGCAGGCGGCATCGGGGAAAGCCGCGCCGACCGAGAGCGTGGTGATCAACCTGATCAACCTGCTCGTGAAGCGCGGCGTGCTCACGCAGCAGAACGCGAACCAGCTGATCAGCGAGGCACGCACGGAGGCCGTGCAGGCGCGGTCGGCACGCGCGTCGGGTGCGCCGGTCGTGGCGGGCGGCGTGGTCAACCCGCCGACGCAGCCGGGCGACGTCGCGGTGCCGTACGTGCCGCAGCTCGTGCGCGACCAGATCCGCGACCAGGTGAAACAGGAAGTCGTCGCGCAGGCGAAGGCCGAGAACTGGGCGCAGCCGAACACGTTCCCCGACTGGGTGTCGCGCATCAAGCTCGACGGCGACTTGCGCGTGCGCGACGAGTATCACTTCTACGGCAGCCGCAACGCGAACAACGTGACGAACTTCGCGGCGATCAACCAGGGCAACGGGTTCGACATCAACTCGAACACCAACACGACGCAGCTGCCGACCCAGAACACCACGCAGAACCGCAACAACCTGCTGCGCTACCGCGCGCGGCTCGGCGTGACGGCGACGCTGTCCGACGAGATGATCGCCGGCCTCCAGCTCGCGAGCGGCAACGACAACGGCCCGGTTTCGACGACGGGAACGGCCGGGGGCGGCTGGGGGAAGAAGAACATCTGGCTGAACAAGGCGTTCTTCGCGTACAGGCCGACGTCGTGGCTGAACCTGACGGCCGGCCGTTTCGACAACCCGTTCTTCAAGTCGGACCTGGTGTTCTCCGACGACCTGATGATGGACGGGCTTGCCGCGAACCTGCGCCATGCGCTGCCGTGGAATCCGGACGTCACGCTGTTCGGCACGCTCGGCGTGTTCCCGATCCAGTACACGAGCGAGAACTTCCCGTCGAACAGCACCGACAAGGCCGGCAGCGACACGAAGTGGATGATCGGCGCGCAATTCGGCGCCGACTGGAAGATCGATGCGAAGAACCGGCTGCGTGGCGCCGTCGCGTATTACGACTTCCAGAACATGCGCGGCACGTTGTCGTCGCCGTGCGCGCTGTATCTCGGCGCGACGAGCTGCAGCACCGACAACGAGGCGCCGGCATTCATGCAGGGCGGCAACACGCTGATCGCGCTGCGCAACATCGTGCAGAACCCGAACCTCGCGCCGGGGATGACGCCGCAGCCTCAGCTTTTCGGTCTCGCGTACAACTACCGGCTGCTCGACCTGAAGGCGCAGTGGGATACGGTCGTCGCCGACCGCTTCAAGCTGCGTCTCGACGGCGAATACGTGCGCAACCTCGCGTACAACGACAACAAGGCGTTCGCGGGGGCGTCGCTGCCGGTCAACAACTACGAGTCGACGTCGGTCAACGCGACGCGTGCCGACTACCGCAGCGGCCCGAACGGCTTCCTCGCGAAGGCGACGTTCGGCGAGCCGGAGCCGCGCGAGAAGGGCCAGTGGAACTTCTCGATCGCATACAAGTACCTGCAGCCGGACGCCGTGCTCGACGCGTTCAACGATCCCGACTTCCACCTGGGCGGCACCAACGCGCGCGGTTACGTGCTCGGCGCCGCCTACGCGGTTGCACGGGACGCGTGGGTGTCGGCCCGCTACCTGAGCTCGAAGGAAGTGTACGGGCCGCCGGTATCGATCGACGTGCTGCAGATCGAGCTGAATGCTCGCTTCTGACCGGAGCCGGGGATGAATACGACCACTCGCACGATGCTCGCGGCCGCCCTGGCCGGCACGCTGCTGTCCGCGGCCGGCGGCGCGCATGCGCAGAGCATCGAGGACAAGCTGCGCAGCCAGTTGCGCTCGACCGTGCAGGAGCTGCGCCAGTTGCAGGACAGCCAGGCGCAGTTGCAGAGCGACAAGGCGGCGGCCGAGAAGCAGCGCGACGACGCACTTGCGCAACTGAAGGCGATGCAGGGGCAACTGGCGGCCGCGCGCGGCGACTCGGGCGCCGAGGCCGCGGCGAGGCGCGCGCTTGCGCAGGAGCGGGCGGGCCGCGAGCAGGACGCGAAGTCGCTGGCGAAATACAAATCGTCCTACGAGGACCTGCTGACCGTGTCGCGAGCCCGCGATGCGCAGCACACGCAACTGCAGAAGGACGTCGCCGCGCGTGACACGCAACTGAAAACCTGCCAGGCACACAATGCCGAGCTGTATCGCGTGGGGCACGAGATTCTCGACGCGTACGAGCACGTCGGCATCGGCACGCTGTTCTCGTCGCGTCAGCCGTTCGCGCAGTCGGCGCGCGTGAAGTACGACGACCTCGCGCAACGCTACGGCGATGCGCTGTACGCGGGCAAGTACGATCCGGCCGCGCGGCCGGTTGCCGCCGCGCCGGCACCGGCGTCGGCGTCGGCCGCTTCGGCGAACGCGCAGTGAGCGCGCGGCCCGCAACCGGGATTGAACCGATCGATTCGTTGAACATGGGGAAGACAGACATGCAAGACAAGCAACCGAACGCCGGCGACGAACGCGCGGCACACGACGCGCCGATCGAAGCGATCAGCGCCGACCGTCTCGCCGACGTGCTGCGCCGTGCGGGCTATCGCGTGACGGCGGCCGAGCAGAACGGCGCGGTGCAGCTGATGAGCGCGAGCCAGGGCATCGGCTTCGCGGTGCGCTTCGGCAACCCGGCTGCCGCGCTCGCGCCGCAGGGTGCCGATGCAACGCCCGCCGCGCTGCCGTACATCGATTACACGCTGTCGTGCGTGCTGCAGGTGCAGGGTGAATTGCCGGCCGAGCTCGTCGCGGACTGGAACCGGACCAAGCGCTTCGCGCGTCTCGCGAGCCACGGGCAGTTTCTCGCGCTGGAAATGGACGTGATCGTCGCGGGCGGCGTGTCCGAGCGCTACCTGCGCTCGACGATCGAGCTGTGGGACCGGCTGATCCAGGAATTCCTGCTGCACCTGCGCAACCGTCCCGCGATGGCCGGGCAGGAAGCGGCGGCGCGTGCGGCGGCCGGCGACCAGGCACGCGCATCGACCGCCGGAGCGACCACGGCAGCAGTCGAGGCTGCCGCGCAGTGACGCGCGCCGGCAGCCGGATCGGCGCCATGCTGCGTGCGTGGTTGCCGGGCCGTGCGCGGCACGACGCGAAAGCCGCGGCCGCGGGCGATGTACCCGCCGCGTGGGGCGCGTATGCACAGCGCATCGCGCAGTGGCTGCAGGCGACGCTCGACGACGAAAGCGACGACGCGGCGGTTTGCAGCCTGCGCGCCGGCATCGAGCGCTGGGCCGGCGAACGGGCCGATGCGGGCGACGACCGTCCCGTGCTGCCGGTGCGCGCGTGGCTCGACCGGTACGGGCACGTGACGCGCATCGACAGCGGTGCGGCCGGGCAAGCGGCGCTCGACGCGGCGCTGCACGCCGCACTCGTCGGCCGGGCGGTCGGCGCGGCGCCGCCACGCGGGATGGCGCAGCCGCTCGTCCTGCGCATGACGCTGACGGACGCGCGCTGATGCGGTGTCCGCAATTCAGGAACGATCGAGAGGGCAGTCGAACGATGATGACGAAGATGAAGATGCTGGCGACGGTGGCAGGCAGTCTCGTGCTGGGCGCGCCGTTCATTGCGCACGCACAGGACGACGTGATCGCGAATGCCGCGCAGGCATCGGTCACGCAGGCCGATATCGCGGGGCTGCTGAAGTCGGTGAGCCCGGAAGGGCGCGAGCGTCTCGCGGCCGATCCCGCGGCGCTCGACCAGGTCGTGCGTTCGACGCTCGCGCAGAAGGCCGTGCTGGCCGAGGCGAAATCGAAGGGCTGGGACAAGCAGGCGCAGGTGCAGGCGGCCGTCGAACAGGCGCAGCGCGACATCGTCGTGCGCAGCTACCTGGCGTCGGCGAATGCACCGCCGGCCGACTATCCGTCGGACGCGGAGCTGCAGTCCGCGTATGACAAGAATCGCGCCGCGTTCACCGCGCCGCGCGCGCTGCACGTCGCGCAGATCTATATCGCGGTGCCGCCGAACGCGGATGCCGCGACGCTCGACAAGGCGCGCAAGCAGGCGGCCGATCTCGCGAGCCGCGCGCGCGGCGGCGATTTCGCGGCGCTCGCGAAGGCGAATTCGCAGGACAAGGCGAGCGCCGCGAACGGCGGCGATCTCGGGTTCGTGCCCGCTCAGCTGATGGTGCCGGCGGTCCGTCAGGCGGCCGACGCGTTGAAGCCGGGCCAGGTCTCCGCGCCGATCCAGACGCCGGCCGGCTTTCATGTCGTGAAGCTGATCGACGTTCGCGCGGCCGCGCCGCGCCCGCTGGCCGACGTGAAGGAGCAACTGCGCGCGATGCTGCGCGCGCAGCGCACGCAGCAGAATGCGCAGGCGTATCTCGCGAAGCTCGCCGCGAACGCACCGATCAACGAAGACGCGCTGAAGAAAGCGCTCACGTCCGCCCGGTAGGCGCGCGCATGGGAACCGTCCGTTCGACACCGCGCGTCGGCGCACCCGACGCGCGCACGCCGGGGCGCCGCCGCCCGGCCGCGGCCGCCGACCGCCCGCGCATGCCGAAAGCGAACCCGTGGCCGGGCCGGCCCGGCGAGTGGCCCACGCATTGCCCGCTGTGCTTCGGCGCGCTGGAGCCGTTGCCCGGTGCGGGCGGTTACGCGCGGCACCGGAGCGCGCGATGCTCCGCGCAGTGCGTGCTCACCACGCGCCAGTACCAGCCGGAGGACTTGACGATTCGCGGCTCGCGCGACGTGCAGGTGGCCGCCCGGCATCGCGAGCGCTTCGTGGCGCACTGGGCGCGTCATTACGCACTGATGCGGCGCGCGTGGCCCGCGCTCACGATCGGGCGCTTCATCGCGGTGATCGCCTGTGTCGACGTCGCGGATCTCTGGTCGTACCGGATGTTGCGCGACGACGATCTGGCGGCCGTGCTGCTCGTGCTGGCCGGTTTCATGCGCGTGCCGGACGCGTCGGGCGCCGATGCGCCGGGCGTCGACGCGCGCGCGCCGACCGTGCGGTGGGTGCGATTCTGGTTCGACGCGAGCGTGCGCGACGTCGGCGATCTGTGGGCGGCCGGCAACGGCGCGCCGTCGCTGTTTCGCGTCGACTATCGCGAGCCGCTCGTCACGCCGTATCCGACCGGCGCGCAGGCGCAGGCGTGGCAGCCGGTCGACGGCATGCGCGACGCCTGGGCGCAGCGGGTCGATGCGCAAGAGCCGGCCGTCGACGACGCCGATCGCGCGGCGTTCGCGCGTTTCCTGGCGCGCGCGTCGGCGCCGGGCGCGAACGTGTGACCGCGGCAGCGCGGGTGCCATGGAGTCATTTCTGAAGGAGCGCGCATGAAGATGCGACGAAGCGCAAGCGCGACGATCGTCTGCCTGCTGCTGGCAACCGGCACGCACGCGCAGGGCGGCCGCGCGGCGGCGAGCGCGGGGGCGGCCACGAAGCCGGTGTGCGTCGATGCGGAAGTCGACGGCAAGCGTGCGCTGTCCTACGACTGCCTGAGCCAGCAACTGAAGCCGAAGGGCGATCCGCAGGCGGGCGCATCGCAGACGGATGCGGAGCGACTGTCGAAGCAGCCGTCGAACCGTCTCGGCACGTTCAACCTGTCGACCGAGCGGAACCGGTTCGGCTCGAACTGGGGCCGGTCGGTGACGCCGCAGCGGCCGGATGCGCCGGTCGCGGTGCCGCCGAAGTAATGCGTGCGGCCGGGCGTGCCGCGCGCGTATCGATGAGCCGGCGGCGTTCCGGCGCGAACCGACGAGGAGCAGCGACATGAAGGCGGGCAGGCACACGAACCGGGCGGTTGTGCTGCGAGCGATGGCGGGCGGGCTGGCGCTGGCCTGCGCGTGCGCCGGTGCAACGACACCGGCACCGGCCGCCGAACGGCCGGCGCAGCCGGTTGCCGCATCGCCTGCGCCGGCCGTTGCGCTGCCGAACTTCGCCACGCTGGTGCGGCGCGTCGGCCCGGCCGTCGTCAACATCAGCGTCACGCGCGAAGTCACGCAGATGGGCATCCAGCTGCCGCCGGGCATCGCGCCCGATCATCCGCTCGCGCCGTTTCTCGCGCGGCGCGTGATCGGCAATCGCGAGGAAGTGAGCCTCGGCTCCGGCTTCATCGTCAGTGCGGACGGCGTGATCCTGACCAACCGGCACGTGGTCGGCGACGCCGTCGCGATCGACGTGAAGCTGACCGACAAACGGCAGTTCAAGGGGCGCGTGATCGGCAGCGACCCCGTCTCCGACGTTGCCGTGATCCGCATCGACGCGCACGACCTGCCGGTCGTCGCGACCGGCGACCCGGCACGCACCGAGGTGGGCGACTGGGTGATGGCGATCGGTTCGCCGTACGGGTTCGCGAACACGGTCACGCAGGGCATCGTCAGCGCGAAATCGCGCGCGTTGCCCGGTGAGCGCGCGATTCCGTTCATCCAGACCGACGTGCCGATCAACCCCGGCAATTCGGGTGGCCCGCTGTTCGATCTCGGCGGCCGCGTGATCGCGATCAACTCGATGATTTTCTCGAAGACGGGCGGCTACCAGGGGCTCGCGTTCGCGATCCCGATCGACATCGCGCTCGACGTGAAGGACCAGCTGCTGCGCACCGGCAAGGTCACGCGCGGCCGGCTCGGCGTGGCCGTGCAGGAGGTGAGCCAGGCACTCGCGCGTTCGTTCGGCCTCGCGAGCCCGGACGGCGCGCTGGTCACCATGGTCGAACCGGACGGCCCGGCCGCGCACGCGGGCCTGCAACCGGGCGACGTCGTGCTCGCCGTCGACGGCAAGCCGGTCGCCGAATCGGCGGATCTGCTCGGCACGGTCGCGCTCATGCGGGCCGGGCGGCAAGCCGACCTGCTGGTGTGGCGCGCGGGCAGGGCGAGGCACGTGATCGCGACCGTCGCCGCATTCGACAGCGGGTCGGCACCGGCAAGCGGCGAGCAAGGGCCCGCGCGGTTCGGGCTCACGTTGCGCGCGGCGACCGAGCAGGAGCGCCAGCGGCTCGGCGTCGGCCAGGCGCTCGTCGTCGAGCAGGCGAGCGGCCAGGCCGCGCGCGCGGGGTTACAGGCCGGCGATATCGTGCTGTCGGTCAACGGCACGCCGGTCGCGAACATCGGCGCGCTGATGACCGAGATCGATGCCGCGCACGGCAATGTCGCGCTGCTCGTCCAGCGCGGCGGCACGCGGCTGTATGTGCCGATCGAGATCGGTTGAGCGGTTGAGCGGGCGATGTCACGCGGCACGACGGCTCATCGTCGAAACGGGAGGCGGAATGAAACGAAGGCAGGAATGGCGCGTATCCGGCGGGTGGCGGGCGATCGTCGTCGCGTGGGCGCTCGTGCCGGGTATCGCGCCGGCTGTCGCACCGGCCGTCGCGCAGACGGCCGACGTGCCGCAGGCATGGATGCGCTACGGACAGCTCGCCGGGCAGCAGTTCCAGACCTGGCTCGAAGCCGACGGCGACGCGGCCGATCGGCTGCACCGCTATCTCGAGGCGCGCGTGCTGAACGCGAGCGCCGCCGCGCCGCCGCCCGCGATCGTCGTGCGCGCGTGGATCGGCCCGAACGGCGCCGTCACGCGTGTCGAATTCGCGTCGCTCGGCGATCCCGATGCAGACGCGACACTGCGGCAACTGCTCACGGCCGGCCCGCTGGTGGAACCACCGCCGCCCGACATGCTGCAGCCGTTGCGCGTGCGCCTGCGGCTCGCGCCGAATCCCGGTGCGGCCGCTGCCGCGCCGGCATCGGCCGCCCGCATGCCGTGACGCCCGGGCCGGAATGCGGGCGTGGCCGGATATCGTAATAACATATGACGTTATTGCGTCGGCAGGACGATGACGTCCTGCTTCTTCACGAGGAGCCACCCATGCAACTGAGCCAGTTAGGCGGGCACGTCGCCCAATCCGGTTTCGCCGAACGGCAGAAGCACGCGCAGGCGCTGATGTTCGGCATGGCCGACATCAACGAATACGTGTCCGGCGGCGTCTGCTATGACGCCGCGGCCTATGTCCGGTATCTGCTGCGCAGTGACGCGATGATCGCGCCCGGTGCGCTGCTCGACACGATCGGCCAGCACTGGCGGACCCGCTTCAACTTCGAGACCGGCGGCGAATGGGACGGGCGCGCGAGCATTCCGGCCGGAACCGCGGTCGGCTTCTCGCGGGGCGGCACCGTTTTTCATGCCGCGATCGCCGTCGGCGGCAGCCGGATCCGGGCGATCAACGGGGGGCGCCTGGGCAGCGGCTGGATGTACGCGGTCGACCTTGCGCGGGTGCTCGAGCCGGACGCGGCCGGCGGATTCACGTATGACCGCGCGAACATCCGGGTTCACCTGTCGCGCCTGTAGGCGGCGCGGCTTCGGCTGCCACGCCGGCCGCCGCGCGCCGCGCCCACGGCCGGCATCGCGTCGTTCGGCGATTTCCGCATGGCGCCGCGCTGTCCATCGCTGCTATCCTCTCGACCGTGAATGACTATTCGTGGGGCCGTGGAAGCGCATGCTGCGCCGCGGCGATTCACGCGGGTGCGAGCCCGCGTGCGCGCCGGGGTCGCATGGCCGCCTGCCCACGACGATCCATGACCCGTTTCGTGATTGATTTCCTTCCGTCCATGTCCACATGGTCAAGACAACGATGAGCGACGCGCCTGAATCCGCGGCGCCCGGCGACGACGAATCGTCCGGCGGCGCATCGTCCTACCTGGTGCCGGGGCTCGAACGCGGGCTGCGGATCCTCGCCGAATTCTCCGCGCGCGAGCCCGTGCTCGGCGCGCCCGAGTTGTCGAAGCGCATCGGCATTCCGCGCACGACCACGTTCCGCCTGCTGCAGACGCTCGAAGCGCTCGGTTTCCTCGAGCGCGTGAACGGCGACCGTTATTTCCGGCTGGGCGTCGGCGTACTGCGGCTCGGCTTCGAATACCTGAATTCGCTCGAACTGACCGATCTCGGCACGCCCGTGCTCGAGCGGCTGCGCGATACGACGGGCCTGTCGACGCATCTGCTGATCCGCGACCAGCGCGACGTCGTGTTCGTCGCGAAGGCGCAGAGCAACGCGTCGATGTTCGGTTCGGTGAAGGTGCACGTCGGTACGCGCCTGCCCGCGCATGCGACCGTGCATGGCCACGTGTTGATGGGCGACCTGACGCGCGACGCACTGCGCCAGCTCTATCCGGAGAAGAAACTCGAACAGTTCACCGAGCGCACGCCGGGCACCGTCGACGAACTGTACGAGCGTGTGCGCCATTACGCGCGGCTCGGTTATGCGGTCAGCGAGGCGGCGTTCGAGAGCGGCATTTCGGCGGTCACGGCGCCCGTGCGCGATCATTCGGGCTCGATCGTCGCGGCGATCACCGCGACGGTGCCGCGCTCGGAGATCGGCGAGGCCGGCGAGAAGGAACGGCTCGTCGAAGCCGTGTGCGGCGCGGCGGTCGACCTGTCCCAGCGCCTGAACTATCGTCCGCTCGAAAGCGACCCGACGTTCGCGCACGCGCGCCACAAGGTTGCGATGTTCTGACGCCGACTTGTCGGGCGGGCCGCCGCACGCGGCACCGCAATCAAGAAAATGAGGGGCCCGCGGGCCCCTCATTTCATTTCAGGCACCGACTGCCTGGCGCCGTTCAGAACGAGTGGTGGATCCCGGTGAGTACGACCACCTGGTTCGCGGTGCTCGACACGCCTGCCGTGAAGAACGCGGCCTTTGCGCCGCCCGAACCATGCTCGTACAGCACGTTCGCATAAAGCTGCGTGCGCTTCGACAGCGAATAGATGTCGCCGAGTTCGACCTGCGTCCAGCGGCGGCCGGCCAGCGTCGTGGTCGCCGCGCCGCCCGCGATCGTGTTGAACGCGCTGCTGCGATAGTTCACGCCCGCGTCGTAGCTCTGGAACGTGTCCGAATAGCCGTTCGACTGCATTTTCGTGCGCGTGTACAGGCCATGCACGAGGAAGTCGCCGAACTGGTAGGACGCGCCCGCGCCGATGTTCTCTACCTTGTTCGCGATGTAGCCGTTCGCGGTGTTCTGCCCCTGGAAGGACGTGATGCCGGTCGTGCTGATCAGGATCGAGCGGTCGTGCTCGTTCGAGTACACGGCCGACGCCTTGAACGGCCCGTTCGCATAGTTCAGCGCGACGCCGACCGACTTGCCGGTCGAGAAGTTCGTCGTGTTGCCGAGCGCCATCGTCGCCGCGGCCGAGAAGCCCGCGAAGGTCGGCGAACGATACTTGACCGCGTTGTTGTACGGCACGTTGCCGGTCGCGGCGAGCCCGTCGATGTTGCCGGGGTGGAACGCATACCAGCTCATCGCGAGGTAGGCCGTGCTGAGCGGATCGAGATAGTCGAACGACAGCGGCGTCTGTCGGCCGAGCGTCAGCGTGCCGTAGCGTTCCGAGCTGAGGCCGACGAAGGCCGCGCGGTTCCAGATCGTGTTCGCGGTCGCGAACTGGCCGTTGTTCGTATAGAAGCCGTTTTCGAGCTGGAAGATCGCCGACAGGCCGTCGCCGAGGTCTTCCTTGCCCTTCAGGCCCCACCGGTCGGGCTGCGTATTGCCCTGGATCATCGCCCATTTCGCATGGCCGCCGACGTTGTTCACGTACGCGACCCCCGCATCCATGCTGCCGTACAGCACCACGCTGCTCTGCGCCCACGCGCCCGACACGGCGCCCAATCCGATCACTGTTGCTGCTACCGCATGCTTGACCATTTGATCTCCTGAATCTCCAACCTGATGAAAACGTGCCGTGGCGGCCTGCGCGGGAACGGCCTGCCGTTGCGCGTCTTCGCCATCGAGCGGGCATTTTTTATGTTCCATACAAGGAACAACGTGCCTCTGATGGAATGGAGTATAGGGGCGTCGAGCGCCGTATCAAAAATAATTTTTTCGGGACGGATGGAATCCGGGCCGGTGCCCGGTTGCGGTGCACGACGCCCGAAAAAAGGCCGTAAATGCCCGCTACACAACAAAAAATTACATTTGGCAAGGCAAGCGGAAGTGACTGCCGACCCGATGGTCGGTGTTTTCCCTAGGGCGTGCAGCTTTTTGTTTTACTCGTGAAAAGTCGCTCCTATAATCACCATCCATAAACTGCTGTTCCGGGTGTGGAACAAATCGGAACAAACCGAGAGTCGATCAGAAGGAAGGGTGTGAGATGTCTGAACAATGGATTTGCGCCGGGCACGCCGGCGCGCTGTCGGAAGACACGCCGATCGAGTTCAAGCGGACCGACGGCGTCGAAATCGGGATCTACCGCGTCGGCGACGACGTGTATGCGCTCGAGAACGTGTGCCCGCATGCGTACGCGCTGCTGACGCAGGGGTTCGTCGACGAAGGCACGGTTGAATGCCCGCTGCACGAGGCCGTGTTCGACATCAGGACGGGCGAATGCCTGAAGGGTCCGGGCGGGCGCGCGCTGAAGCAGTACGCGGTGCGCCTTGCCGGCGAGGAAATCCAGATCAAGGTGGAATGACATGAAAGAAGCGACCGTCAACTTCAATCCCTTCCTGAAGCCGTGGGTGGCGCCGCAGCCGAACAACGTCGCGGGCAAGGGGCAGATCGAGATCCCCGGCCAGGTCGAGAACCAGGTCTGGCAGAACCGCAAGGCCGCCCCGACCCAGTACGAAAACGACCTCGGCGATGCGCTCGAGCGCGTGTTCGAAGCCGGCGCGATCGAGCTGGACGATGTCGTCGCGGGCCTGAACCGCATCGGCTTCCGCGCACCGGACGGCACCGCGTGGACCGCCGAGCGCTTCCGCGCCGAAATGGCCTCGCTCGCGGAATGACCGCGCAGAGCGCGTGACCGCCGACCCGACGACAACCGCATCCGGAGCACACTGATGACGTCCCCCGTACAACACGCAGTCCAACACGACCCGGTCCGTGACTATCTCGACCGCGGCATCAAGAACTACTGGTATCCCGTCGCGCCGAGCTGGCAGGTGTCGAATGCGCCCGTCGGTCTCACGCGCCTGTCCGAGCAGATCGTGCTGTGGCGCGATCACGAGGGCAAGGTTCACGCACTCGAAGATCGCTGCCCGCACCGCGGCGCACGCCTGTCGCTCGGCTGGAACCTCGGCGGCAACATCGCGTGCTGGTATCACGGCATCGAAGTCGACGGCGGCGGCACGGTCAACCGCGTGCCGGCCGTGTCGAACTGTCCGCTCGAAGGCACGAAGTGCGTGAAGTCGTATCCGGTCGAGGAGAAGGCCGGCGCGATTTTCCTGTGGTTCGGCGATGAAGCGCACGGCGAGCCGGCGCCGCTGAACCTCCCCGAGGAACTGGTTGCCGACGAATACGGCCACTTCCTGTGCGTGTCGAACTGGAAGTGCAATTACCAGTACGCGATCGACAACGTGATGGACCCGATGCACGGCGCGTACCTGCACGCGACGTCGCACTCGATGGCCGAAGGCGACAAGCAGGCCGACATGCGCGTGCGCAAGACGGAAACGGGCCTGATGTTCGAGAAGATCGGCCAGCGCGACGTGAACTTCGACTGGGTCGAACTCGGCGAAACCGGCTGCCTGTGGATGCGCCTCGCGATTCCGTACAAGCAGAAGTTCGGCCCCGGCGGCAACTTCGGGATCATCGGCTTCGCGACGCCGGTCGACGGCGACAACTGCCAGGTCTATTTCTGGCGCACGCGCAAGGTCAGCGGCTGGCAGCGCGACGTGTGGCGCTTCATGTACCGCAACCGCCTCGAGGGCCTGCACTGGGATGTGCTCGAGCAGGACCGCTACGTCCTCGAAAGCCTCGCGCCGCACGCGCGCGATCACGAATACCTGTACCAGCACGACGTCGGCATCACGCGCGTGCGCCGGATGCTGCGCCAGCGTGCGCAGGAGCATCTTTCCGCGCTCGACGCGCATCGCGCGGCGCAGGCCGCGGCGGAGCCCTCGAATGGCTGAGCTCGCTCCGGTCGTGTCGCTGCCGGGGCGCCGCGTGCTCGTCACGGGCGGCGCGCGCGGGCTGGGCGCGGCGTTCGTGAAGGCGCTGGTCGCGGCGGGTGCGCAGGTCGCGTTCGGCGACGTGCTCGCCGAAGAAGGCCGCGCGCTGGCCGCGCAGCTCACGCAAGCCGGCCACACCGCGTTTTTCTTCACGCTCGACCTGGCCGATCCGGCGAGCGTCGACGCATTCGTCGCGCAGGGCGTGGCGGCGCTCGGCGGCATCGACGCACTGATCAACAACGCGGCGATCACGAACTCGGGCGGCAAATTGTCGACGGAGCTCGACGTGTCGACCTGGGACGCGGTGATGAACGTGAACGTGCGCGGCGTGTGGCTCGTCAGCAATGCGGCGTTGCCGCACCTCGCGCAGTCGGGGCGCGGCGCGATCGTGAACCTCGCATCGGACACCGCGCTGTGGGGCGCGCCGAAGCTGCTCGCATACGTCGCGAGCAAGGGCGCGGTGATCGCGATGACGCACGCGCAGGCACGCGAATTCGGCGCGCACGGCGTGACGGTCAATGCGATCGCGCCGGGGCTGACGGAAGTCGAGGCGACGGCCTACGTGCCGGCCGAGCGCCACGCGTTCTACATGCAGGGCCGTGCGCTGACGCGCGCGCAGGTGCCCGACGACGTGACGGGCCCCGTGCTGTTCCTGCTGTCGGACGGCGCGCGCTTCGTGACGGGTCAACTGCTGCCGGTGAACGGCGGCTTCGTAATGAATTGAATTGAAGTTTTCACTCTGATGAAGGAGAGGACGATGGCGGACGCCGATCTCGAACGCAAGTCGTGGGACCAGCCGGAAGGCGCAAGCTTCAACGACTGGATGGAAGGGCGCGTTGCTCGCTACGCGACGCGGCGCTACGACTGGGACGCACTGAAGTTCCAGGCCGACTACGACCCGAAGTACCGCCGCGCGCAGATGCGCTACGTCGGCACGGGCGGCACGGGCGTCGCGAAGGACGTCAACACGGTGCCGGCCGGCAACTTCACGTTCTCGACGATGGTCATCCCGGCCGGCAACATCGGCCCGAGCCACATCCACATCGACGTGGAAGAGATCTTCTTCGTGCTGCGCGGCAAGATGAAGGTGATCTGCGAGCGCGACGGCGAGACGTGGGAAGCGATCCTCGGCGAGCGCGACCTGATCTCGGTGCCGCCGGGCGTGTATCGCACGGAAATCAACATCGGCGAGGAAGATGCGCTGATGTGCGTGATGCTCGGTTCGCCGAAGCCGGTCACGCCGACGTATCCGCCCGATTCGCCGCTCGCGAAGATCAAGCGCTGAGACGGGACGGGTGAAGCAATGAGTGTCATCGACAAACGTGAGCGCGACCGCACCGCGGCGTTCGCCGCGCTGCTCGGGCAGTTTCCCGAGCAGCGTTGCGCGGCCGGCGCGGCGGGCACGATCGGTTACCGTGAGGCCGGCGCGCAGCATGCGGGCCGTGCGCTGCCCGTCGTGCTGCTGCACGGCATCGGCTCGGGCGCCGCATCGTGGGTCAGCCAGCTCGACACGCTCGGCGCGTCGCGGCGCGTGCTCGCGTGGGACGCGCCCGGTTACGGCGTGTCGACGCCCGTGCACGGCGCGTCGCCGGCCGCCGCCGATTACGCGGCATCGCTGAACGCGTGGCTCGAGGCACTCGGCATCGAACGCTGCGTGCTGGTCGGCCATTCGCTCGGTGCGATCGTCGCGGGCGGCCTCGCCCGCGTGATGCCCGCGCGGATCGCCGGCCTGCTGCTGGTGTCGCCCGCGGGCGGCTACGGCAGCGCACCGGCCGAAACGCGCGAATCACGACGCGACGCGCGGCTCGCGATGCTCGCCGAACTCGGCACGGCCGGGCTCGCCGAGCAGCGCAGCGGCAACATGCTGTCCGGTTTCGCGAACGAGGATGCACGTGCGTGGGTGCGCTGGAACATGGCGCGTATCGTGCCGGCCGGCTATGCGCAGGCCACGCATCTGCTCGCGAACGCCGATCTCGCGGCCGATCTCGCCGGCTTTCGCGGTCGCACGGCCGTGGCCGTCGGCGCGAACGACGCGATCACGCCGCCCGCCGCGTGCGAGCGGATCGCCGCGGCCGCGCACGTCGGGCTGCAGGTGATTCCGCAAGCCGGGCATGCCGGTTATGTCGAGGCTCCGGCCGTCTATTCCGCACTGATCGACTCGTTCTGCCGTCAGTGCGACCAACAGCGGGGGCTGGCATGAACGAACCGCTGCAACGACCCGAACCCGAAAACGACAAGGCCGAAGCCAGCTATGTGGTGCCCGGCCTCGAACGCGGGCTGCGGATCCTCGCCGAATTCTCGCCGCGCGAGCCCGTGCTCGGTGCGCCCGAGCTGTCGAAGCGGCTCGGCATTCCGCGCACGACGGTGTTCCGCCTGCTGCAGACGCTCGAATCGCTCGGCTTCCTCGAGCGCGCGGACAAGGATCGCAACTACAAGCTCGGCATCGCCGTGCTGCGGCTCGGCTTCGAATACCTGAGCTCGCTGGAGCTGACCGATCTCGGCCTGCCCGTGATCGAGAGCCTGCGCGACGCCACCGGCTTCACGACGCACATCGTGATCCGTGATGGCCGAGACGTGGTGTTCGTCGCGAAGGCGCAGAGCCAGTCGCCGGTGTTCAGCTCGATCCGCGTCAACGTCGGCACGCGCTTGCCCGCGCATGCGACGACGCACGGCCACGTGCTGATGGGCGACCTGTCGCTGAAGGAGCTGCGCTCGTTGTATCCGGAAGGCACGCTGAACCGGATGACGAACGCGACACCGGAAACGGTCGACGCACTGTACGAAGTGATCCGCGAGGATGCGCTGCGCGGCTACGGCGTCAGCAATTCGTCGTTCGAGCGCGGCATCTCGGTGGTCACGGCGCCGGTGCGCAACGAGACGCAGAAGATCGTCGCGTGCATCACGGTGACGGTGCCGCGTCCGGAGATCGACGCGGCGCTGATCGCGGACGGGCTGATCGACAAGGTGCAGCGCGCGGCGGCGGAATTGTCGCGGCGGCTCAATTACCGCTCGGATGACGAGCACACGTTTCTCAAAGCTTTAGGACTCCGATGATCCAGATCGATCTGACCGGGCAAGTGGCGGTGGTGACGGGCGGCTCGTCCGGCATCGGCCTCGCGACGGCCGAGCGGTTCCTGCAGGCCGGCGCATCGGTCGCCATCTGCGGCCGAGACGACGAACGCCTCGCACGCGCCGAAGCGATGCTGCGCGACAAGTACGCAGGCGCACAACTGCTGGCCGTGCGCTGCGACGTGCTCGACGAAGCCGACGTGACCGCCTTCGCGCAAGCGGTGTCCACGCGTTTCGGCCGCGCCGACATGCTGGTCAACAACGCCGGCCAGGGCCGCGTGTCGACCTTTGCCGATACGACCGACGACGCCTGGCGCGAAGAACTCGAACTGAAGTACTTCAGCATCATCCGCCCGACGCGCGCATTCCTGCCGCTGCTGCGCGACGCGGCCGCGCCGACGATCACCTGTGTGAACTCGCTGCTCGCGCTGCAGCCTGAGCCGCACATGGTCGCGACCTCGTCGGCGCGCGCGGGCGTGCTGAGCCTCGTGAAGTCGCTCGCGACCGAACTCGCGCCGCAGCGCATCCGCGTGAACTCGATCCTGATCGGCATCGTCGAGTCGGGACAGTGGCGCCGCCGTTACGACACGCAGGCGCAGCCCGGCGAAAGCTGGGAAGACTGGACGGGCGCGCTCGCCCGCAAGAAGCACATTCCGCTGAATCGCTTCGGCAAGCCTGACGAGGCCGCCTGGGCACTTTTTTATCTCGCAACGCATCTGTCGTCCTACACGACGGGCAGCCATATCGACGTTTCTGGAGGCTTTGCACGCCATGTCTGAAAAAACCACGGTTGGCGAGCTGATTGCCGCCTTTCTCGAGCAGTGCGGCGTGAAGACCGCATTCGGTGTCATCTCGATCCACAACATGCCGATCCTCGACGCGATCAACTCGCGCGGCAACATCCGGTACGTCGGCGCACGCGGCGAAGCCGGCGCATTGAACATGGCCGACGGCCTGGCCCGCGTGTCGGGCGGCCTCGGCGTCGCGTTCACGAGCACGGGCACGGCGGCAGGCAACGCGGCGGGCGCGATGGTCGAGGCGCTGACGGCAGGCACCGCGCTGCTGCACGTCACGGGGCAGATCGAGACGCCGTATCTCGACCAGGATCTCGCGTATATCCACGAAGCGCCGGATCAACTGTCGATGCTGGACTCGATCTCGAAGGCCGCCTTCCGCGTGCGCACCGTCGAAACCGTGCTGCCGACGATCCGCGAAGCCGTGCGCATCGCGCAGACGGCGCCGACGGGCCCGGTGTCGGTAGAGATTCCGATCGACATCCAGGCAGCTGAAATCGAATGGCCGGAAGATCTCGCACCGGCGCACGTCACGGTGCGCGAGCACGATTCCGCACGCGTCGCGAAGCTCGCCGATGCCCTCGCGGCGAAGCGCCGTCCGCTGCTGTGGCTCGGCGGCGGCGCGCGCCATGCACGTGCGGAAGTCGAGCGCCTCGTGAAGCTCGGCTTCGGCGTCGTGACGAGCGTGCAGGGCCGTGGCGTGCTGCCCGAGGATCACCCGGCGACGCTCGGCGCGTTCAACGTGCACGCGTCCGTCGAAGCGTTCTACAAGACCTGCGATGCGCTCGTCGTCGTCGGTTCGCGCCTGCGCGGCAACGAAACGCTGAAGTACAAGCTCGCGCTGCCGCAGCCGCTGTTCCGCGTCGATGCCGAGGCACTCGCCGACAACCGCGGCTATCGCAACGAGCTGTTCGTGCATGGCGATTCGAAGCGCGTGCTGGCCGAGCTGGGCGACCGGCTCGAAGGCCGCCTGTCGGTCGATCCGCAGTTCGCGGCCGATCTCGCGGCAGCCCGCGAGCAGGCGGTGGCCGACGTGTCGAAGGGCCTCGGGCCGTACAAGAAGCTGGTCGACACGCTGCAGGGTGCGGTCGGCCGCGACTACAACTGGGTGCGCGACGTGACGATCTCGAACAGCACGTGGGGCAACCGCCTGCTGAAGATCTTCGAGCCGCGCTCGGGCGTGCATGCGCTCGGCGGCGGCATCGGCCAGGGCATCCAGATGGGCATCGGCGCGGCGCTCGCGGGCGCGGCGGCCAAGACGGTCTGCCTGGTCGGCGACGGCGGCCTGATGGTCAACGTCGGCGAACTCGTGACGGCCGTGCAGGAAAACGCGAACGTGATGATCGTGCTGATGAACGACCAGTGCTACGGCGTGATCCGCAACATCCAGGACGCGCACTACGGCGGCCGCCGCTGCTTCGTGCAGCTGCACCAGCCCGATTTCGCGCAGTTCTGCGCGAGCTTCGGCCTCACGCATTACCGGATCACGTCGCTCGACGACGCCGAGGCGATCGTGCGCGAAGGGATGGCCAAGGAAGGGCCGGTGATGGTCGAGGTCGACATGCTGTCGGTCGGCTCGTTCGCATCGCAGTTCGCGGGCCCGCCGGTGAAGAAGGAAGCGCCGACGGAGCGCCAGTATGCTTAACGGGCAAAAGCGGGCCCACGCCCCCGTCGACGTCGCGATGATCGGCTTCGGTGCGATCGGCGCGGCCGTGTACCACGCGGTCGAGCACGATGCGTCGCTGCGCATCGCGCACGTGATCGTGCCGGATCACCAGCGCGCGGCGGTGCAGGGCGTGCTGGGCGGCGCGGTGGAGGTCGTGTCGTCGGTCGACGCACTGGCCCGCCGCCCCGAGTTCGCGCTCGAATGCGCGGGCCACAGCGCGCTCGTCGATCACGTCGTGCCGCTGCTGAAGGCAGGCACCGATTGCGCGGTCGCGTCGATCGGCGCGCTGTCCGACCTCGCGCTGCTCGACGTGCTCGCGCAGGCGGCCGACGAAGGCGATGCGACGGTCACGCTGCTGTCCGGCGCGATCGGCGGCATCGACGCGCTGGCCTCCGCGAAGCAGGGCGGCCTCGACGAAGTGCTGTACGTGGGCCGCAAGCCGCCGCTCGGCTGGCTCGGCACGCCCGCCGAGGAGATGTGCGACCTGCGTGCGATGAGCGAGGCGAAGGTGATCTTCGAAGGCACCGCGCGCGACGCCGCGCGGCTGTATCCGAAGAACGCGAACGTCGCGGCCACCGTGGCGCTCGCGGGCCTCGGCCTCGACGCGACGCACGTGCGCCTGATCGCCGATCCGGCGGTCGAGCGCAACGTGCACCGCATCACCGCGCGCGGCGCATTCGGCGAGATGTCGCTGGAAATGAGCGGCAAGCCGCTGCCCGACAATCCGAAGACGTCCGCGCTGACGGCGTACAGCGCGATCCGCGCGCTGCGCAACCGCGCGGCCCGCTGCGTGATCTGACCGGGCCATTGAATGTCCGCCCGCGCCACCGCGAGGGCGGACGTGCAGAGACAGATTTGTGGGACTTGTGACATGACTCCTTTCGATACGAGCCTCGTGCCCGACGGCAACATCCTGATCGGCGGCGAGTGGCGGCGCGGCCGTGGCGCGCCTTACGCGAGCATTTATCCGGCCGACCAGTCGCTGAACATGGAAGTGTCGACGGCGAACGCGGAAGACGCGGCCGAAGCCGTCGTGGCCGCCGACGCCGCCTGGCGCCGCGCCGACTGGGCCGGGCTGAAGCCGCACCTGCGCGCGCAGGTGCTGTACCGCATCGCCGACCTGATCATGCAGCGCCACGAGGCGCTTGCGAACCTGCAGCGTCGCGACAACGGCAAGCCGATCGGCGAGACGCGCGTGCTGGTGGCGAGCGCGGCGAACACGTTCCGCTATTTCGCGGCGTGCCTCGAAACGCTCGACGAGGAACTGACGCCGTCGCGCGGCGACTACCTGACGATGAGCGTGCACGAGCCGATCGGCGTGATCGCGGCGATCACGCCGTGGAATTCGCCGATTGCGTCCGACGCGCAGAAGCTCGCGCCGGCGCTCGCCGGCGGCAACGCGGTGGTGCTCAAGCCGGCCGAGGTCACGCCGCTCGTGTCGCTCGCGCTGGCCCGCATCTGCGAAGAAGCCGGCGTGCCGAAGGGCGTGCTGAGCGTGCTGCCGGGCAAGGGCTCGGTGATCGGCGACGTGCTGGTGCGTCATCCGCTCGTGAAGAAGGTGTCGTTCACGGGCGGCACCGAGGTGGGCCGCGGCATCGCGCGCATCGCGGCGGAAAAGCTGATGCCCGTGTCGCTCGAACTCGGCGGCAAGTCGCCGACGATCGTGTGCGACGACGCCGATCTCGATCATGCGGTGAACGGCGTGCTGTACGGCATCTTCAGCTCGTCGGGCGAAGCGTGCATCGCGGGTTCGCGGCTGTTCGTGCAGCGCGCGGTGTACGACGAATTCATGCAGCGCCTGGTCGCGGGCGCACGCAAGCTGCGCGTGGGCGACCCGACGCGACCCGACACGCAGATGGGGCCGCTGATCACCGCGAAGCATCGCGAGTCGGTGGAGCGCTATGTGGCGCTCGGCCTCGAGGAAGGCGGCCGCCTGCTGTGCGGCGGCGAGCGGCCGTCGGGCGACGGTCGCGAGAACGGCTTCTTCTATCAGCCGACGATTCTCGAAGGCCTGCCGAACAGCGCGCGCATCTGCCAGGAAGAAATCTTCGGCCCCGTGCTCGTCGCGATGCCGTTCGACGACGAAGCGTCGCTGATCGCGCAGGCGAACGACAGCGTGTTCGGCCTGGCCGCCGGCATCTGGACGCGCGACTACAAGCGCGCGTGGCGCATCGCGCGCGCGCTGGAGACGGGCACCGTCTGGATCAACACGTACAAGCTGTTCTCGATCTCCACGCCGTTCTCGGGCTGGAAAGAGAGCGGAATGGGCCGCGAGAAGGGGCGTCTCGGCATCCGCGAGTACATGCAGCAGAAGAGTCTCTACTGGGGCTTGAACGACGCGCCGCTGCCGTGGGCGAACTGAGCGAAGGGGAAAAACGCAATGAGCATTCTGGGAATCGAGCAGATCACGTACGGGGTCGACGATCTCGCCACCTGCCGGCGCTTTTTCGCCGACTGGGGGCTGAAGGAAGTCGAGCACGACGACACGCAGGCGCGCTTCGAGACGCTGAACGGCTGCACCGTGCTGGTCGTCAAGGCCGACGACCCGGCGCTGCCGCCCGCGTTCGAAGCGGGCCCGACGCTGCGTGAAGTCACGTGGGGCGTCGCGACGCAGCAGGAACTCGACGCGCTGCGCGGCAAGTTTGCCGGCCAGCCCGGCTTTTATGCGCGGAAGGATGCGCTCGGTTGCATCGACCCGAACGGGATGGCGATCCGCATCGAAGTCACGCGCAAGCGCGCACTCGACATTACGGGCTCGCCGTCGAACGTGTGGGGCCGGACGCTGCGCGTCGACCAGCCGAGCCCGATCTATGCGCGTGCGGAGCCGGTCGAGGTCGGGCATGTCGTGTTCTTCACGAACTGCCTCGACGCGCAGGAAAAGTTCTATCACGAGCTGCTGGGCTTCGAGACGTCGGACCGCTACCCGGGCCGCGGCGCGTTCATGCGCTGCGCGCCGCACGGCGGCCACCACGACCTGTTCCTGCTCGCGCTGCCGAACGGAAAACGCGGCCTGAACCACGTCGCGTTCACCGTGCGCGACATCCACGAAGTGTTCGGCGGCGGCCTGCACATCGACCGCTGCGGCTGGGAAACGCAACTCGGCCCGGGTCGTCATCCGGTGTCGTCCGCGTACTTCTGGTACTTCCAGAACCCGGCGGGCGGCCTGATCGAGTACTACGCGGACGAAGACATGCTGACGCCGGAGTGGCAGCCGCGCGAATTCGAACCGGGCCCGACCGTGTTCGCCGAATGGGCCGTCGACGGCGGCCTCGACGGCAACACGCGCCGGCAGAAGCACGCGAAGGCGCCGGAAGGCAAGTTCATGACGGAGCGCAAATCGTGAGCGAAGAGAACGCACAGGCGCACGCCGCGCCGGGCACGGTCGTCGTGATCGGCGGCGGCCAGGCCGCCGGCTGGGTGCTGAAGACGCTGCGCGCGGAAGGTTTTGCGGGCCGTCTCGTGATGATCGCCGACGAGCCGCATCTGCCGTACGAGCGGCCGCCGCTGTCGAAGGCCGTGCTGGCCGGCGACGCCGACATCGAAACCGTGCGCGTCGTGCGTCCCGACGAGTTCGACGCGCTGAACGTCGAGGCGTGGCAGCCGGAACGCGCCGCGTCGATCGACCGTGCGCGCCGCGTGGTGCGTACCGAAAGCGGCCGCGAGATCGAATACGACCGCCTCGTGATCGCGACCGGCGGCACGTCGCGCCGCCTGCCGGATGCGCTCGTGAAGACGCCGAACCTGCATTACCTGCGCACGCTCGACGAAGCGGCCGCACTCGGCGAGAAGCTGCGCGCGAGCCGGCGCGTGCTCGTGATCGGCGGCGGCTGGATCGGCCTCGAAGTCGCGGCGACCGCGCGCAAGCTCGGCGTCGAGGCGGTCGTGGTCGAAGGCGCGCCGCGGCTGTGCGGCCGCTCGGTGCCGCAGATCGTGTCGGATTTCCTGCTCGACCTGCATCGCGCGAACGGCGTCGACGTGCGGCTCGGCGCGGCGCTCGCGTCGCTCGACGCACAGCCGGACGACGCGTCGAAGGTACGCGCGACGCTCGCCGACGGCACGACGATCGACGCCGATTTCGCGGTGGCCGGCATCGGCCTCGCGCTGAACGCGTCGCTCGCGAGCGACGCGGGGCTGGCGATCGACGACGGCATCGTCGTCGACGAATTCGGCGCGACGAGCGACCCGGCGATCTTCGCGTGCGGCGACGTCGCGAACCATCACAACGGCTGGCTGAAGCGGCGCGTGCGGCTCGAATCGTGGGCCAATGCGCAGAACCAGGCGATCGCGGCCGCGAAGGCCGTGCTGGGCGTGCGCGCACCGTACGCGGAGATTCCGTGGTTCTGGTCGGATCAGTACGACGTGAACCTGCAGATCCTCGGCGATCTGCCGGCCGATGCGCAGCTCGTCGTGCGCGGCGAGCTTGCCGCGCGACGCGCGACGCTGTTTTTCGTGGGCGAAGGGCATGTGAGAGGTGTCATCGCCGTGAACAACGCGCGTGAGCTGAAGCTCGCGCGCAAGTGGATGAACCAGGGCCGGGCAGTGGATACGGAAGCGCTGGCAGACACGAGCAAGACACTGGCCTGACCGGGCGACGAAACCCAGGAGATCCTCCGCATGAGCACTTTCGACAATGTCGTGGCCGGTCGCGCCACGATGGAAGCTGCCGCCTCCACGCCCGGCGCGATCATCGCGCGGCTCGAGCGGCTTCCGGCCAACGCAATGCAGATCCGCGCCCGCGTGCTGATCGGCACCGCGACGTTCTTCGACGGCTTCGACGTGATCACGATCGCGGCCACGCTGCCGCTGCTGATTCACAAATGGGGGCTGTCGCCGACCCAGATCGGCCTGCTGATCGCGTCCGGAGCGATCGGCCAGCTGATCGGCGCATTCCTGTTTCCCGCGCTGGCGGAGAAGCACGGCCGCGTGAAGGCGATCGCGTGGAGCTCGGCCGTGATCGGCATCACGAGCATTGCGTGCGGCTTCGCGCCGACGTTCGAGATCTTCGTGCTGCTGCGGATCCTGCAAGGCCTGGGGCTGGGCGGCGAGCTGCCGGTCGCCGCGGCGTACATCAACGAGATCACGCGCGCACATGGCCGCGGCCGCTTCGTGCTGCTGTACGAGATCGTGTTCCCGATCGGCCTGCTCGTGTCGATGGCGCTCGGCGCGTGGCTCGTGCCGCGCTTCGGCTGGGAGATCATGTACTTCGTTGGCGGGCTGCCGCTGATCCTGTCGCTCGTGCTGACGCGCCTCGTGCCGGAATCGCCGCGCTGGCTCGCGTCGCGCGGGCGGCTCGCGGAAGCCGGGCGGGCGACGAGCGCGTTCGAAGCGTCGGTGCGCGGCGAACTGCCGCCCGTCACGCAGGTGGCCGCGTTCGACGAGATGGTGCGCCAGCACCCGAAGCGCCGGATGAGCGACCTGTTCAGCGCCGCGTATCGCAAGCGCACGCTCGCGGTGGCGACGTTGTGGGCGACCTGCGGGTTCATCCAGTACGGGCTGTCGACGTGGCTGCCGACGATCTACAAGAACTTCTATCACGCGCCGCTGCAGCTCGCGCTGAACCTCGCGGTGATCGGCTCGGTGATGGGCGTGCTCGGGTCGCTGGCGTCGGCGCTGCTCGTCGACAAGCTCGGCCGCAAGCCGGTGATCGTGTGGTCGTTCGTGCTGTGCGCGCTGTCGCTGGCGTTCGCGGGTGTCTATCACGCGTCGTCGGTGTATGTCGTCTCGATCTTCTGCTCGCTGTCGCTCGGGTTGATGGCGTCGGGGTTCATCACCGCGTACGTCTATACGCCGGAGCAGTATCCGACGAGCATCCGCGCGTCGGGCTGCGGGCTCGGCAGCGCGTGGCTGAAGATCGCGTCGTTCGTCGCGCCGATGGTGGTGCCGCACGCGATCATCGGCGGGAATCTCGCGCCGGCGTTCTACCTGATCGGCATCGTGCCGCTGATCGCGGCGGTGACCGTGCACTTCGTCGGGATCGAGACGAAGGGGAAGGTGCTCGAAGCGCTTGAAGCGTAAGCGCGACCGGCGGTAACGGATGACATGCAGAGGCCCGGGCGATGCCCGGGCTTTTTGTTTTTCGCGGTGATGTTGGCGTGGCGTGGCGGGCCGTGCGAGCGCGCGGCGTGGCCGACTTGGGGCTTGCGTGTTCTAATTCACGCTCCCGTTTTTCGATCGAGTGTTGTCATGCCCCTGTTCGAACCCGTCACGCTGGAAACATCCCGCCTCGTCCTGCGGCCGCTGCGCGAAGCTGACGCGCACGCCTTCTTCGAGATCTGGTCGGATGCGGAAGCGATGCGCTATTTCTCGTTCTCGCCGATGACGCACATCGAACAGGCCGTCGAGCGCGTCACGCGCAACCTGAACACGTCCGCGAGCGGGCAGGACCTGATCTGCGTGCTCGAACTGCGGGAAACCGGCGAAGCACTCGGCGAATGCGTGCTGTTCCATGCGAACGAGCAATGCCGGCGTGCGGAGATCGGCTTCAGCCTGCGGCGCCGCTACTGGCGCGGCGGCTACATGCGCGAGGCGGCGTCGGCCGTGATCGATCACGCGTTCGGCACGCTGCGGCTGAACCGGATCGAAGCCGATATCGATCCGCGCAACGTCGCGTCGGCGCGGCTGCTCGAACGGCTCGGCTTCGCGCGGGAAGGGGTGCTGCGCGAACGCTGGATCGTCGGTGACGAAGTGTCGGACAGCGCGCTGTACGGGTTGCTGGCGAGCGACCGGCGCGCGTGAGGCGGCCGGGCCGGCGATGGCCCGGTCAGGTCAATCCCGGCGGCTGTCTTTCATGTCGGCCACGCGTCGGTTGTACCCGTTCGCGTCTGCGTACTTTCCAGTCCGGTCTCTCTGTCGCCGGCCGCGCATGCTCGTCGAACGCTCACGTTTTCGCGAGCAGGCCCTCGACCTGTTCTTTCCCGCGCAGTGCCGCGACCCACCGGTCGGGTAACGCGTGCTCGCCGTACAACGCGCCGGCGAGGCTGCCGGCGATGGCCGCCGTCGTGTCCGTGTCGTTGCCGAGCGCGATCGCGCGCTTCACGCAGTCTTCGTAGCTGCGCGTCGACAACAGGCAATGGATCGACGACCAGAAGCTGTCGACCACGTAACCGGACCCTTGCGGCGCGTCGAAGCGGCCATCGAGCACGATCTTCAGTTCGACTTCGTCTGCGGTGCCCGCGTAGCGTGTGAGCAACTCGTCCTCGGCCGCGCGCACCGCATCCGGCGCCGGCTTGCCCTTGACGATGCCCCATGCCGTCAGGCCATAAAGCGCACAGCACAGCTGCGAGCGCACGTGGCCGTGCGTGACGACGCTTTGCTTGCACGCAAGCCGGATCGCGTCGTCGCGCGAGGCGGCGACCATCACCACCGGGAAGCAGCGCATCAGCGAGCCGTTGCCGTTGTCGCGCTCGCCGTCAGGGCCGGCAACGGCGGGCGCCGCGCCGGCCGCCAGCGCATGGAACGCACGCTGCGTCTGCAGGCCGACATCGAACACGCGGCCGTCCGGCGTGAAGGCGCCGCGATGAAACCAGTCCTGCAGGTTGCGGGCGAACGTGTCGAGATTCAGGTCGCGGTCATCCGCGAGCGCGTCGAGCAGCGCGAGCGCCTGCGAGCCGTCGTCGCTCCAGGTGCCGGGCGGCACGCCGTCGTGAGCACGCGCAAAGCCGGGCGGCGGCGTCATGTCGATCGCGGCGGGCGGCGGGATCGACGCGGCGTCGTGGAATTCGTACGGCACGCCCAGTGCGTCGCCGATCAGCAGGCCAAGCAGGCCGCCGCGCAGGCGGGATTGTCGGTTCGGAAGGGTCGTCATCGGAAGAGGTTGGGGTTGGCGGCTCGCGTTGCAGATTAGACCAATCGCATTCGCGTGCCTAGCCGGCGCATGCCGAAGGGCCGTAGGCAGCGGTGCGCGCGAATCGCCGGAGGTATGCTTGCGAGTCAGGACCGGACTCGCTGACCGACTGCGGAGCGGGTGGCGCCGAGTAGGGAGCGACGACATGAAACAGATCGTGGTAACCCGTGTCGCAGCGTATTCCGTCGACAGTGAATACGCGGAAGTGACGCCATGCTGCGGCGAGCACGAGATCACGGTGTTCTCGTTCGGCGGCACGGCGCGCGTGAACGACATCGTGCGAACGCCGGTGTCGGCGGTCGACTGCGATGTACGCGCGGCCTGTCTTGACGACTGGCCGGACGATGCAAGGCGGGCGGCCAGCCGGCAATGGATCGGGAAAACCGCAAACCCGTATGGTTATCGCGGATGCGGGCAGGTCGTCGACCGGCAGCAGGGGGTTGATCGACGTGGTCGGCTTCGTGATCGACGTGGGCGAGTTGCCATGCGGTGGCGCGGTCGAATTCGAGTGTCTGCGGCTCGACCTCTGAGCGGCCGAGCGACTGACGGCCTTGCCGGATTGCCGGCGCAAACTTACGCTTGGCCGGCACCCCGGCCACGAACAGGATCGACCATGCAAGCCCATCCTCTGCGTCTTTCCCCCGGCGACGATCTGCGCCGTTCGATCGAGGAAGCATTGCGCCCGCACGGTGCGCACGCGGCCTTCGTGATCCAGGGCATCGGCAGCCTGAGCGTCGCGCAATTGCGCTTCGCCGGCGTCGACCAGCCGACCGAATTGCGCGGCGACCTCGAAATTCTGACGCTGGCCGGTTCGGTGTCGCCGGACGGCGCGCACCTGCACATGTCCGTTTCCGACGCGAGCGGCCGCGTGTCGGGCGGCCATGTGGCGAGCGGTTGCGTGGTGCGCACGACCGCCGAGATCCTGCTCGCGCTGCTGCCCGCCCATCGTTTCTCTCGCGAACCCGATGCGGGCACCGGCTTCAACGAACTGGTGATCCGGCGAGAGCCGGGCGGCGAAACGGCATAAAAAAGCGCCGCAGGCCTTTCAGCCTGCGACGCCATTGCGCGGCGCTGCGACGTGTCAACCGCCCGTCGCAGCTCGCCGTGCGTGCTCACATCTGCACGGTGTCGGCCACTTCCTTGAAGTCTTCGATCTGGTCGAAGTTCATGTACTTGTAGATCTTGTCGCCGTTGGCGCTGAGCACGCCCATGTCCGCCATGTACTCTTCCTTGGTCGGGATCTTGCCCAGACGCGAGCAGATGGCCGCCAGTTCCGCCGAGCCGAGATACACGTTCGTGTTCTTGCCGAGACGGTTCGGGAAGTTGCGGGTCGACGTCGACATGACCGTCGCGCCTTCGCGCACCTGGGCCTGGTTACCCATGCACAGCGAGCAGCCCGGCATTTCGGTACGCGCACCGGCCGTGCCGAACACGCCGTAGTGGCCTTCTTCCGTCAGCTGCTTCTGGTCCATCTTGGTCGGCGGCGCGACCCACAGCTTGACCGGGATGTCGCGCTTGCCTTCGAGCAGCTTCGACGCGGCGCGGAAGTGACCGATGTTGGTCATGCACGAGCCGATGAACACTTCGTCGATCTTGGCGCCGGCGACGTCCGACAGCGTCTTCACGTCGTCCGGGTCGTTCGGGCAGGCGACGATCGGCTCGTGGATGTCGGCGAGGTCGATCTCGATGACGGCCGCGTACTCGGCGTCGGCATCCGGCGACAGCAGTTGCGGGTCGGCCAGCCACTGCTCCATCGCCGCGATACGGCGCTGCAGGCTGCGCGGATCCTGGTAGCCCTGCGCGATCATCCACTTCAGCAGCGTGATGTTGCTGTTCAGGTATTCGATGATCGGTTCCTTGTTCAGGCGCACCGAGCAACCGGCGGCCGAACGCTCGGCGGACGCATCCGACAGCTCGAACGCTTGCTCGACCTTCAGGTCGGGCAGGCCTTCGATTTCGAGGATGCGGCCCGAGAAGATGTTCTTCTTGCCTTGCTTGGCGACCGTCAGCATGCCTTGCTTGATCGCGTACAGCGGGATCGCGTTGACGAGGTCACGCAGCGTGACGCCCGGCTGCATCTTGCCCTTGAAGCGGACCAGCACCGATTCCGGCATGTCCAGCGGCATCGTGCCGGTGGCGGCCGCGAACGCGACCAGGCCCGAACCTGCCGGGAAGCTGATGCCGATCGGGAAACGCGTGTGCGAATCGCCGCCGGTGCCGACGGTGTCGGGCAGCAGCATGCGGTTCAGCCACGAGTGGATCACGCCGTCGCCCGGGCGCAGCGCGATGCCGCCACGCGTGCTGATGAAGTTCGGCAGCGTCTGGTGCGTCTTCACGTCGACCGGCTTCGGATATGCGGCGGTGTGGCAGAACGACTGCATCACGAGGTCGGCCGAGAAGCCGAGGCAGGCGAGATCCTTCAGTTCGTCGCGGGTCATCGGGCCCGTGGTGTCCTGCGAGCCGACCGAGGTCATCTTCGGTTCGCAGTACGTGCCCGGGCGCACGCCCTGGCCTTCCGGCAGACCGCATGCGCGGCCGACCATCTTCTGCGCGAGCGAGAAGCCCTTGCCGCTGTCGGCCGGCTGGTGCGGCAGGCGGAACAGCGTCGACGGCGCGAGGCCCAGCGCTTCACGCGCCTTCGCGGTCAGGCCGCGGCCGATGATCAGCGGAATGCGGCCGCCGGCGCGCACTTCGTCGAACAGCACGTCGGACTTGACCTGGAATTCGGCGATCACGTTGCCGTCCTTCAGCGCCTTGCCTTCATACGGGCGCAGTTCGACCACGTCGCCCATTTCCATCTGCGACACGTCGAGCTCGATCGGCAGCGCGCCGGCGTCTTCCATCGTGTTGTAGAAGATCGGGGCGATCTTGCCGCCGAGGCACACGCCGCCGAAGCGCTTGTTCGGCACGAACGGGATGTCTTCGCCCGTGAACCACAGCACCGAGTTGGTGGCCGACTTGCGCGAGGAGCCGGTGCCGACCACGTCGCCCACGTAGGCGACCAGGTGACCCTTTTCCTTCAGCGATTCGATGAACTTGACCGGGCCGCGCTTGCCGTCTTCTTCCGGCGTGATGCCCGGGCGGGCGTTCTTCAGCATCGCCAGCGCGTGCATCGGGATGTCCGGGCGGGTGGTGGCGTCCGGGGCCGGCGACAGGTCGTCGGTGTTCGTTTCGCCCGTCACCTTGAACACGGTGATGGTCAGGCTTTGCGGCACTTCCGGACGGCTCGTGAACCATTCGGCGTCGGCCCAGCTTTGCAGCACGGCCTTCGCGTGCGCGTTGCCCTTGTCGGCGAGTTCCTTGACGTCATGGAACTGGTCGAACATCAGCAGGGTTTTCTTCAGTGCGTCAGCGGCGACGGCAGCGACTGCCTCGTCGGACAGCAGCTCGATCAGCGGCTGGATGTTGTAGCCGCCCAGCATCGTGCCGAGCAGTTCGGTGGCGCGTTCGCGCGAGATCAGCGGGCAGGCGGTCTCGCCCTTGGCCACGGCGGCCAGGAAGCCGGCCTTCACGCGGGCGGCTTCGTCGACGCCGGCCGGCACGCGATGGGTGATCAGGTCGACGAGCGTCTGCTCTTCGCCGGCGGGCGGGTTGGTCAGCAGTTCCACCAGTTCGGCGGTCTGCTGAGCCGTCAGCGGCAGGGGAGGAATACCGAGCGCGGCGCGGGCGGCCACGTGAGCACGAAAGTTTTCAAGCATGGGGAGACCTGCTGATATTGCGTTTGAGGGGAAGGCCTTGCCGGCACTCCGGGGCTGTTCCAGGCACTGCTTTGAGCGGGATTCTAATCTCAATGATCTGTAACGTCAAATGTCTTATGTCTTATATAAGAGTTGAGACTTGGGTACGGGAAAGTGCGGTGGCGCGGGGGAGCCGGTGTTTGCGGACGTGTTTCGGCGGCGCGCCGGGGCATGCCTGCGGGCGCGGTGTCTCGGGTGTCCCGACTGTTGATGCGAGGAGCGGGGCGGCGGTGTGCGTGACCGGGATCCGGGGTGTCCGTCTGCGTCGTGTCGCCCGCGTCGCGGCGCTGGCCGCTGTCGTGTGAACAGGCAAGGGGCGCCCGAGGCTGCCGCCCGCGCGGGGGCGCTGCTGGTTACGAATCCCGGAAGCCCGGAATCCCGGAAGCCGGCGGCGCACATTTCTGCACAAGCACACAGGAAACGGTACACACATACCGCTTTCGGGCGCCTACGCTGTATTTCACGTGCCTTTCAGCGATATTTCAAAAAAAGTGGGGCATTGGCGCGTGCCGGTCGCTTCGTCGTGAACGGCCGGCCGCGAACCCTCAAGTCCCGTCAATCCGGAACATGCGATCCAGAGAATCGATTTTCGTTGTCCTGTCGCTCGTCGCGTCGTCGCTCGTTCATGCGGCGGCGGCCGACGACGAAACGCGCGGCTTCGACAGCCGTCCCGTCGCACTGGTCTATCGCGGCCCGGCCGCATGCGACGGTTGCCCCGAGACGATTGCGAGGCGCCTGCGGGAATCCGAGCACAAGTTCCGGGTGCTTTACGTCGGGCCCGCGGAAAAACGCCGGATCACGCCTGCTGTCCTCGCCGGCGCCGCGCTGTATGTCCAGCCCGGCGGCGGGCAGGACATTCCCGGCGCGGCGGCCAGCATCGGGAAAGCCTCGATCGAGGCCGTGCGGCAATACGTGTCGAACGGCGGGCGCTATCTGGGCATCTGCATGGGCGCCTACCTGGCGGGCGACCCGGGTTTCGGGCTGGTCGCGGGCGAGATCGACTCGGAGGTCGACCGGCCGCGCTCGACGCTTCACGGTATCGCGGACACGGTGACGCCGGTGGTATGGCGCGGGAAAAAACGCTGGATCTACTTCCAGGACGGCGCGATGCTCCCGGCCGCCCCCGGCGCGGCCGTGCTGGCGACCTATCCGAACCGCGATATCGCAGCCGCGACCTATCGCTACGGCAAAGGGCGCGTCGGTCTTGTCGGCCCGCATCCCGAAGCCGACGAAAGCTGGTATCGCGAGTACGGTCTCCGGAATCCGGACGGGGTTCTGCCGGACATGGCGTACGACCTGATCAACGCGACGATGAAGCCATGACGGTGCGCGAGCTAATTCCGCCGTGCGCGATACGCGTCAAGATTCTTCCGCGCCTGTGCGCGGATCGCGCGTTGCACGAAAGGCGTCCAGCCGAGCAGCGCGCCTTTCAGTCCAAGCGCCTGACGCGCCCAGCGCCACAGGTCGAAGCTGTCGCGATGCTCGACGATGCGCCCGTCGCGAAACCGGAACCGCGCGTTAATCCGGTTGACCACCATCCGGCCGGTCGTGGTGAACCGGTAATGGGCGATCCATTCGGCGCGCCCGGCCTGCTGATCCGCGGCGACGTCGCTGAACGTCAGGGAAAAGTCCTGCGCACGCGCGACCAGCATGCGCCACATGTCGCGTGCGAGGTCGCCGCGCAGCTCGCCGAACGCGGGATCGCTGAAGACGACGTCATCGGCATAGCAGGCGAGCATCGCGTCGATGTCGCGCTGCTGGAACGCCGTGTAGAAGCGCTGGATCAACTCGGTGTGCGGATGGCTCATCGTTGGGTGGGGTGTCGTTGCAGATGAAACGGAGTCTCGACGCGGCGGCCGGACATTCGACCGGTTGATCGACGGGGGCGCGCCATACGGCAGGAATGCCCCGATCGAGCGGATGTCGACGTGTCTTCCGCGCGACGATGCAGGTCACGTGCGGGCGTTCGGCGTGACCGCCGCCCTGAACGTGACATGCGTCGCGGCATGTCGCGATATCGATCGAAACAAGCGGGAAGGGATAAGGGCGTGCGCGGCTCCACCGGTTCAGCCGTCGCGACCGGAACCCGGCCGGAGCGTCGGCGAATGCACGTCAGCGGTTCGCCAGCGCCACGTCCTGGTTGCCGCGCCCCGTCACCAGGCAGCCCGACATGAATGCCTCGCCCTGGCTGCTGGCCGCTGCTTCGCCGAAGCCGCGGCCGAGCGCGTCGACCTTCACTTGCGCGGCGCCCTGTTCGCACGCGAGCGGGCTGGTGTCGCGGCCCTGCGCATGCAGGATCGCGCGATCGCCGATGAGATACGCCAGCAGCGCGAAAACAGCGATATGTACGGCTCGTCTCATGGTTCGTCTCCTCGTCGCACAAGCGTAACGCGGACACGTTCGACGAAGCACTTGGGGGTTCCCCCGGTAAACGTCTGCTGAATCGGGGGGCGGGCGGGGTGATCGTGTCCCGTTTTCGCGTGTTGCGGGCGGAGCGAAGGCACGGTTTCCATGCGGCCGGCGGGCGAAACCGGACGTGCGGCGAGACATTCGAGCGATGGTTTTCAGCGCGACAGGCACGCGATTCGCGCGAGTTTGACGAATGTCAGGAGACGGGCGGGAGGGGGCGGTCGGACGGCCGTTCACAGCGATAGCATGAACGCATGATTTGACGGAACGCGATCGCGGAGGAGTGCATCGGTTCCGGCAAGCAGGTGCGTGTTGAACATCGCTGTCGAAATAGTGAGGAATCCAAATGCTTAACGTCTCTTCCGTCCTGATCAGCCTCGCTCCGATGTGGGCCATCCTGCTCGTTGCGTCTTCGGCAGCCGCCTATTTCGTGTTCTGGCGCAAGGTCATCAAGTAAGCGCGGCGAGAAGGCCGGTGCGTGCGTGGGCGGTAACGCGGAACGCGCACGAGTGTCGCACCGCTCGCTGCAAACCTGCGGTCCGTCAGCGAACGGCCGCCGTCGCGTTGCCGCGCGTCATCGCCGTCATTGCACGGCCGTGACCGGCACGTTCGAAATCCGCACCAGCCGGCTCATCACGCTGCGGCGGAACACCGACATCAGCGCATGCAACGGATCGTGCCGCGGCGCGACGACCACGATCTCGTCGCACCCCATCTCCGCCGCTACGGCCGCGATCGTATCGGCCACCGGGCCGACCTTCATCACGACGCTGTACTTGACGCCGGCTTCCCGCAGGATCCGCTCGGCCGTGGCCAGATCGGCGGACGCGAACTTCTCCTCGATCGAACGCAGCCGCGACAGCGGATGGTAGGCCTCGAGCCGCGTCGATTCGAGCGGCGCCTGTACGTTGATCAGTACGATTTCCGACGCGCACCGTTCGCGATACAGGAATGTCGCGTGGCGAACCGCCTGTAGCGAGCGGGGAGAGTGGCCGACCGGAACCAGCAGCTTGAGCATGAACGTTGTCCAGGAAACGAGATGATTCCAGCGTAGCGTGCCGCCGGGACGAACGATCTAAAGAGAACGGCCGACCGCGTAAAAATGTCGTTAACGCGCGCCGTCTCGTGCTGCGCCTGATAGAAATATAAGAAATTTAAGTTTATGCGCATAAACGATTTCATCCGCGAGGGCGGCGCGTGCGCAGCGTGGCATGTCGCCCCGATTTAGTCGGAACCGCAATGAATCGCGGCGGAAAATATCGGAGGTTGCCGATCCGGCGTCGCGTAGAGTAGTGCATCGGCCGCGGCGCGGCCCCGCCCGTCCGTTTCGGGGGGCGTCCGCCGCCAGGCGGCCCGCCATCCCGTTCCGATTCCAGGAGACTCCGCATGCCGCACGGCGCCCCGCAGCTTCTCGCTCCCGCTTCCATCCCCGTCGACCCGATCGTGCGCCTGTCGGCCGGCGAACTCGCGTCGGCGATCCGCGGCAAGGCCGTGTCGTGCGTCGAGACGATGCGCGCGTATCTCGATCACGTCGAGCGCGTGAACGGTGCGGTCAACGCGATCGTCGCGCTGCGCGATCGCGACGCGCTGCTCGCCGAAGCCGCGGAAAAGGATGCCGCACTGGCGCGTGGCGAGTACCACGGCTGGATGCACGGGATGCCGCAGGCGCCGAAGGATCTGGCGATGACGAAGGGGCTGCGGACGACCTACGGCTCGCCGATCTTTCGCGAAAACGTGCCGCAGGCCGATTCCGTGTGCGTCGCGCGGATGCGCGCGGCCGGCGCGATCTTCATCGGCAAGACCAACACGCCCGAATTCGGGCTCGGCTCGCACACGTTCAACGAAGTCTTCGGCGCGACGCGCAACCCTTACGACCTGACGAAAAGCGCGGGCGGCAGCAGCGGCGGCACGGCGGCGGCGCTCGCGTCGCGGATGCTGCCGGTCGCGGACGGCAGCGACTTCGGTGGTTCGCTGCGCAATCCGGCCGCGTTCTGCAACATCTACGGCTTCCGCCCGTCTCAGGGGCGCGTGCCGCGCTGGCCGGGCGTCGACGTGTTCGTGCAGCAGCTCGGCATCGAAGGGCCGATGGGCCGCACGGTCGGCGACGTCGCGCAGCTGCTCGCGATCCAGGCCGGCTACGACCGCAACGATCCGCTGTCGCTCGCGGAGGATCCGGCCGTGTTCGCGCAGCCGCTCGACACCGACCTGCGCGGCAAGCGCGTCGCGTGGGTCGGCGACTGGAACGGCTATCTCGCGACCGAGGCCGGCGTGCTCGCGCTGTGCGAACAGGGGCTGGCGACGCTGCGCGAGATCGGCTGCGACGTCGACGCCGCACTGCCGGCGTTCGCGCCCGACCGGATCTGGCGCCTGTGGCTCGCGCACCGGCACTTGTTGTCCGGCGGCGGGCTGCTGGCGCACTATCGCGACCCGGCGCGGCGCGCGTTGCTGAAGCCCGAGGCGATCTACGAGGTCGAAGGGCTGCTCGCGATGCAGGGCGCGGCCGTGTTCGAGGCGAGCGTCGAGCGCACCGCGTGGCATCAGGCCGTGCTGAGCTTCTTCGACCGTTACGACTTCATCGCGGCGCCGACCGCGCAGGTGTTCCCGTTCGACGTCGACCAGCGCTGGCCGACGGAGATCGCGGGCCGTGCGATGGATACCTACCACCGCTGGATGGAAACGGTCGTGCCGTGGACGCTGGCCGGCTGCCCGGTGATCAGCGTGCCGGTCGGCTTCAACGACGCGGGGCTGCCGATGGGGATGCAACTGATCGGGCGCCCGCGTGCCGATCTCGCCGTGTTGCAGCTCGCGCGCGGCTACGAGCAGGCGGCCGGCTGGGTGGACGGGCGGCTGCCGGCGTGGATGGCGGGGTGATACGGCGGCCGGGCGATAGCCGGTAGCGGATGGCGGATGACCAAGCGGGCGGCGGCAAGCCGCTCGTTTTGCTTTTGTTTTCGAACGTGTTGCCGGGGCATGTCAGGCCGAGCCCGTGGCACGGGCGCATGTGCGCGACGGCGTGGCGTCATGTCAATGACGCGGCACGGCACGTTCCGCGTCACGCTGCGCCGTGCTGTTCGTCGGCGCGCATCATGCTGATCCCGGCACGGGCGCATTTGCGCGACGGTGTGGCGTCATGTGATTGACGCGGCACGGCACGTTCCGCGTCACATACCGCCGGTCGATGTTGAATCCGACGTGCGGTTCAAGACGTGCGACGGCTGGCAGGCCACCGGCCGCGTCACCGTGCAGACGCCGACATTCGCCGCCATTGATGCGCCTCGAGAACGAATGTCGGCACACGCGCGATATCGCGCGGCATACCCGGACAAATCCGCTCGAGCGCGTACGCCGGCCGCGGAATTACAAGCCTCCGTGCCTCATGATTTCGTTTCGATGTGTTTCAGTCGTTGCGGCGGCGCGCGGCGCGCTTCGACAATATCGGCCTCGATCATTCCGGCACGAGGAACACACATGAAACACATTCGCGCGACGGGCCGGTACCTGGCCTCGGCAGGCATCGCGTTCGGCGTCCTGGCAAGCGGCGCCGCGCACGCGCAGCTCGACCTGCAGTCGCTCGGCGCGTCGCTGCTCGGCGGCGGGCAGCAGCAGGCGGCACCCGCACAGGGCGGCGTTTCCCAATTGCTGCAGGCTTACGTCGGCGCGAACCAGCAGGTGCTGACCGGCCAGTCTTCGCTCGCGTCGGCGATGGGCCTGACCGGCGCGGCCGGGCAGGCGCAGCAGGCCGCGAGCCAGCTGGCCGGCGGCGATGCGCTGACGCCGGCCGCGCTGTCGCAGATGGGCGGCGCGCAGCAATCGGTGTCGCAGGCGCTCGGCCAGGCGTTCGCGAGCGGCGGCGCGACGCACGGGCCGATCGACAAGCAGGCGTTCAGCAACGGCCTCGCGTCGCTCGGGCAGGGGCTCACGCAGTATTCGCAGCTGCAGTCGGGGCTCGGCAATCTCGGCTCGACGAGCGCGGCGTCGCTGTTGCAGTCGGGCCTGAACCCGCAGAACATGCAGGCTGCGTCATATATCGCGCAAAGTGCGCCGGGCCAGCTGCAGTCGCTCGCGGCGACGCTCAGCCAGGCCGTGCAGTTCGCGACGAGCCAGGGCATTTCGGTGCCGTCGGTCGCATCGTCCGCGCTGAAACTGCTGCCATAACGTTGCGCCGGGCCGCGCGATGCAGTGCCGGCATCGCGCGCGACGACGAAGATCGCCCCGCACAACATGGGGATTTCGCGCGATGTTATCGTGGCGTGTCCCTTTTTTCGGTGCAGGTTCATGACTGACTCGTTCGACCTCTCGCGCTATTTCTCCCGCATCGGCTACGACGGCCCGGTCGAGCCGACGCTCGACGTGCTGCGCCGGCTGCACCTGCTGCACCCGCAAGCGATTCCGTTCGAAAACCTCAATCCGCTGACCGGCGCGCGCGTCGCGCTCGACCTGCCCGCGATCGTCGACAAGGTGATCGAACGCCGCCGCGGCGGCTACTGCTTCGAACTCAACAAGCTGTTCTACACCGCGCTCACGGCGATCGGCTTTCGCGTGACGCCGATGATCGCGCGTGTGCGCTGGATGCAGCCGCCGGAAGTCGCCACCGCGCATACGCACATGCTGCTGCGCATCGATCTCGACGGCGCGGCCTGGCTCGCCGACATCGGCTTCGGCAGCGCCACGCTGACCGCGCCGCTACGGTTCGTGCCGGACGAGCGGCAACTGACGCCGCACGGCGCGTTCCGCGTCGTCGCCGCGCCGGTCGACGGTGAATTCGACATGCAGTTCGAGACGCCCGACGGCTGGCAGACCACCTACCGCTTCCAGTCGAAGCGGGTCGAATGGATCGATTACGACGCCGCGAACTGGTTTACGTCGACGTATCCCGAATCGATCTTCCTGCACAACCTGATCGCATGCCGCGTGCTGCCGGACGGCCGCGCTGCGCTGCGCAACACCACGCTGACGATCCGCGATGCGGCGGGCGCCGGGCACTCCGTCACGTTCGACGATGCGGCCGCATGGGGCGCGTGCCTGCGCGACACGATCGGCATCGATACGACGGGATTCGATCTCGACGCGCTGTTCGCGCGGCTGGCGGCGCGCGTCGCGACGTAACGCGGGCTCACGATACCCGATCGCAGCCCGCGCAAATGGGCTGCATCCGCACTTGATTTTTGCTAGATTGCTAGCATACTAGCTCCCATGGCCGACGAAGAAGTGAAGCAATTCAACGTGTACTTGCCGCTGAGCCTGATCCGGCAGGTCAAGCATCGCGCCATCGAAACGGAGCAGTCGCTGTCCGCGCTGGTGGCCGATGCATTGCGCGCGTACCTGGCCGCGCCGCAGCCGGGCGCGGGGCCGTCCATCGAGGAGGAGTGACATGTCATCCGAGCGAATCGAAGCCGTGTACCTGACGACGCACAACTGGGGCAAGTCGGCGAAGTTTTTCCAGGCGCTGGGCTTTACGCTGGAGTTCGAAACCGATCACAACTCGGGCCAGCTGCGTCGTGGCGACGGCCCCTTCCTGTTCATCGCCGAAGTGCCGCCGGGCGAAACGCCGGACATGCAGGTCGTGCTCAAGGTGCCGAATGAACAGGCGGTGCAGCCGCAGCCGATCGTCGACGTCGTCACGCCGTTCGAGGACACGCACTGGGGCACGCGCGACATGACCGTACGCGATCCGGACGGTCGCGTGTGGCGCCTGCAGGCGCCAGGGCAGCAGGGCGCGTGAGGCCGACATGACCGAACCCCGTGAAAGCGCTCCCGACAGCACCGCCGCGCGCGTCGCGCTGTGGCGTGCGCTGCACGTCGAACTCGATGCGCCGCCGCATGTGCTCGCCGACGAAGTCGGGCGGCAATTGCTCGCACCGGAACCCGGCTGGCAGCAGCGCGGTGACATGGATCCGCAGTTCACGCGGCCGTTTCGCGCGTCGATCGTCGCGCGGGCGCGCTTCATCGAGGATCTCGTGGTGGAGCAGGCCGCGCGCGGCGTGCGCCAGTACGTGATCCTCGGCGCAGGGCTCGACAGCTTCGTGCAGCGTCGGCCCGACATGGCGTCGCGTGTGACCGTCTTCGAAGTCGACCAGCCGGCGCCGCAGCGCTGGAAGCAACGTCGCCTCGTCGAGCTGGGCTTCGGCGTGCCCGACTGGCTGCGTTTCGTGCCGGTCGATTTCGAGGCGAAACAGTCGTGGCGCGCGGCGCTCGTCGGTGCGGGCTTCGATGCCGGCAAGCCGGCGGTCGTCGTGTCCACCGGCGTCAGCATGTACCTGACGCGCGAGGCGAACGCAGCCGCGTTGCGCGAAGTCGCCTCGCTCGCGCCGGGCTCGACGCTCGCGATGACGTTCCTGCTGCCGCTGGAAAATGCGGATCCGGACGTGCGTCCGGGGCTGGAAATGGCCGCGAAGGGCGCGCGCGCAAGCGGCACGCCGTTCATCAGCTTCTTCATGCCGGCACAGATGCAGGCGCTCGCACGGGAGGCCGGCTTCACGAAGACCGAGCACGTTTCGGCTGCCGAACTGACGCGCCGCTATTTCGCGGATCGTGCGGACGGACTCAGGCCGCCGAACAACGCGGAGGAACTGCTGGTCGCGACGGTCTAGCCTCGCGCGTACGCAAGCATGCCGGCAGCGCGCCGGTTCCGGTCACGCGGAACCGGCCAGCCTGGTCACGCGCGTTCGAGCACGGCCATTTCCCGCACGACCACGAGCAGCACCGCGAGGCTCGCGCCGCCGGACGCGCGCAAGTCGGCGAGCAGGTGCTCGTAGCGTGCGAGCGCGGCTTCGCGGCGCGCGCGCCACGCGCCGACGATCGTCTCCGGCGTGGTCGAATCCGGCGATTCCGCAAGCGCGCTCGCCGCGAGCGTGCGCTTGAGGCGCGCGACTTCCGCGAGCGCGGCCGCGCGCGCCAGCATGTCCCAGTGCGTCGGGGTCGGCAGCGTCGCCGCGCGCTCGCCGATCCAGCTGTAATTGAGCAGCGTGCCGAGCGAGAAATACACACCCGCGACGAGTTCGAGGCTTCGGTTGCTGGTCGCGGCCACTTCGGCGATGTCAAGCAGCGCGGCCGAGATGTCGCCGCTCGCGACGCGCACCGCGAGCGCGCTGTCGACGCCGGCTTCCACCAGCACGCGCTGCCGCTCGGACAGCGCTTCGAGATCGTCGGCCGGCAACAGCGACGGCAGTTGCGGCGCAAGCCGCTCGGCCGCGTCGCGGCAGCGCGCAATCAGCTCGGCGACGCCGCCGTCGGCCACCGCGCCGGATTGCAGATGCCGCAGGAACCACAGCGCCGCGCGCTCCAGCAGCCGTGCGACGTCGACGAACATGCGCGCCTGCACGTCGTCGGCGACGCGGTTGTCGAGCGCATCGATGTCGCGCCACACCGCATCGAGGTCGAACACGTCGCGCGCCATGATGCACGCCCGCACGATGTCGCCGGGCTTCGCGTCGGTTTCCTCCATCAGCCGATGCACGAATGCGCAGCCGACGCGGTTCACGAGCGCGTTGGTCAGATGCGTCGCGAGGATCTCGCGGCGCAGCGGATGGCGGCGCATCGGTTCGCTGAAGCGCTGCTGCAGCGGCTTGGGGAAGTAGTCGACGAGCATCGCGGCAACCAGCGGATCCTCGGGCACGTCGGATTCGAGCAGCGCGTCGTACAGCCACATCTTGCTGTACGCGAGCAGCACCGCGCGTTCCGGCGACGTGAGGCCGAGCTTCGCGGCTTGCCGTTCGGCGACTTCGTCGTCGGTCGGCAGGAATTCGATCACGCGGTTCAGGCGGCCCGCGCGTTCGAGCCAGCGCATCAGGCGCGCCTCGGCATCGAGCAGCTCGACCGCATAACGACCGGCGATCGACAGCGCCTGCGTCTGGTAGTAGTTGTCGCGCAGCACGAGCAGCCCGACTTCGTCGGTCATCTCCGCGAGCAGGGCGTTGCGCTGCTTCTCGGTCATCTCGCCGTCGGACACGACGAGCCCGAGCAGGATCTTGATGTTGACTTCGTGATCCGAACAATCGACGCCGGCCGAGTTGTCGATCGCGTCGGTGTTGATGCGGCCGCCGCGCTGCGCGAACTCGATCCGGCCAAATTGCGTGCAACCGAGGTTGCCGCCTTCGCCGACGACCTTGCAGCGCAGGTCCGCGCCGTTCACGCGCACCGCGTCGTTTGCGCGGTCGCCCACTTGCAGGTGGGTTTCGCGCGCCGCCTTCACGTAGGTGCCGATGCCGCCGTTGTACAGCAGGTCGACCGGCGCCTGCAGGATCGCGCGGATCAGCTCGGCCGGCGGCAGCGCGTGCGCGTCGATGCCGAGCGCGGCCTGCACGGCGGGCGACAGCGGGATCGTCTTCGCGGTGCGCGGATAGACACCGCCGCCCGCCGAAATCGCGGCCGGATCGTAGTCGGCCCAGCTCGAGCGTTCGAGCGCGAACATGCGCGCGCGCTCCGCGAAGCTCGTCGCGGGATCGGGGTTCGGGTCGAGGAACACGTGCCGGTGATCGAACGCGGCGACGAGCCGGATATGCGGCGACAGCAGCATCCCGTTGCCGAACACGTCGCCCGACATGTCGCCGACGCCGACCACGGTGAAGT